>JGI24158J21664_10001730_pt1 | contig 25219 bp, 13 predicted proteins | sample Ectturendosymbi3_FD_21664 | JGI IMG/M metagenome (IMG submission 21664) | reverse complement strand
GTTTTTATTTCACTTGTCGGGTTCGGGTCGGGTTTCGGACAACAGGGATCGGGTTCGGGTCGGGTCGGGTTGAAAAATTACGGCCCGATTCCAACTCTGTATTGGGCAGTTTATGAAAAGAAAAAGCATTTCTGATAGCCGAATTGTAGAAAACATTTCAGACAAAAGATTGCGAATTGAGGTTCAACCTGCACAGACTAATGGGATATAGAAAGGGTAAAGAGTTTTGTGAACGTCCATTTGTATTGGAACGTCAGCAACCTAAAAATGATAAGCAAAATGTCGACGTTCCCCCCGCTGGAAAAATTTCTGCTGACGGCCATGCTGACGATGCATTGATTTCGAGCTAATTCTTGGGCAATAAAATGTGGTTCAATCCGTACTAAAACACGATACATGCCAAAGTTGTCAGTTTCCTTAACCTATATACTAAACGCAGTAATCAAAAAGCTCCACAATTTCGACGCGTGGTGAACAGCTTAAAAACTTGAAAAACCAGTAAAGGAGGGTTTTGATATTCAAGCGCGAGGCCCCCAAAAGCGCGAGGCCCCGGGCATTTTCCGGTTTGCCCAATGGTTAATCCGGCCCTGACTATGTCCACTGACACCTTAGTGCAGAAATTTGTACTAGTTGTTTGATTTCTACTTTTGTTTTCATTGGCACTGAACTTGGGCATAAAATCACACGTACCGCGTGTTTAGGTGCCAAACAGTCGTTACCATTGCAGTTAGGATTCGAAAGCTTTCAGTGCATTAGCTTAAATTAGTTTGCTAAGATCAAAGTAAGTCATTCAGTGTTCGGCCCTCATTAACCATTTTTGGAGGGATCGCGAGTAGATAATTTATGCACACAGCTGTATTACATTTGCTTTATTCGTGTTTTAGATGGGGGCTGTAGGGTTATACTGGGTTGCTAGGAAAGGTCGCGGTACAAAAAGGTAGTTCTATAGTATAATGAAGAAGTTTTGGTTTTATAGCTATAAAGTATAAAATACCATTTACACTGCAGGAGAAACTTTTCAAAAAACCACTTCCATCTGTCAGCGTCATAATCTGCTACAGAGACGAAGCTCTCTCTACTTTGTTAAGAACCTTGTACAGCGCCTTGGAAACAATCCCTGAGCATCTTCTTAGTGAAGTCATAATGGTTGATGATGGAGGCGACCTCAGTAAGTTACCATTGCTAACTCATAAGCAACACACAGGAGTTGGCACTTTCAACCTGGACAAGAATATGTATTTTGTGAATACAGTGGCGTAGCCAGCCCAAAAATTTGGGGAAGGCAAATCATTTTTGGGGGCCAAAATGTTTGATTTTAGGCGAATAACACTATTTTGCTTAGAGAAACGCCTCTCAAAGCACAGAACGACTATAGTTTCTAAAAATTTGGGGGGGCATGGCCCCTTTGGCCCCCCTGGCTACGCCTATGCAAGAATATGTATTTTGCAAAATCTGTTAATTCAGGATGTCCTAGATTTTTTTGTTTTACGCAAATACATACAAACTTTTACAAAGTGTCAATCCTAGTATCGAAAAGTTACCTGTGGCTTTTGTTTGCAAAGCATTATGTTTTTACAGACGTTTACCAGACTTTGAGAAACGAAGTAGCCGATCTTAAGGTAGTGAAGCTTCTGCGTAGCGAAGTCCAGATCGGAATCATGAAAGCCAGGATGATGGGAGTCCAACAAACCACAGGGGACGTATTAACTTTCCTTGATTCTCACTGTGAGTTGCGTTTGCAAAAAAACTGTGCGTTTGTATAACGTTTTGCTTTATTGATTTTGAAATGCATTCTGTTGAGCAAAAGTTGTAGAACATACAATCAGCAAGTGAAAAAATGTAAAACATAGAATCTCATAAACTTTTAATTTCTTCACCATGCCGCTCGATCAAAAGTTCAGCTTTTAGCAAAATTTTTGAGTGGCAGCCACATGTAGATAAAATATTTCATTGTTGAAGTCAGCATCAGGCATAAAGGAACTAAAGAGAAGCTTGTAAACATCAAAATTTTAGATCTCTTTATCAAAAGGCAAACCTAATAATAGGCAGTTTTGTTCAAATCTAAAAAAAGCAAATTTTCTGCCTCTCATTTCATTTCGATGTACAATTAATTGATCTTGGCATTGAATTTCAGAAGTATGCTTTTACAACAGTTTAAACAATTTGGAAGTTTTAGTCTGTCATGTCACCGCCATATTTGTCTTCAGGCGAATGTTACACAGGATGGGTAGAACCTCTACTGCAACGTATCACTGAAGACAGTCACGTCGTTGCTTTACCAATTATTGAAGTGATAAATCCTGACAACTTCAGGTTTTCGGTCACATCTATGCAAAGGGTAATTTCAAAAGCTCTGTCGAATTTGTCAATAAATATTTTAAAATGCCTTCAACAATTACTTTATTTTATCTTTGTTTGAAGTTTACAGAAAGTAAAAATTTTTCGTGACATTGAAACTTTTTCACTAATTTCTTTTCTACACTTGAAACGTTCTTACCGAAGTTCGGGAAATTAAAACTCCAGTACGTAAAGACGTACACTTTTGTCGTCAACTACATCAAATTTTATCCGAAATTTGAGTTTTGACGTTTGTTTGATGTCGTCACAATCCGAAATGGAGTGTTTTGTGCTTTTCTTGCGTTCCAGGTTCAGCGTGGTGGATTCGACTGGACACTTACATACCGTTGGCTTCCACCTCCCTCAGAACGATTTCACAATCCCATAATGGATATGACGTTGCCAGTGCCGTCACCAACTATGTCGGGGGGCGTGTTTGCAATAGATAAGAAATATTTCCTCGATCTTGGAGCTTATGACGAAGGAATGGAGTTATTCGGAGGGGAAAATCTAGAAATGTCATTCAGGGTTCGCGTTTTTTTCAGCATATCAAAAATTTTACGTCGTTTTGCCTTTACTACTGTGATTTGTCTTACAGCAGCCTAAATGACAGTGCACGATTTAGATTTTGCATACGTGCACAGGTAAACTGATGAGCTTGCAGTCAAATTCATACACAAGCAATAATTTGCCTTATATACAAAAATGCAAGATTTTAATCCATCTTTGCTTCCTGCTCAGTAACCTTCGGACACTTTCACTGCCAAAGTAGCGAAAAATTGGCCCGTCACCAACGTTACTGAAAAATTTTAGGCGCGGGCGGGTTTTTCAACACCTCAGCAATTATTCTCACACTAATCTGACTCCAAATATGGAACTTGTTCCATTTCGAAAGATTTTTATTTTGTCAAAATCAAACACACTTTACTAAAGGAAAATGTGCGGGTTCGCATAATAAAGACATCAAAATGGAAAAAAATGCGGAAATTTCGCCAGTGGCCCTTATTGGCGGTCGGTTGAAAATCAAAACCGTATTCAGTTCGAAGCTTGCAAGTCTACATGCAACAGAAGTAAATTAGGTTCAGACATGAAATTATGTTATTTTCAAGGATATTTTTGCACATAACGTAACCTCTGGCCAAAATGGCCCAATGCTTTGCGACAATTCCTGGCAATCAGTTTGACCGCGGCACGCTATAGATCACAAAGAAGTTAAAACAAAGTGATTTCATGCACTTAGCGACATCAGTGCTTGTTCTGAAGTAACGCACATGTGAATGTTAGAGTCTAGATACTTCCTTTATAAAAAGCAAGTCCAGAGCCAGTGTGCTAAATGCAACTGAAGTTTCACAAAACTCTATCATGTTTACCTGACAAGCTGCGCGCAGGCGTTTCTGGACAATGGAACTTAACAAACTGGTCAATTCAAAATCAGGTCGACCCACTTCCTAGATTCACAGCACAGTTTTGACGTAATCCCCATCCAAGCCAGATCCTCCAGTTTCACTATCATGACCACACGGCACACGATGAACAGGAGCCCTGCGCACCAAATCGACTTATCTCGTCAGCCCTGCGCACGTTTTTCCTAATTACCCCCTGGCGTGGCTCTACTTGCTTGTGCACATAAATGAGAAAATTCGTTTTGAGCAAAATAGCTTTTCATGTCACACAACAGGTGACCATGGCAAAATTGGCCATACCTCCCTTACTCGAAAAATACAAAACTTATGCAGATTTCTATAGGACTGCTCCACAGGACGTATTAAAGTTCAGCTACTGGAAGAAACAGTTTCAAACGTGAACTGTAAGTATTTTTAAGTTGAACTGACCAAATTGCCCAGGGTTGCCTGACCACAGTTAGTTTTAGCCCACAGATTTTGTCAAATGTACCCCCAAGTTGGTGGGTATATACAGCAACTAAGGCGGTACTTACTGCTTCTCTCCAGAACGACATGATTTGTTGGTAATATTCAATACATTTGGAAATATAACGAAGTACCTGAAAATTAGTTGATTTTATGTGTCATTTCGTTGGGTGTTTATTGCACTGCAGGAGATTGCATTTATAATTTAATTTCACTGTTTAGTAGGGCTTTGATATTAGCAAGTTCAGGTGTGCTGTGCATCACCTTTGTGGTTTATGAGAATGAAAAAGCCTTCTTTTTGCATAGAAGTGCTCCTTTCACATCTTTTCTTCTCAAATCCTTGTCTTGACAGGTATGGATGTGTGGAGGACGTATCGAAATACTCCCGTGCAGTCACGTCGGCCATGTCTTCAAACCGAAAAACCAACACGATATCCCCACCGCCACCATTATGCGCAATAAGCGGAGAGTGGCTGAAGTCTGGTTGGATGATTACAAAGCCCTGTTCTACAAAAGAACCCCGGGAGCTGCGAAAGTTAGTCCGTTTAGATGTAATGCATTGGTTTTACTAGAAGCAACGCCAGATGAACCAAAATTTGCAAAAGTTTTGAAATATGCTCTGATCAGAAAATCACGTTCAATGCATAACATTCATATCTTATTCTTTTTCATAAATAAGTAGCTAAATAACTTTATCGTGATAAAAATGGATAAAAAGATGATGGTGTGACAAAGTCGTGTTGTCATTTGGCGTCAGCTGAGCTTGTTTTATGTTTAAGATTTCAGTCTCCTCAGTATACAGCTAATAAATCTGTTATTTGCACCAAACCAGGTTACGCTAGGGAAAATGTTACCAAAAAGCACTGCCAATGCATGATATGCCGAGCAAAATGTTTCACACAGAAAAGCCTATTGAAAAACTTTGAAACAAAACTGAAAAAAGAACTGTATTTATTTCATTCATAAAAAATGTAACTTTTCATGATGCTTTAGTGGGAAAATTGGTCGTTTCAAGGTTCTTTGAGTGCATCTTCATTTGAAAAAGTTTCTTATTAATTTTTTTTAAACGCATTTTTGAAAAAGTATATCCCAGTGTGTGGTTTCACTACACTGCATTGTCTTGATGCTTGTGTTCTATATGCCGTCTTCTTCCATTTTCCGTCACAGGAAGACTGCGGTAACATTACTCAAAGAACTGAGATTCGTAAAGCCTTGAAGTGCCAGCCGTTTTCATGGTACATTGAAAACGTGTATCCAGAATTGTATGTTCCTGAACTTAATCCCAAGCTGAGTGGAGCTGTGAGTACAATGTAAATAACTGATTAACATCAACATGTCACGTTTTTGTAAATGTGCATTTATTTTAATTAAAGTGGCCTGATCTCATTTTATATCACATCAATAACCAAACTCCTTAAATTTGCTTTTCCTACATGAATAGATGATTTTGCAAATTGTGTTAAATTGTTTTGTTGAAAGAGATGTAATTAAACTTTGTGGGCATTATTTGTGATTCCATCAGGCTTAGCTTTTCTCACATTGATATTTTATTGCACAGTAGACTACAATTAACTGAACCTCATCAGTAACATTGTTTCACTAGCACTTTTTAAATAAACTATTAGTAGTCAATTTGCAAAATCATGAATACATGTAATGAACACATTACTTGCCAATAACGCTCTAGGTTTTCCCCGTGTTTATGGTAACTGCTATAAATCGGTTTATACATTTACTTCATGCAAATTCGTGCTTATTGTCCCTAAAAATAGGTAATGCTTATGTTGCGTTGACATACTTTGCTGTGCCAGTTTTTATTTTGTTCCTATTCTTTCATAGGGTCCGATTTATTAATCGTTTGAAAATCATGCCACATATTTTCAAGAAATAAGCTTAAAATAAGTTTATAGCCAAAACGTTTGCTGTTGCCTCTTCAGTTTTGCATGAGTTTCTTTAATTCTTACTACCTAGCGTGTCAAAGTTGTGTAACCGCAGTTCAGCACATTGAACTAACTTATTTGAATAGTTTTGTGTGAGCTAAAGCTTTTCAACATTCAGGAAATTACTTCACAATGTGTTGAACTCTATTGTGGCTGCTGGCCCTACATTAAGTGGTTTGTAAAAAACTGAGCTTACAAGGATCTGCTGTTTTCACACAAAATAAATGTGAATGAAAGAATAAACGCGAACTTCACCTCAAAGAAAAAAACGCGACCTTCACCTCAGTAACCAGCTTGGGACACCAGGTAGGTCGAAGAGTTTTTTGAGAGGGGCCCAAATTTTTTAAACTATGTCCAATAAATTTAAATTATTTCCAACACATTTTCCAGGTGGGGCGAAAAAATGTTAGGGAGGCTTCGCCCCCCTGCGTCCCCTGAATAAGGGCCTGCTTCACCTGCACTAATGTTTTCCACGACAAAAATATGTTTTTTGAAGCTTAATGACGGAATTTGACCAAAACTGACAGATGCTACCATCTTCTGCAAGTGAATAACCTCTCGTTTTATGTGACACATCTTGTTGGACGTAAAGTGCTCTTAAAAAGTAAAAAACAATCTGAAAAATGAGCAACCGAATCAGGCTGCCTTCATTTTAGTAGCCAGCACGATTTAAATTGGAAAAGTTTCTCAAAATCCTTGTACAATGCTACAGGTACCGGTACACAAGCTGTCTTTTGCCTGTTTTAGCTGCGTACTTTCAGGGACCGAGTTTAAGATGGGAACAAGTCCTCCCCAACTTTTGGACAGTTGGGGACATAATATCTTTTGTTCCCCGAACATTTTGTGATGAAAAGTAATGTAGTTGTGCAAATTTCATAGTTACATTACTGTTGGAAACGTTTCCCCAGCATAAAACCAGGGAATAAATGAGAAAAATGAACATTATCACTGGATTATCTGTAGTATACAGATTTCCTATGTAAACTGAATTGTCATGATTGTTGAAAATTGTGTTGGTTAAATTCGGGAATTTGAATTATCGAATCGGTATAATTTGAATTATCGAATCGGTGGCACATGAACTTCACTCAATCACGAATTCCTGCGCTGGTCTGCAGCTCGCAATCAGAATACTGTTGCCACCAAGGGCGTAGCCAGGTGGGGGCAAAGGGGCAATGGCCCCCAATTGCAAAGTTTTCAGGTTAATAAAATATTTGAAGTGTAAGCCAAAGAAGTACTTCAGTGAAAATCAACCAAACTGCCTCAAGGAATCTATCTTACTTCTGCTTTTAGTCGAACACAAACTTGTATCTGACCTTTTGTAATCATAATAATCAATGACCGCAGGTAAAAACAACTGGAGTAACGTTTTCGCAGCTGTTTTTGGCGCACCAGCTTGCTGTATCCCACCTAATGGTTAGGTGAGCTTCATTTGAAGACCATCGCAAATTCCTCTCTGATAACCGTGAGTGTTGCAAATATAACCTACTCTTGTTTCCAGTGTCAGCGTCGTCTTAAATCAATATCGTAGATTTTTGTTTTTGCACAGTTTCAAAGTACATGCCTGAATATGGCGGTGAGATAAATTTTATGTCTTGAAGCTCAAACTTTGGCTAAGAAGCGATTCAGTTTCAAAGTCTTCTTCACTGCGCCATAGTCACTGTTTTGCAATAATAGCATTCATTCATTCTTGATATTTATTTGTGATGACATGTATTGTGCGGTTCAATCACAATTATGTGGAGCTTTAACGTTTTCATCAATTATCTCCCTTTACCTTGCCGGCGAGTAAAAAATCAGGCTTTTTAAGATATTAGACTCCGACCTGCCGTTCATAAGCTCAATGTTTCAAGTTTCATCTGCTATTAATTGCCACCCTATCCTACAGTAAATTATTTGAAATCATTTAACTGCAACGAGAAGAGTCAGCAGCAAAATCTAACGTACTGTAAATAGCAATATGCTTTTCATTTTGCAAGTGCTGAGGGAATTGACACTGCCATTACTTACAGATACTGAGGTAACTTGCACAGAGGTGGCTATTAAATTTAGGGGCAAGCTCTCAGAAAGGGGCCCCAAAACATCGCCATTGCGAAAGGTAGATGTGGGATTAAGTGGAAAAAGAGTTAAATTTGTTTCACATTTCAATGTATGAACTATATTCAAGTGCATAAGATACATACGAAAAGAACAAACATTTGTAAAGTTTTGCAGCTGCACAATTGAAAGCTGCTTCCTGTGGCACATTTTCCCATAATTTTTGCTTTGTTTTGAAAAACGTATGACTTGCTTCAGAGCTTCTTTAAATTTAAATGTGGATCTAGAGTGTTACATAACTTTATTAACTAAACAATGGTGCAAAGCTCTCAAGGGTGGTACGGTATCTGTGAAAAAAAGGGGCCCGAGGCGACTGCCTCGTTATCCTTCCCTAATATCCACTCCTGAGCTTGCAATATCTCTTGTTGGCAAAACGCATGTGACTAAAATGAAACTAAATTTGAATTTTTTCCAATTAGGGCTTCGAATTCCACAGATAAGTCATTGTATTTTCAAGAAGCCCGTGATTTGTACAAATTTAATTAAATGCAGTGCTTAGCTATCTTCACATGCAGCTGAGCGTGGTTAATAAGTTTTGTAATACTGGGGTTACGATTGTGTTTATGGTTTAATTCCATGTTATATTTCAATGAAGTCAGTTAAATTTAGCAAAGTCTCATCACACAATTTAAACAAAGTAAGTTTAAAGTAGCTACAAAGGTTTTACGGAATAGGTTGAACATAGCCAAAAGATCTTACGGATTACCAAAAATCAAAATACTCTAGCACTTACGGTTATCAACTACATACGCGAATTAATCGTTAAGAATTAGATGACAGCGAGATCCACTTCTTCTATGCGCGAAAGTTTTGTGGAAGGCCTACTTCAGAAGTCAGCGCCTCAGAGTAAAGTCGCTGCTCGGTTCGGTTGAACATGCTGTGTTGGTGTACATCAGAAGAGTGTACATACAGTATAACAAGCGCAGTCGTAATGGCGGCCACGATGACTTCCTGCTCAAGTGAAATACTGGGCATTGAGAGGTTTCCTAGCGCTTTGTATGAAAGGTTTATGAGCAAATGGTGGCATTGATCCAAAGTAGAAGTTTGGAACTTCACTAACAAAACTTTTGAAACTTGTCAAGTCAATGAAAGCAGACTTTTTATTTGTCGGCTTAAATATGAACGCAATGATTCAGGAGAAAACGCCTGAAATATCCACGTTTCATGTATGAAGCTTTAAAAACAAGGAGCATCAAAAATATTTAAATGTTGAAACTCGATTGTTGTTTTTCCCACCCCTAATAAAATTTCTGGCTACGCGCCTGGTTGCACCGCTAGTATTTACCAAAAGATCTTGTGGTTTGTTTGTGATTTGATCTATGTGGTGATTATTAGTAACAGTGCATTTTATTTATCGGAACTGACCAAATTTCAATTGATTATCACAATTTTTGAGCATAATTGTGTCTATTTGAGCCCAACTCTCAGATTTAATGTGTTTTCATATTAAATGCAGTGCTAAGTGTTATATATCTAGATATAGCACCATTGTATACATTACTTGTATACACTACTACTTGCTATATCACCACGATGGGCGTAGCCAGGGGGAGCATGGTCACCAAAATATATCAATTCCATAATGTGCCCCCCATTTTGCCAATTTTACGAAAAGGTCGTGCTACGGTTGAGTGAACATGGTGACGTCATCGAAACGCAAACACTAAGGTTTGTCCCCCCAAAGCTTTTTAGCAAACTCGGTCCCTGCGTACCTTAAATTTTTGACTAGAGTGATACAACGCCATCGCCAAGGAAGTCTTCGTACTGAGCATGAACTTTTGCAGATTTGCTGTACATTTGGCCATGCCGAGGTTTGCATTGACTCTCATTCACACGAAGCGCCTCCCGGTCGCCCACTAGGTATCAGCAGATACTATCCCAATCTTTCTACACAGCACTTTGAGTTTACCAAGCAGGTAAGCGTTGTGGCTACGGTAACTACTGCTGCGTGTTGAATTACAGAGATTCGAGAAATATCTTCGCAAAAAACAACGTGTTGTATTATGGAAATAATTCAAATATGTCGTATTATTGGAATGAACACCAAGCACGCGTGTAACGATTTGAGGATGCATAGGCTCACAAGCACGCGGCAACAGTCAACGAGCATAGTAGAGAAAAAGACCGAACGCGTTCGATAAATTCAGTGAAAACATTAAAATAACGAAACGTTGATAGCAAAACTTAAAGTGGAGAAAAACCGTGAAACTTGCAAGCTTTCCTAGAATGACAAGTCCTTACGTGTCTTGCTGTGCATTGCTTATTAAAATTCCTTCCTGTTGGTGCTGATAGAATTCGTTACAAAAAAGTCATGCTGAGTCACCTTCAGCAGGAACATTCCCATTACTTGCGAAAGTGGATAAACTCGATACTTTTTTTAAAAAAGAAAGCAGCCGGCAGTTTTTGACAAACGTAGCTCCGTTTTTCTAAGCTCCTGTTTCACAGAACGAGTTGCGGCAAGCAGGAACTCGCGACATGTGCCTAGGAGCAAACAAAAGCAGCAAGTTTGAAATTCACAAGTGCAAGTTTCCGCTTGAACAGCAGGATAACGCCCCACCAAGCCAGCAGTGGATGGTAAATAAGGTGAGCCATGGATTAAATAAAGTGATCATTGTTTCGTGCTTCAGAGATAAACAAAATACTCTCTGAAGTAACTTACTACGTGGGAAAAACTAGCAAATTGGAACACCTGGTTCTTTTCTCGCCTTTTTGGTTTGTGTTTCAAAATCGCGTTGCAAACATACAAGTAATGATTGTTTCTGTAATTACGAAACGAACGTTGCATGTTTCCAAAATTTTTGTAGCGCAACTAAGCAAGCATTATCTTTTGCAAAAAATGTATATCATTTATTCCAATTTGACGGAAAAAGACAACTTTTACTTCACACAAACTTATTAGTTTTAATTGCTAAAGTATCGCTCAACGCAGTTTTTTTTAAATGCAGCACGACTGCAAAAGCATTCACTTTTGTTGTTTACCTACGACATCACTATCCAACCTTTTCTTTTCATTTTTTCTTTACGCAAGCTAAGAGTGTCTTTCAGCCTTTGAAAGCACACTAATTGACATACAGCATATAGCTCGATGCAAAACTCGTGCGCCGTTTCGGCTCTTTTCTTCTAGAGAAGTCTGATCGTAGTTCTATTGTACTTGACTGAAATGTTCTTTTGCAAGCGCTGGGTAATTTCCTGAGCATTGAGGAAAAATGCTATCATGGTTGAAATTCATCTTGGTAGATTAGATCAACAAGATAGTTTTCTGAGTTTTCCATTTATTCTATCAGGATTGCAAAAAATATATTTCACTGTCACCCACGAACTCACTGCCTTAAATTATTTCCCGTGCTGTTGTGGTGCTCATTATGAGCACTATGAGCAGCGCATAGATATGGTGTTGATGTAACGCTTTGATTTTGCGGTGAAAGTTCGCTTGTTTTTAAGGATGGTACTATCATGAACGTGGAATCAAGAAAGTGCCTAACGGCCTCTTTGACCAACGTGTGGTTAGATACATGCGACTCCAGTTCAGTACGTCAACAGTGGAGGTGGAAGTGACTAAGCAAGTGATCAAAGATCTTGGCTTTAGGGCCAGAGAGAAGAAAAAACATTCAGCTTCAAATGATTCAAAGAATGCGTTATGATTGCTGCGTGCATTGTTGTGTAGTTTCCTGAACGTTTTTGTACTGAAATAGCATCTGAGGGGCAGAGTAGAAATCAAGATATGCTAGTTTATTCCAGCAGTCGGCATCTCATCGTTGCTTGCTCATGAAGTTACTTATGTTAAGTTCTAAATCTTGTGAAATGCGTTTGTAAAAAGGCAAAACTTCAAGAAATGAAATGCAACCTGCTTTACAAACTGCACAAAATAATCGCCTCAACACATAAAACTAGCATAGTGTAAAGCTATAGCTTGTGGAAAAACAGCAAGTCTTTCCACATGAAGCGGAGATCTTTTTGATTGTACAATACACTGAGTTCATTTTATTTACCTGTAGCCCGTACAAAAACTTGTATTAGCCTCCAGCTGTTGGACAAAGGCTGTTCGATACCAAAAATTCTTAGCCGCTTGAAATATATTGCAGTTCTGAGCATCGGCAGGGCATTTCTGTCTTTTCGTTTTGAAGGAAGTATTGTCTTTTCGTTTTGAAGGAAGTACATCTTTCTTGCGAATGTCAAATCTCGAAAAAAATTTAATATGAAAGCTTATGGATAGTGTGCCTAGATCTGGTGCTTTCTGAGAATGAAGCAGAAACAAGTCGATGAATTACCAAAAGTTGTTGAATTTCTGAAAGCATCGGTCTTCATCATTGTTTGCATTGGCTACCGATCAAAAAAAGCTATGAGGAATAATTTTATTTAGGAAACATAGCAGAAGGTTTTGGATTTACAGACTATTTAGTCGTGTCATTTGTCAGCTTGTCACTTGAAGCAAGTTCAAATGCTACTGGGCTGATTTCCACTGTTTCTGTGGTGGTCCTGTGTAGAGCTACGTGAAGTAAGTACTGTTGCGATCGGAAAGCCCGAGCGTCATGTGCGCAAAGCTTCGTAGTGCGACAGCAAGCAACAATAGGGTTCACCCGACAAGATCACTCTCGTCGTCATCATTAGCAAGTACTATCAACTGTTCACTAGCTTCACAAGCATTATTAGAGGTTACTCACCAAGATCACTCTATCGGGATCACTCTTCACGTACGCTATTGTTACGTTCAGTCGTTCATATCGTTAGTATCACCAGAAATTACACACCACGATCACTCTATTATTGCTTGTTCGCGCCACATATATGTGGTGTTGTTCTTCGCGCGCATTCCATTCGTGGTGAAACGTGGATTCAGCGCAACGCCAGCGAAGAGGTTGCAGCAGCACCCTCCGACATCCTTTCCCGCCACGTTTACACTTCTTTTCATTAAACACCGCAGATTCGTAGAATATACGTTAAACAATTTATACTGTCACATCAAAGTCTGATCTTTGTCATAAATCTTTGTCTGCACCGCAATTTAATACATGTTCTGGTGACACTAGCATTACAAGTGTCGACTAGTCTTCAACTTTATATTTTGGAATGTATTTTATGGATGCCTTCACATTAAAAGACCTTTAATGTTTAAAGCAAAAACTATTTGTATATTTTTTCTATATTGCACGCTATCACCTTGGCACTTTTTGTTTTGTTTGTACAGGCAAACGGGCATAGCCCGAATGCGCTTTTGGTAAGATGAGCCCTACAATTGGAAATCAACCATCAGTGACTACGTCTGAAGTCATCCCGGTGTAAATTGGGTCCTCTACAGAGCGAAACGTTTAGGCTGCTTGCTGCACTCCAACGAATGAAAAATTCATCTCACTTCTGCCAAACGATTCTCTTGTAAATTGGCTGAGGTTCGTCAAGCGCATCAGCCATTATAGCAATTGTGTGCATTCTTTACCAGAAACTGTCTTCTGCTCTTTCATAAGCATTAGCGCAGATTGCACACGTTTAGTCTTCAGTAGTCACTCTTAAGTCAGCCTTCTTTTACGCAAACTCTTTGGCAGGCTTTCGAACTAACGACAGTTTTAATGCTTGGACCAAACTACTCCCTCTTCGAAACGCCCTCTGATATTGCGATTTTCAGGTGACATTTGCGATGACATGATGGTCCAAATTGAAAGGACGAATAAGATCACAAATTTGTATACGAGGGAGTTCTGGCGGATTTTAAGGGCCATTACTTAAGTTCCACTTACGACTCGCATAAACATAAACAGTTGTTTGGGCCATCCTGTAATGGACGTGACATCGCACAAGAACAACTTCGTCGTTTATTTCTGCCTTGCAGAGAGACAGTTTTCAGGCTAAAGTTTTAAATGTACGCAAAAAAGACCAAGATAGAACGAAGTACACAAAATATTTCATGAAAAGCTTGGAAATATACAAAAGTAATAAATACATAAATTACAAATAAAAAGTAATAACACGTCCAAACAATGCTTTCAATCTTGCGAAACGTCACGTGATCGCCATCTGAAACACACAAAGAATTGTTGAAGCATTCAGAAACGAAAAATTCAAAACTTTGCAGAAAGTATTGACTAAATATTGACGCCACTTGAATAAAATCTGCAGCAGTGGTTCTCAACCTATTGTATACGAACCTTTGATGTACTCGAAGACATCCAGGTGGTATGCGAGCACTTTACGGGTCATATGTAAAGCTTAGTGTCATATAAAGATATGAAGTCTATTATTGTAACTGTAGTAAATTACAAATTTCTTTGCAATATTGAATCACCCCACAATTAAATGATCCCATAGTTAAACAGCTGTTTTACTGAAACTTACGTGAACTGCCATTGTTGTGCATGCGTTTGCGACGTAACTACTGGCGTGAGGGAGGAAGAATGAGAGAAAACCGCGTAACATTTCGCAACAAAAAACAGGGCGTGTTTAGGACATGCCCCGCATAGAAGACCAGCTTAGAGAGAAGAAACAATCGCACTGCTTTTTGTTAATTCATTTTTTTGTTTTAGTCATTCATGATAAATACACTTGAGCAAATTACATTCTACTGGAACGAGTGTAACGCAGCGGTAAACCAGGTGATGCGCAGGGTGGTACGTAGCGATGCACCCCAGATGGTACGCGATTAGTAAAAGATTGAGAACCTCTGCTCTGCACAGCTAAGCCCGTGCCTTCCACCAGTAGAATAGCCACTCAGCGTTTTATGGCAACAATCTTATTTAAAAAGTATATTGTACATTAGAATGAATAGTTTCTCCTTTTGTAAATAACCTGTCAAATTTGCTGCTAAATCTCATTCAGTGAGCATGTTGGCTGGCCAGTGATTGAAGTCCCAAACCAACAAAATAGAGCAAAAGGATAAAATAACGTCAAAAACAACTACCAGTGTGTCACAGTAGCTAATGTGTCACAGTAAGGTTAAACCTTAAAGTGATTCAAATCACTTATATAAAATCTAAGGTCGTTAACGCCGCAGGAACAAAACAGAGGAAAAACACCAAGACTTTCAATTGTTATCCATGTAAGGCAACTAAACAAAAGTGATGTAGTATGTAGTGGCATCAACAATGATGAGTAGGAAGACTCAGTCATAAGCCCCAAAACCATTCATTTGCATTTCCTATTCTCTAAACTGCAAAGCAAACACGCATGTAACTGGATATCTTTGATCACAAAGGTTTTCAATCAATCATGTGTAAATGAGATTTTCTTGCAACACTGTTTGAAAGAAGCTATTGGTGTTCTTCCATTACTTCATCATTTTGTCGCAAAAAATAATACACTTACTTACTTCACCAGATATTTCAAACAAATTTTGCGTCATATTCCCAGCACCCCACAAAAGCTACAGCAGATTTGTTGACCGGAAACCTTGGAAAACTGCTCAACTCACAGCTTGACGTAGATCGTTAGGACTCCTCTTGCGTCATACCAGAAAACCCACTGGGCAGTTTGCTTGGATGCGAAAGCATTTAGTCCGGGCAGAGCTTCAATTTAGGTAGTTTTACGCTTTCTCTGCCCAGACCCATGTGGACCTAAGCACACTAACGATAGAAACTGTCTGCCACCTAGCGGTTTCTCGCACAACACTATGGTTCATTTTGCCAGCTCCCATGCGTCATGCGCAGGTCGACATTCTTATGCACAATCCCTTTTCACACCATTCGAAACCGATTCAGAAATGATTGGAAGACTAAAACTGTCGAGGGGCACTCGGCTTGACAACCTAGGGTGTTTCGGTTATCATGTATCTCGTTTATAGGTAGCAACTGAAACTCAGTTTGATTTACACATGCATTCAAAACGGATAACAAACGTCCTCTTTAAGTTTTATTTACGACATCAAAAAAGTTTTAATTTTCCTTACAGTAACAGCACAAAGGTTTGGATTGGATTGTGTTTATCTGCAAAAATATTTTCTTACTCGTACACTTCTGGCAAATTTTTACCGGCGCCATCATTAAACATTGAAAAAATTGAACAAAATCGAAATCATACCTTGCGTTTTTTGCTCATGCAAAACGTGCATATTGAACCGGAAATTTCGTTTGTTCCGGACCCACCGGGCATGCAAGGCAGTTCATCCTGCACATCGGCATTCAGTGTTTGACCTGCGACAATGCAACACAAATGCCAGAATACGCGTCTTTGCTCAGCCGAAAAAGAGACGAGTTCACTCAGGGGCGGATCCAGCCAGTAACTTTAGGGGGAGCGATTTCAGTAATATTTGGTTTAGTCAGGTCTCATAACGGCTTCGCTACTGTAAGAGAGATGAAGTAAAATTCACAACACTACTGTGACAAAACAATGGACGACAAAATGGCCTTATGTCGGGAATGTTGTTTTCCAAACTGCAAAAATCATTGTGAATAAAGTTACTTTCGTAGGTTGTAGGGGGGGCGATCGCCCCAATCGCTCCCCCCCTGGACTCGCCCCTGTTGACGATAGGAGGAAGAGTTTCTTCCCACAACTGTGAAATGGTACAAAGGCAGACGCAGAGAGAAAAAACACCGCAAAATAGCAAACGGTTAAACCGCGAAAATTTGAAAACGTTTCTGAGAATTTTGAGAATAAAGAAAATTTTCTCGCAACTGTAAACCGATGGGAAGATTACCTTTGTTTTCGTGACATGGACACTTTTCACAACAAAAGCGGAAAAGGTCGAGAAGAAATTTTTGCCCTCCAAGAAAGGGCTCCTACTTATTCATGTTTGCTAAAAACTAAATACGCACTTCAGCGGTAAATTGGCAAAATTGGAACATTAGAAAATCTGTTGAAAAATACTTCATTAATAAACACCGAGGTGTTTCTCAATGAAGCTTTACACTTTAAAGAACGTTGCAGTGACGTCAATTTTTTATTTTAAGATAACAGAAAACGTTGTGAAACCCTTTATTACAGTTCAACTGCAAGTTTTACGTAGTTTATTTATGGCATTGGTAAAAAAACTCACAAAAACCTTCTACATCAAGATTTTAACTTGCAACAATGTGTATCTGCTATAGAAACTGCATGGCATCAAAAACTGTTTCCGGAATGTTATTTTCGTGAAAATAAACGTGTTGAACTTTCTTACAGGAATTTAACTGTTTTACCAAATAGCACATTACTGAGCTTCGATAACCTTGAAGTTAATAACTTCCCAGGTGCCTTTTTGCAAAGTCAACTAAAGTTCAGTGTTAAAGATGCAAGGCGAGAACATGTTGTTTAGCAAGCATTGGTTTGCATCAAGCACGGTGTGCTCTCAAGACGTTACAATAATCTCTTTTCAAAGGTTTTCTAAAGAATTAAATTGTTAAAGCAAACTTAAGATTTACTGTAGTAACATGAAAGCCATTTTCGAGTAAGAATGAACCACTTCCAATTGTTGAGGCTAATACAAAAAAATATCAGTGGGTTCTATTCAAGAGGGATGTTGCTTGCTCAGCATTTGCTCTTTGCCCGTAACTCCTCAATGTATTCTCTTAATTTTTTTTATCGATTGCTTAGAGCGTTGGCAAAAATATGTCATCCACAAATAATAACTCCAGTAAATTTAATAGCAAATATTTATTGAAATTTTGCTTGCAGCTGATTTGTGTATAATACTTTGATATTTTAGCAATCTTCAAAAAGAAAACAACATTAAATCCTCAATCTTTGAAATAGAGCTCAACCTGTTATCCCAACCCTTCCAAGAACTACGCTTATTTTCGCTGCACTGCTTCTCTGTCGGTACTTTTTACCCAATCGCCTTTTTGGTCAAATGTATTATTTTCACGCAAATCTTTACAAACTTTTCATGCGTGTGCAATGTGAAGCGCCAGCACCCAAAGTTGGTTTTCCACTGATCTGATATCGCTATGAGTAAGAAACGCCAATGTCACAGATGATCATGCTTGCAATTTTAAAATTTTTGTTACTCAAAACAAAGTTTTCGCCAAGAATCTAAATTCTAGGCTGCGCGGTTGTGGCTGAAGTTACTTTGTTAACGGTTCCCTGTCCTATAGCCTGTTCCACTGTCGGCAATTTCTCACAAACGCTAGTTCCATCTACTTTTTCACATGTCAACTTCACCAACAGTTGAATCTGGCACCGTGCTTTAATATCAAAGACGTGTAGAAGATTTGGCTCTTACCAAGGTGATGGATGTAGCTGACAGCCAAACGCAGGGTCTCCACCTTGGAAAGGCGGCGGTCAACAGGTTCTGTCGGGATTAAAGTACGCAGCTGCTGCAAAGTAAAAAAGACAAGTTGTTGAAATGTTTAATAAGAGCAACTGTTATTGCTCCTATCTACAAGCGTTTGTGCATAGAGTACAAATAATGTTTTTATTCTCGGACTTGCAATGTCACCATTTACATCATGTAACATATTTTCTTTTAATCGTTTGTATGGCCTAAATTGGACGAAAATCAGTGGGTAGAATGAGTAAAGGTTGCAACATCGTTATAACGTTAGCTCTGAGTTGTGCAATATTAATTTTAGTTGCTTTCGCACGTCTGTCTCTACATCGCGATCGCATAGATCTTGACGCGTGGGCAGTTGTCTTTCTTGAGCAGGTAATCTTACTTTTACTCATCCTAACCGCAAATAACATTCATTTTATAATCAAGCAATTCTCACAGGAAAAATATTCAGACCTTCTGTCGGGATCATTAGAACTTCCAAGGTTATATTTGAAAGACCTGACGTAATTCGCCGTTAGGCTAAACAGAAATAAGAAAGTACGTTTCGCTGATGGCTTTTTGTGCAGTTTTGAAGGTTTAGCTACAAACTGTCACCTAAATGACCTCGTGGCAGAAAATCTAGCACAGGCAATCAATTGATCTAGCTTCATTTTTAATTCAACACCAACACTGCACCTGAAACGCTATGTTGACATTCGGCGCTTTTGTTCCTTCGGACGGGCGCCGCTTTTTCGTTATTTTCCCGTTTCGGACCGAAGTTCCTCGATCGCGAGAGGTCAGGCCTCCGCAGTGCAAACCAACCTGCGGCATCCTTGGCCCACAAAAGGGGCGGAGCGTCAAGTAAGAGGAAAAATGCGCGTCTGGTAGAACCGTAGCGCATATCTGGGCAGCTTGCGAATCGTTCGTCGCGGCATCAAACTTGGTCGCCTCGTTTGCAAACCAAGCGGCAAACCGATCTTTTTCATCGGTCGAAGCACCAGGAGATTGGCTGCAAGGCGCTGATCGTTTGGAGTTCAAGAAGGACGACAGCGGCGGCAACGTCACTGCGCTTGTGCAGAGCGAAATGGGAAACTTGCGACCTGCGCAAGACTGCCAAGTGTTATTATTGTAAGGGCGGTCGTCACCATGCCTCTCGAGAGTAGGCTTGTGCTGGCGAAGATACGCGTCTCTTTGAAGTGTCATGTTCGACATAAAACCTTCTCACAGGTCACAGCAGATGAATGGAAAGGTTCCACCTCTTCACGATCTTGAGTAATGTGACTGGATCACAGTCATGTACTTGCTAAGCTACAATTACTAGAAGTGAACTATAAAATACCTAATTCACGCAAAAAGTTTGTTGTGATGATGCTGGTTATAAAACTAGAAATTAGGAACTATTGGTTTGAAAACAATGCAAAATTTTAAAGAAAATGAAAAAAACGAATGTGTCAATCATGAACCAGAACAAACGGGAAGTAAACGAAAAGCAAATCAGCAAATTGTTTCCACATATTAATCGCGAACTGCCTTCTTGAAGGTGAAGCTCGTTTTTTTTTTTTGTTAAGAAATTCATTTTCCTGTTCATTATTCTTCAAGCAAATCCATTATTTGAAGAACGACTACGATTTTCAGCTGTGCATGTCTGCTAAAACATATTTAAAACGTTCACTGTGCAGTGCACAGAAAAAAACATCCGTTTTGTATACCAGTCCTTTAACCTTTTACCTTGCGGCCCACTTTTACTGATCATGTTTTCGGAGGCCAACTCAACTTTTTTAGGGGGTCTTCATAATATTTTAACAACCGTCGTTTGTTGCGCAATCTAATAAACAATGAGGAATTGTTACGTCTTAAACCATGAAAACAGCTTTTTTCTGGATCGTACAGAAAAAGTACTAGCCTATTTTAAGCTTAAAAGCTACTCAGTAATACTCACACGTTGACAAAAGTATTCTTTTTTGTACTCTAATATTTTCACCTACTTTGCGACCTTTTTGACATATATTCAGAGACCACAGGTTGAGAAGGGCTGCTCTAAACAATGTTTCTATATTTACTTCCTGCACGAGTACGAGTTTCCAACCCTTTTATGAAGGAGTTAAGGCAAATGTACGTTTGTTAGGGCTGGATCGAAACTTTAAACTGTGCGGTATAAAAATTGTAGGCTTTTATTACTAAAAAGTTTAATTTTTTCAGCTTAGATATGCTACCGTCTTTTTATGCACCGTTTTGAGAGAGTGGTACCACTGACATGTAACGCATGCGAGCAGTCACGAAGAAGCGAGAAGCAATTAACATCCTTTTGCAGCATTTACGGTGGATTTCAATTTTTGACTGAATGCTAGCAGAAATAACTATAGAGAAGCATTTCAACGGATGCCTAGCTTAATTACATAGTAAAGCCTGTTGCAATAGAAAATGCGCTGAAGAAACTCTACACGTAAAAAATGCAAGTGAAAAGACAGTGGATTACAATAATTAGTTAGATAAACTGCACAACAAAATGATGCAGTTCCGCCTATTTTGTCCCAAACACAACGATAGTGCAGTTTTCTCATTGCTCTGGCCTATTTGACTTTCCTCCTCTTTGACCTGGCGAATCCATCTATGACGGCATCTTCGAATCGTTTTTTTCTGTATATCCCTCCAGTAAGAATGTATTACGTAGGTAGAACTTCGCTAATGCCTTTTCTTACGCTTTTCTACGTGAACATATACAATTTTCCATGTTGTCTCAACTTTTCTCTGATTTTAAACGTTTTTGGTGCAGTCTACCAACTGAGAAATCTGACCCAGTCCTTTCGCATAAGGCAACTCATTTCACTTTTCCACAAACCCAAGACCTCTGGCAAACTTACGCAATTCTCAGCAAACTAATGGCTGTGACGTGTGTTAAATAACCGTAGCCCAGCTGCCAGGCCCGTGGTGACTTAAAGACAGGCAGTGATACCTCGTAGCATCAGGCCGGCTGACCCGCCAGCAGCTGTACCTTTGTTTTGATATGAAGACAGTCGCACGTGACGGTCGGTCACGTGAGCCAGCTGTCCGAGAATTAAAAATAAAAGAGCCAGCGTCTTGTCAATCAACTGCTACCTGAGGAGAAACGTATATGAGCATGCTCTGTGGCGTGACACGAAAAATAAAGAAACTGGGTTTCAGTACTGTTTCTCCCTGCTGCTTCTCCGCACGAAACGAGCTATGGCAACACTTGTCTATGTTTTACGTCACTGGTGGGATTTTCAAACCGATCACGTTAAACAATAATGTTTAGAAACATCTCTAATAAGGGCATTTGAATGAAACGGGGCTCTAATTTTTTTCTGAAACTTTGTTCAGTGGACACATAATCATTTCTCCTATAATACAGCGTTACTTAGCAAAAAAACTTTTGAATTCCGCAACTGACTTTATTACTCTAAAAATATTCGAAGATTTAACTCCCATCCTGCGAACACAAAAGACCTTGCAGCTCTAACTTCGATTTGATTTAGGCACAATCACAGAGTAGGTTTGTTGTGATCAGAAGTGTAAACTCGTGCTATGTGATTTAAATTAAACTAATTATTTAAATTTCTGGTCAGTATCGGCAACACCCAGTCGGTAATTTAAGGGATGCAGTCTTTTTCACTATTTCTGTTATGGCCTTGTCAGCTTCTCGCATTGGTTCGTGGCTGTTTGCTCATAGTATCGACGGGATGCAAGAGCAGACTTATGAAAAATCATTGAAAATTGCAAAAGCACTTACACTATATTGTTGATTAAGAGAAAAACAAACCACTAGACCTTATTCTAGATGAAACGTCTGAAAACATTTATCGCTCAACCTTGCTGCTGTAGAAGCAAGAAATCAAGTAATGTTGGGGTTAGCTTTTTATTATATCTTTTATGCAGGTAGTGCAAAATGACAATGCTTGCAGCACGTTTTCATGAAATGCTTTGAAGAATACTTTAATAACATACTTGTCAAATTACACCAATCGTGATGTTGTTGTACCTGAAATAAACGTCTGCAAATTTGTTATTTGTTTAGTTGCTTTGGAGATCTCTATACCGGAATTCGTCCCATAACCTTTGGCAAGATTGCCATCTAGTTGTCTTAGTCGAGGTGTCCAACATTGATGGCTGTTTTTTCAGCGTTGGTGCATTTGATCACCTCAAAAGCTGCAGGTTTTGAGAAAACAACAGCGAGACACGAACAAAATTATCGGAACCAAGAGTAAGACAGAAATGAACTATTTTTTGTGGCAACTGCCAAGGCTAGGGTTAGATGGAGGAGCGAGAGATATGCATTGAGACCAGCTGGCATTTTAAATGCTCGACCTTGCACTCGAGGCGAATTGTTTCTATGCTAACACAATACTTTCAGCATTTTGTCGAAATATTGCAGTTTTGACCACTTACTACATGCACTACGGAAAAATAAGGCTTGAAAAGTAAGTTTTACTGCCCCATTTATGTCGGACTGTAAAAACCTTTTCATACCGCGAAATGACAGGGACGACTTGATAAAGGTCAACGATTTTAATTCTTTGCAAATCACGATTTTTGAAAATTAGACAACCAAGAACTCCACAACTTTGTCAGACTCAACAATTTCGAAATGACTTATCTCACTTCCCGTACAAAGACATCCACTTGACTATGTGGTCGTACAACGCCATCAGGCTGGCTGCCAACGTTGTAGCCATCTTCACTGTGGCGTGGCTCTATAGCTTTTTGTGCATTTCTGAGGTAGTTCTAATAAAATACTTGTCCATCGCACCTTTCTCTTTTTTCTGCTTTGGCCTTTTTTTGCCACAGCTTTAGCCCTCTTTTGACTGCCACTTAAAACTTTCGGCCTGTCTCTTGGTCTGTGACGTATGGTATTTTTCTTTGTTATAACAGAAAAATATATTCTTAATAAACAGCCCAAATTCGACTGTTAAAATCGAAAAACAAAACACCAATATAACAACTATGTATGAGTATATACTTTACACTTGGGTAATGGTTACGTTGAAACCCGCTTAATTAAATAGCACCATCATGCTGGTATAGCTGTAATTGTTGAAACAGCTGCAACTATCGAATCGTATCTTGCAACAACTATTGAAACTTGACCTTGAAACGCTTGTAACTGAAACAAAAAACAGGTTCTAAACTTAACCGTCTCTGCCTTAACTAGCTGCTATTGAAAAGACTAGGCTAGACCTTCCCGAAAAACAACGACCATTTTTACGATTAAACAACGAATTATGATGATTGAGGGCGGTAAAAAAACGCGCAGTTCACTTTGGTTTCGTTGGCAACGGGCCCCACGCCCGCAAAAACACTGCGGGCCTCGCGCCGGCACTACACCATATGCATGGCCAGGGGGTGCACGAGCCCATAGTCCCTACCAAAATTTTTAGCATATCTAGTCGTTTTCTGCATTGAGAAGCGGCGTTCCAAACAAAATAGTTTTGCTCGCCTAAATTCAAACATTTTACCCACCCCAAAGTTTTGGCCATCCCAAAATTTTGAAATTTTGGTCTGGCTACGCCACTGCACTACACACAAGCAGCTTCGATTGAAAGTGTAAGTTTGCGTTAGTTAGTAGACGTAGCGCGGGGCCCGATTGGAAGCAATCGGTCCAATTGGCTAAAGGCCGGCCCTGGCAAACAGCACACCAGACTTGAGCAAAGCACGCTGGCCGCTTGCAGCTCCCAATCTGCCCGTTTCTGTGGATCGATTTTTGCTGGTTTTGGACACAGAAAAGGATATCCTTGTTAGGACAGGAATGGCAAAGAGTGCTTTTAATAAACTAAAAAAACTACTCATAGGAGGATTAAAACTAGAGGTAAAAAAGATTGGTTAAGACCTTGGTTTGGGGTGTGGCCATGTATGGATCAGAAATTTGGACCATAAAAAAGCCTGGTGCTACAAGGCTGGAGGCGTTTGAAATATGGGTCTGGTGAAGATTGGTGAAACTGAAATGGACAGATAAGAAAACCAATGCAGACGTCTTTTAATCTTGTAAAGGAAAAAAAGAGTTTGTTATTGCTAATTAGGAAAAGAAAAAGGAGGTGGATTGGTCATATTCTGAGACATGGGAATATGCTGCTCACTGTGCTAGAAGGTGGAATGAAGGGAAAACGCCCAAGAGGAAGGAAAATAATTAAAATGGTAGATGCTATCATGACTGGCACTTATGCTCAAATGAAAGGAAGAGCTGAGGACGGAGAAGAATGGCGGAGAGATGTCATGAAAGACCTGCCGTAAGACAGATTACCTTGACGATGGACATATCAAGTCATGTTAAGGAAAAGCTTAAATAAACTGCGAACAACCTTTCATTTATCACCGCCCATCGAAACGCGAAACCTTTCTGAGAGCATGACAACTATGAATAACCGAAACGTATTGAAAGCTAACGAGAGATTATACAGGGTTCATGGATCGGGCTCTGAACTATGACTTAGCATTGAGGCCAAAAACTGTTTTCAGTACTTTTGAGCGGGCTTGGCTGTTGTCAAGATATTTCATCTCGAGAATCAGTTAAGTTTTTACTGAGTTGAATAAGCCACACTTGTAGGTAGGTGACATATTTTTTCAGATATCAGCTGCTTCATCGGAGTGGTATAAATTCGCCTTTACGCAAATTATTCCATTACTTTAAAGCAGGGGTTCCCAACCTTTTTTATGCCAGGTAGCCAGGGTTATCCATGGGACGTATTTATCTGTCCCATCTCATAGCAATTTATGCCTATCCATCCCATGGGATTCCCATTACATTATTATAATATTAATATGGAATACAATTCAATTAAAATTATTAAATTTATGAAAGTTTAGGTTTAGTATCT
>JGI24158J21664_10001728_pt1 | contig 25232 bp, 11 predicted proteins | sample Ectturendosymbi3_FD_21664 | JGI IMG/M metagenome (IMG submission 21664) | reverse complement strand
AAAATTTTGAGCAACTGACCAAAGCAACAGTTCCAAGGTTCAGGATTTACAATGAAATATTTGAAAATATATCAAAAATACCAGCCCAAAAATAGATTTAACACACGCTAACACAAGCATATGTACGGCACTTAACAGCTGCAACGCCATGGGCGCGTTTTATCATCGATAGGAGAATCGGAACTTTCTTGAACCCACCTTTCCACCTCCGGGAGAGTGCTTCATGTTGTCCAGGGAGCCAATCTTGCTCTGCACCGTTCTCACATCCGGGAGAGTACCGGGTGACTGCAGCAAGCACAGAGCGCAGTTACGAACGTCATCACGAATATAGCAAAAAATGCGGCCTACGTTAAGATATCTTTAACTAGGCTGTGCAAAAAACGATGCATGTCAAGCTTTGGAAGCGGGTTTGACCGTAAAGCCGCGAAGTCAGGCGATGAATTATCAGTAAGACCGTTAAACGATCAAGACTATACAGCGACCTCTCAGCAATGACAGGCATCTGTTTGTAATTAATTCTGAAAACTGATACAAGCGCCATGAAACGCAGGCAATCGCTCTTATTACTTCAGAGTAGCGACTCTCAGGAAGCCTGGCCACCAAAACACGCCATGAATACGTCAGCGTCACTGCAACGTGAAACGCCGCAAATTGTCACGGTTACCCCCACCTTCATGTGGTGATTGCATCAGTGAAACAAATATAGTGGCATTGGCTGAACGCAACAATCAATTCAAGTGTGGCGATTGCGTGGTTAAGTTTTTTTCGAAATTCCTTGTTTCTCAAACACCCAAGGTCGAACGCATTTTGAGCATTTTTCAAAAGTCAAAAGAAGAAACAATTCGAAATAAGAGCAGCCACGATTTCCCAAAGGCACAACTGCTGCATAAGAAGAACATATCGACGAATTTCTGCCGATCGCTTTTTTATGAAAAAGAAAAAAAGAACAAAAAAGAACTGTGGGAGCAGACGAGAGTGAGCAAAATCTGCATCAAGAAAGAACACACAACACATTAAAGAAGAGCATACAACACACCAATAAAAACACATAACACATCAAGGAAGAACATACAACATATTAAGGAAGAACACACAACACATCAAGGAAGAACACACAATTGAATAGAGTTCTATCTGCAGGTTGAAGAAAGAACACACCACACATCTGACAACTTAAAAATCAGGGAAAACTTACGGTGATAACAGGTCGAGTCCTGGGTGACACTGCTGAGGTCATCTGAGGCTTGGCTGGGGCGGACGTGGGACGGGGGAGACCAACATTCTACAACACCAACAACGTATTGTGTGATTTCCTTAACTGGTGGTGCCACGGTCGTTTCGAGTTACGACAGAAAAACTTAAAACTTACACCCCCAGATGATAAACAAAAGTGTTTGATGTGTGTCAGTTAAACAACGATGCAATCCACAGAATAAGACAACTCATAATTTGGAAACAATTTGCGCATTTGATGAAATTAACACTTCTATTCAAGTTTTGAAAGATACATTTTTGTTACAAGTCATCGGAGTAAAATATCGAATATCGTCATGTTAAAATCACTCTTAGTCGTCAATGAAACAAATTGGCGTCACTTCCGCGAAGCTAGGATCTCGCATTTGCAATTAAGTTTCCCTTGGCCGCAACAACCTGACCCCCCCAAAAAAAAGAAAACGAACAACGCACACTTGTCACGCCTCACCAGTTTCTTCGGTGTAACGCGATTGTCACGTGACCGCGCTGCAGACAACGCGGCGCTCCTCAGCGCTGGCGAATCAGGAGTCTTCCTCGAAGGATGTGTCTCGGCGCTCTTGGTCTTCCTCGGCGCTACGTCACGAGATCTGTTGTCGGCAGCAGTTTTGGCCGAAAATGGCCGAGAAAGCGGCCGTTTAGGTGTCGAGGGTGACGCCGAGGCACTCTGTTGAGAAGCAAAGTGACTCAATATCATTAATATTTTATGTTGCTCTTTGCTTCAAACATAACGATGCATTTCGTGACATGGCGGCAACTTTTCCTAACAGATAAATGTATGGGTTGCAGATAACACCATTAGAACAGGAGGCTGTTTTTCTCCGTCATTGTCCGGTCATAGACCGAAATGATTTTGAAACGACCGAAAAAAATTAAGTCATTTCGGTCAGAATGTCTGAAAATACAGACTGAAAAAGCTCTGTTACGGCGAGTTTTAATACAATTGTGAGACAAATGACCGAAATGTTTCAGTGACCAAAATGTCTCAGCAAAAATGACCGAAATGTTTCAGCGAAATAAAAACAGACTCGGATCTACCGCGTTTTCAACATTTCAAGAAGAAATCCGAATAAAAACGAGTGATGACATGGACAAAAAAGTTTTAATTTCCTATGCAGTATTAAGAAGAACAAAATATTCCGACAAAAACAATTTTTAAAGTTTTGGTGGAAGCCTGTAGAAAGAACAAATAAGATTAACACACGTAATGGCCTATATGCAGAAAGGGTCAAAAATTACTATCCCCGATCGACTAGTACGTCTGAGAGATATCTCTGCTGTTATTTGACGTAATCTACCCCGCGTCGCAGCTAGGAGTGCGTAAGGCAGGCACCACATTCATGCACGGCCCGATTGATCAACGCGCATTGGGAACTGTGCGTTGTTTCTCCAGGACGAAAATCGATGATAGGAAAAAATAAAAGCAACGAAAAATTTGAAGGACAATCATAAAGAGCAAAAAGTACTTGAAACTCTATTTTCGGCAAATATCTCACAGCAGCAGCAAGAAGAAAAACCCTAGTTCTTCGAACCTATCACGCATTGGTTTGCAACTCATAGCACCAGCAGCAAGAAGAAGAAATACGCGCACAGCGAAAACTTGCAACAAGTCAGGTGAAGGCACAGGGCTTTGTTTCATCACGTTTTGCAAGCAGGGTTCCCACAAATGTAGGCTTCACGATTACGCCGCAGTGAGTTGCAAAGCAATGCGTGATAGGTTCGTAGAACTAGAGTTTCCTTTATCCATTCGCAAAAACAACGTCATTTCCGGGAAAGTGACGTCAGTTGAAGGCCGAGTGCGATTTGACCGAATGGGATTACACTGAGCTACAATCAACCGGTAGAAAGTCAGCCTTAACTTCTTCGATTGCTCCCCTACAGTCTTAAACGACTTATCATTCGTCATTAGCGCTATGACAGCAAGTTCTGACCAAGAAAACTTAAAATTTCCCCAAAGTTGTTTTGTGAAGAAAATCGTTCTTTCCGAGCGCGTGCATGTGGCGTGTGGTGTGGTACAAATGTTGGCACAGCAGTAGTTGACATTTGGCTTGCGGGGTGATTTGAATGAGATTCATAATGTATCAACTGTTAAGAGACTTTATTGAAGGATTGTGTTCACTTAATAGCCATATTAAGTCACGCCAAGTATTTTTGATAAGTAGTCCAAAGAATTTAGAATGATCTTTATAATTATCACTTCGATTATATTATTTACGATAAATATTGTAGCGAATCAGAAGGACCACTCTGAAGATCGATAGTGAAAATGTTGATGAACATTCCAAAGTTTCATACTCAATTAACATTTTGCAGAAAGATCACTGTGGACCATAATAAAATATTTTCCGATGCCAAACAAAGCCGTCTGGCCCAAACTATCATGTTCCCATGCTACTACAACTCGACTGCTGTAAGACAACATACGAAATACTACTTTAGTTTTATAAAACCAATGAGTAAAAATTGCACAAAAAGGATTTCAGAACGCATTGTTTAAAAAATGCGTGAATTTTTTTCATCACAACGATGTTACGTGAAAATTGGGTGAAATGGATATGCCCGGGGGGCTAAAAGGAACACGCGATGCAAAACTAATGTTGTTCAAAAATCTCCTTCCAAAGCCTAAAGAAGCCTGATTGGGCAGACATGCAACATTGCTCGTTGCCTCTAAGACACGAACCTCCTTCCGCTGCAAAACACGTGAAGATGTACCTGGCCAGAGACTTTTGCCTGCACGCCCTTCACGGACAATTCACTTGCTTTCGACACAAGCTTGGAGGACGCTGACTTGGGACGCCGGTCCGGAGTGCCGGTGTTGCGTTTGATTGGTTCTCGAGGGCTCTTGTCAGCTTGCAGATCGCGGGCTCGAAAAACAGTCTGATGAACAGCAAACACGGTGACCTTCTGAGCAGAAGAACAATTAAGATGCAAATCTTAGTGTCACGACTATTTTTCAGTGATCTTTATCATGAGCAAAGTGTTTGAACCACTTCAGAAGACAAAAAACTAACCAACTTACACAGATTTGACCAATACTGATCATCTACTTTTACACAGTCAATCGACTTTCAAAATATGCCATCAGAACTAAAGTTACAAATCGCGATGGCAATATACAGCATGTTACGACGGATTTATCGCCAGAAACCCGCGATAATCGTCTTCACAAGCATAAATATACGACAAAAGAAATTCACACGGAAGTTTACATCCACACAAATTTAGAAAATTTTAAAAAGATGGTTATTAGTTACGGTTCAAAGATCATGACAAAAACCTTGCAAAACTGTTCAAGTTAAAGCATAAAACTGCAAATATTCAGTCAGAGAGCGGCAACAGAACAATACTTCAATGTGTTTACGATCTGCAGAGCAATTGCAAAGAGGTTTGTGAACAAGCAAGTCGGGAAAAAATGTTGCCATGCGCAATCCGTGTGAACTTGCTCAACAACTGCACGACACTCTTATGAACTTTTTCAACCTTTTTTCTGCAAAGGAACTTTCCGCAAATGTTTGCGTTGTTCATGGAACCCTATGCAATGATCCAAGTGTCTATATTGCTACAACCGCATAGAATTGTGACTGGGAATTTCGTCTGTTTCGCGGAACCCTGGTTGACACACACTGCTATAACACAACGAGATTTACCATTTATGGAAAAACAAGCTTCAAAGTGTTTTCAACAGCAAAGCAGCAAACGCACTGCAACCAAACAGCGGTTCTTACCTCTTTTGCTGGAGCTTTAGATGAACCTAAACACAACAGAGGTTAACAACCACACAACTTCCTGAAATTCACAAGAATTCATTGCGTCAGTATTTTCAATAAACATGTATGTATCGGCTCAGGGACGATGCAGATCGGCCTTAACATAATTTTGTGCGATGAAAGGCACAAAGCAGAGGCGTGTCAAACCGACAAAGCTAGAAATCTACAAAGATGATTTTCTACTAAACGTGGCAGAACGTCGCTCACATGTAACTGAAGCTGGAAAGTAACTGAAACGCTTCTTTGTCACGTCGCGCACTCACACAATTAAAGCCAATCAAATAACTGCTGCAATCAGAAAACAAAACAGCATCTAGCAGGCGTTGGTAACTATTGTGACACAGCTGTGGAGCTGGCTTTTTAAGCTTCCACTGCTTTACAAAATTCAACTACTGTCGTTGACAGGAAAGTTCCATAACTGTAATCTTGCGGTACGCGTACTCTTTCTCTTTGTTCGCTCCCAATGAAAATACCGCCGAGGGTCGGCGCTATACCAACAATTCTTAAGATTTTATATAAACACGAGAGAGATTGTTGCCAAGGCAACAATTTCTTTTTCGAACATTCTCTTTACTTCCTTTCGTGGGACAGGCCAACAGCTCCGACAGTTCCGAAGGTTCTTTAACGCGAAAGCAACAAAAACAACAGAAGCGAGTAAATTAAATTACGAATCAGTAAAAAGAGCAACGAATCTCTGCGTCGTGCAAGCTGTTGAAAAATGTGCTGACTACAACCTCAAACAATACCGCAATGTTGGCACGTGGACACTTCCAGAAAACGATAGCCCCCCACCATCATATTTTGGCCCCATTTGGATTATCGACAGTAAATATCGAACACAATTCTATGCCCAACGCAAAACTCATTACTATCTTTCTAAAAATACGCTTCGCAACGTTTGTGAAATTCAATCAAAGCAGTGTCGGAAGTTTTGATATGGTAAAGAACTTAACGGAGGTTAGCAGCCTTTACCAGCAACACCTTCACACACCTCTCACACACTTAATACATGCTCTCGAGAAAGCAATGCAAAAGAGAAGAACCTCGCGTGCGAAGACACGTCTTCTATGCGTTAATAACAGGCATCCAGTTTTGCTCAGGAGAGGAAACTCAAAATGTTTGCGTCGTGCAACTCATACTGTCACCCCGGTACCGACCCCCCCAAACAAACGTATGCCGTTTAACGTGAGTTGTTTGGCATTACCGGCCCACTGTCGACTGGATAGGGTATTAGAATCGAATCATTACAAGTTTTCCCTTTCAAGCGGTAGTGTTCTTGAAAACGTAACAGTTTATACTGCAGCTGTGCTAATTCCTTCGAAAATGAGCTCCAGCAAACTAAAACTATCAACAAAATGAAACTTCTGGATCTTTTCTCTGCTACTTCTAAAACACAGACCCTAGTTGAAGCGCATTGGTTTGCATTCCACTAATAAGACAGGCAACGCGTCACGAGCAGACGCAGCCTTGCGCAGTGCGGTGGCAGTGATAGAGTGCCGAGAATAGTTGCCAATAATCCATCAGTGGGTCATCGATCCATTGGCACTGCGATCGCTAACACAACATGTTGCACCTACACAGGCCTCTCACAAAACCAAGCTCACACTGAAAAACGAAAATGGACGCCAAAACGAACAAAGCATATGTCGCAACATTTCCCACAACAAAAACCTACGTTCAGTTATGGATAAGCTGAGCAAAGAAAACAACGGCTTCGCACACAACAGCTGTTTTGTGCCTAAACTTAGAACCTTTGGGCGCTGAAGCCTCTGTAAAAGCACGTAAGCTTCAGCCTTAAAAACATCGGTTCCTGAGCATGCCCGTGTAACACGGATCTTTTTGCGTAAGCAGAATAATTGTTACGTCAAGTGCGCTGCGATGTTTCTGACCAGCTTTGTACAACGTCGAACAGATCTGTGAGGCTGCTAAGTAGCATTCCTGAACAAATCAATCGATTTTCTCGCGGTATTCCAACGTCTACGTATAACCTACGTTGTCTTAAGAACGAACAAATATTTTGCTGTTACATGCTTGTAGAAGTAGACGTTTCCTTATGTCCTGTTAATGAATAACGTTTGAAATGATTGCATCTCGCAATGGCTGACGTTTTCTCAAATAAAATTTCTGTACTACAACCCTTCACTGACCTTAATATCAAGACGAAATGCACGGCCTTATAACCGTGAGAGCAATACGACCAGGCATATCTCTCCGTAAATGTGATCAACGAACAATGTAACTGGATTTTGCTTACTCATACCAGCCTGAAACGCTCAGGCTTACCCAAAACATAGCACATTCTCACGTAATAAAAGCATTTCTCTAACTGCGAAACCTTGGCATTGTTGTACGATTGTAATATGAATAAAGCACAGTTTAGAATTCTGTGCAAAAACAAAGCACATTTTGTTTCCGCGACAAAAACCGTCAGCCACAAGAGGGCATTGTGACTCACACGAGAATAGAGACAAGGGGCACTTAGAGCTGCATGCTGCCAACTAAAAGAAGCTGGCGAATAAGGGTGTGACTGCATCAAGCGCTTGTACCACGATGTTGAAAAAAAACGTTATTCACAGAACTTGTTCTGTGTACGGCGACACAGTGCACGACAATCAGTTTAGATAACTTAAAGTTGCTTTGATTTTGTTTCGCCTTATATACACACAAGAATTCATAGTAATTCCCATTCCGAGTTGCTTTCAGGCAATCAGCGCAGTCAAACCTCACACCAATCAAGATACATGTCACAGCATCTGATGCTTCTTATCAACGGTCACGCCAGCATCTCTGTCATCATTCCCGTTCGCAAAGTGTTTTTTACGAGCAGCTTCGCTGAATTTAAAATCTGTCCATTAATATTACATTGCATAATTTGTGATTGTTTCTTTGGTTTTTCTTACGCACGCGCCCAACTGCGAGCGATGGTTGTTTGTTTCGTAACAACCAGCTTTGTCAAGAACGCTGTCTTTTCGTAATCAAATCATGACCTTCAGCTGTTGCAGTTTTCTGAGTTTGTAAACTTCTACAAATCGTCACGAGGCTCAAACTGTTTCTTTACATCATGAGGAAAATCTCTGCCAAACCTCCATTTGTTCGAAACCACGCATAACCAGATAACCACAAGTGTAATGGAAGAACCCACATGACCTGTTCCAGTTGATGCATATCATGCCATTAACGCGAGCGTTAAGAGCCTAAAACCTTGCCACGGAGAATGGTTGCAAATCCGATAATGCAATACTTAGCACATTGAAGATAAAGTAAATCGCAGTAATTAGACTGAAAAACAGAAAACGGTTTAGTGCAACGCTGATTTAGATGAAATTCTGATTCGAGTCGAAATCAACACGTTTGTGCGACTGATGGTTTTTCTCAAATTTCATTTCCAAAAAAGTTGCGCAACTTAACAGTTTTGCACTTTTTCACAACGGCCTGGAAAAGAGCAGCAACGTGAAAAGACAGATAAACAGATTTTCTTAAAGTTACCACTGCCCGGCGCAACGATGCGTTACGTAATAGCGACGGTGTCATTGAGGAACTCGGAGTACAGTGACGTAACCAACTCTTTTCCTGTACTTACAAGAAAATCTGAACATCAGACTGTTCGTATGAAAGCAAAGCCTCCTAGAAAAAGAAGGGGCCTTTATGAAAGAATGATTTATGCAGTGTGCACCTTATTGCTGCATATGGGTCAATGTCGCAAAATGATCCGTGCCTGAAGCTTTCGTCAAAACCGCTGCTTTACACGCGTATCAAGGGTTGCAGTGCTCTTACATTTTGCGTCACCGCCAACGCAGCCAATTGCGTGCTCGCAAGGTTTCTGCCAGCGCTCAGCGCTTCAGCTGATATAAAGCATGACGCAGGTGCGGGACGCTTTTTCTGACCTGGTTCAGATCACGTTGAAGGTCTTTTAGTTTAGAGCAGTGTTTCCCAACCTTTTTAGGCTCGCGGCACCCTACAAAAGCGAACTATAATTTGCGACACCTGGTGGCGAACCCATAGCAATTTGGTTTAACGTTTGGCGACAGTTTGGAAATATCTTTGCAATGATATGTTGAAAAACGTATTAGCTCGCCGCACCTCGGTTGGGGAAGACTGGTTTAAGGCATTGGTGATGATATTGAAGGTAACGAGAAATAACAGGCAACGCTTGCTGCACGCCAAGCATCAACACAGTCTATCAAGACTTCATAGCAGGAATGCAAGGGAAGTAATCCATCCAGAAAAATCAGGATCTACATTCCGCCTTCCAACACAAATCGCCCACCCTTTACCTGTGGTATGTGCGGAGCGCGTTTTCTAAAAACTTTAATATAAACAAGCAGGGGTACAAGGTCTATTCCATACCAGGGTTCGTAAATCTGTTTGAAAACCTACGAAAGTTTCTGAAGTAAACTTTAGCCACGACAAGGATGTAAGATCTTCGAATAGTCAGAACCCTTCTTCCGAGTGTTAAAACAAGAAAATCAAGACTTAGGAATAGTCACGAAGTTGATTGGCACCAGAACCTCAGATGACACCAGGTAATGTAGCCGACAGCGGCATTTGCTGAGGTTAGTTCACTGTTAAGTTTGAAGCAAGACGACCACCTCAGATTACCACTAATTGAAGTGACAACTGTTTGCTCGCTGTTCGCATGTACCTGTAGCTCGCTACCGTGCTTCCAGGAATCCGAAAGTGATTAAAAATTACCTTTCACGTGGCAACGATCCAATGAGCCTACCAAAGAGAAAACTCAGAACAGGTGTTGCGCAAAGGAACTACTACAAACATTGCATGCTGTCAACTGAAACACATGTAAACTTTTGGAAATTTGATATATTTTAATTATTCCTGCAACCCATGCATTAACCGCTTTCTCACAAGCCACGTTTCCTCTGGAAGGTTAGGGGGGGCTGTTGACCCGAGGGGTCACGAAACACTGTCAGCGACCATCGTCACAAGAAACTTCAGACACTGCGTTCAAGCACGGACTGTGTGCTTATTAAGGTCTAAGAGCTTATCTGTAACTAAGCTGGACAGAACAAGAAATAAAAATTCGCAATCAACGAAACGCTCTGCTGTTCAATTGACCCGAGAATCATGCCTGGCGATCGGTCCGACCAGATAGAGCGAGTGCAACTGTCTCGGCTCCTTGTCCCAACAACTTTCGATTCAGTGTGAAGTGCCAAGTGAAGAACACAGCCGGTAAGCTGTGGAGAGCCGTATCAAGCTCAAGTGCCTTTAACAACAGTTGAGAAGGGTTGCGCTCCAGTCTTGACAACCTCGGTGCGAGCAAACGCTTTGTTTCAGACCTACTCCAAGTTTTGACGCACGAGGTGGTGACGTAACTTGTGTGACGTAATGCGGAAATACCCGAACACAAGATTTTCAAACTTTCACCAAGATACGGGAAAGATGTTCGAAGATAGGAACGAAATGATTGGAAACGCATGTTCGACCAAGAGCTGCACTACAATGATCTGCATAAATTAGGCATGACAGTGCCTGTCTTTACATAAGCGATAAGCACACGAAAGTTTACGAAAACTAGACCAGACACGTCTTGCCACTTGCCAGGCAAGTCGTGGATCCTTGAACTGCATCAAAGCGAGTAAACCTGACCCCCCTCAAAAACTATAATCCTGCAGGCTGCAATTGTTTCATCACGATGTCACGCTTCACCAAATGCTACCCGGTTGATAGCGCAAATACACACTGTCGCGTATTATTCCCAACACGAATCTTACACAGACCAGGCTATGGGTAAGGAAGCCTAGGAACTGAGATAAAAGTTCCGTACGGAATGAAACCGGGTAATTTTAGGCATGCTGGATTTTCTAAATAGATTTAAACCTGATGTTATGAAAACACAAGGAATGCGCGATTGATACATATTTTCGAAAAAATACCGTTCGAAAATGATTAAGCGAATCCCACAGATTTTCCAAAGCTAACAACGCGATTATGATTCATAAACCACCCGAGCAGCAAGGCATCAACAAAACTCTGCTTACCGTGGCTGGTGCCATTTTGCTTTTTCTTCTTTTCCGTAAGGATCATTTCGCGAAATTCTGCTTCCATTTTCTGCGAAACCGTCAACATTTCCGAATCGGTGAGTTCCTAAACGAACAAAGAACGACAAGAGTTAGATGGACATGTCGCAGATTATCCCAACACAGCAAGACAGATGTATATACGAACTACAGAACAGGGGTCTCAAACTGAAATTGCTCCGAGGGCAAATGAAGACTTAAAAAGTTACCCGAGGGCCTCATTTTGACGCTGACGCAACAATGGTGGTAGCTGAACCTTACTAGGAACAGCTTTTACGTCTTGTTTCCTGTGAAAGGTATAGTGAGTTATGGGCAAATCATTTCTAGCCGTCTCTACGTTCGTTTAAAAGTAACTTGTTCACTCGTTGACCGAGCACTTTTAAACACCGATGAAAAAACTAAAAAACGTGAATGTTCATTATTGTAAAATTTCCAAACAGGATCGCAGGTCGCAAAAACGCCTTCGCGGGCCACCCGCGTGTTTGAGGCCCCTGCTATAGAACAATGACGCAGAGCAAGGTGTGTGTGTGAAGCACGAAAAGTTAAGCAGGAATGAATCAAATCGCAGCAAAAACCTTTCCAGCGGTACCTGTGTGCGTAAAACTAGTGCGACTACGCAGTAAGTGCAAAATATTGTTTCAAAAGGGTCGTTGAAATAACTAACCGCCGATAATGTCAGGCATCACAGCCGGAGGAGTATTTCTGCAGGTTTTATCTGTAGTTTTTATCATAACATTTGTTGAGACAAATAACGTTTTGATAGTCATTTATATGTAAAAGGAGAGAAAAAACAGGTTTATAGATACAGGCTAGAAATACACAACGAGGCAAAGAGATAAGTTTGAAGTCACAACGTGGTGTTCCCCACAGACCAGCACTGCAGCAATTTCTGCCATGCACGGTTGCAATGAACCACATCGCACCTTTAACTCTGACAAGTCATGAGAAAATGTTCTCAGCATACCAATGTGAGGAATTAAGAAAACGATATGATTAATGCGACCGTTTCCTTAGAACACTAACGTTAACACTTGGGACCTTGCTTTTTCTATGACGTGCCGACATAAATAACCGATTGCTACGTCAGCACATTACTAACGTGTCGACCTAAAAAAGTATTTTTAGTAAAACAACAAATACTACCAAGAGATTCCGTCTCAAGCTTTGTTGCATGTGCTAAACACACTTGCTAACACCGACAACAAACAAGTCGTACGGCATGCAACACCTGTTTTTGCCAAAACTCGCTGAACACATTCACGCTTTCCAGCACGTCAAAACCAGGGCGGTGGAACCGGTACACAAATTTCAGGCTCCGGCTCCACTATCTAAAAAATTTTTGGCTACGGCTCCGGCCAATTGCTTGGACTCCGGCTCCACAGCCCTGGTTAAAACTATCGAAGTAAAGGCGGTCGTTTCACGTGTGTTGTTCGCAATGTAGAACGAACTATTTGTTGTGTGCCGAGACAAAGAATCAATGGAACGAGAGAACCCCTGGCTAACGGTGGTAGTATCAAACACATTAAACTCACACCCCATTTACTCGCGTAACTGGGACAAAGAAATTAGACATGATTATGAAGCTTCGGCGGACTAACGGTACTGCGCATGCGCAGTGACCCCAGGACACACCCGCGACAAACGCCAATCAAACTACGGCTAAGCTCGACACAGTGGTTGAGCGCAGCCCCTCCACACATACTCAAAAGCAAATGGTGCATTCGGCGAACAAAAGCACATAGCGACGAGTAACGTTAACGTCAACCCGAAAATGTGAAGGGCGTGCGTTTGAACATTGAGAAAAGCGCATTAAGTTCCGTTCGGCCAAGTCGATCAACATGTGTTGCGAGAGTGAAAAGGGAGCATGTTTTTTTCTGGTACAAAGCAGCTTCCAGTGCGCAGTGAGTGAGTAAAGAGAGGAAAATTGAGCCGTCGCAACCGCGTTACACCATAGCTAATCTTTTAACCACCAAAACATTAGCACAGTGTTCCAGTTACTTGGTGCTGAGTCGCCTGGCGCTTCACGCCGCCGATGATTCCGCTTCAACGAGAACACGGGGAAGGACAGCAAATTTTTCTGTAAGCCAGTGGTTCCCAATTTGCATGAACTCGCGACGCACTAATCTCATGCATAAAATCAAACGATGCACTGCAAAGGAAATATTCACGGGTTGTTATTCGATGCAATTCATTGGCTTGCTTGTTGTGTCGCAAAATGCGGTGCTATGTTGGAACGGCTGAGCGCATTTCTCTTTCGACGCTAATCTTCGATCGATACTTTGTTTCATCACCGCATTTCAACGGGAAGAACCAGCTACGTACAAGTACGAAGTAGCAAATGGAAAGAAAATCCGGAGAGCGTCTTTAGATGCGAAAGAGGTCTAAGCTGGATATAAGCTTGCGACGCCCTTGTAATGTCAAAACGACGCTCCAGCCGGGAACCCCCGCCGCAAGTGTATGACGTTCGAATAGCCATGCAAATAAAGCAAAATGTCGTTTGTGAAGTGTTTGGCTGGGGTGCAGGTGCTTCAAATGTCAATGCCAATAGATTTTCTGCTTTGCACTCCCTGTACTACTTTCAACGAAACGACGCAACACCCAAATTTATTGACGAGCAAAGTAGACCACGCCCAAACTGCAACATTTTCACAAAATCGCACTGATTTACGTAGCGCAACAATACACTGACTTAATATGATTCGCAAAACAGAGGTCACACAAGGGCACCTTTTTGGACGCCACAAAACAGCAACTGCTTTATCATTCTCACTTCAAACACCTTTTAATGTTATCAGAGTCCTGATCAACCCGCAAGCTCTCCAACAGTGATTGCTACAAAGCACAGAAATAATCACGTTTAAGCTTGAAAATCCCAGAGAAATTTTGAAACTCAATTTTACACAAATTTTCATAAATCGTGTTCACTGAAAACCCAAAATAGACAATCATACATCAACTTTCCACAGTATACTTGATAAATCAGTTGCTGAGAATTATTTTTTGCGAGTGAGGAAAAACAAAATCAAAAAAAGTATTCGTGCCAGGCACCGCGACCAAAGAAGAATCCCAAACACTTTCAAATAAGGTACTTGCAGAGTGTAAGAATCGTAAAGCATCACATAGCAATCAATCAACTCATGGTTTTCTTTTTGAGCTGTTTGAACATTAAATTAGAACAACAGAAATAAAACTTTTTAGATGTTCATAAAAAAATTACAGCGTTTGCTTATTTGGCCCGTATGTGTTTTTTCGGTGGGTTCGTCGAGTTGCCAACCTCTGCCACCAACCGACCCACCACGTTTCTATTCAAACAGTACCGCTGAACAGCGCTTGATGTGACATTGTATTTCAGTGAGTTTGATACTCGCCATCATTTCCATCATTTGACATTCATTTTAATCCATTTATCTTATTTGATTGTTTGTAAAATACATACTATGAAATTGCAGGGTGAAGCGTCGCGTCTTTGTACGAAGTGTCGAGGAAAAATCAATCAGGAACCCGTTGCTTCACAACGATGACGCCAGTGTTTAAAACTCAAGCGAGAAGACAATAGTTTAAAAATTTGCGCAAAATGCAGCAGTTGACGCACACTTAGCTTTGAACTCTTCGCTATTCCATTAATTATAATCTACCTTCACGAACACGACTCCAAATCATTGCCGTCCACAACTTTTTCAGTTCACAAATAAAACGTGACGCGAATTTAACTTCCAGTTTTCATCACAGAATGATCCAATCGCATGAGCTATGGGCAGTTGTGCTTGGGGAGGAGAGAGCAACGTAACACAAGAGGGCAGTGCACTATATAACAAACTGGAGCTCGATCGATACATCGCCATGCCGATATATATCTGATGATTTATCGATGATGCTTATGTATTGTATCCTAAAATTCCGCCGATCTGTATCCGCAATATATATTCATGAAAGCTGCTAAACTGTGCTTTCTCAACTAATAACTTAAAATTGTTAAATTTTAATGATTGCATCATTTTTTTGCAAAAATGCACAATGTTTGTGTACTCCTTCAGCTGCATAAGCTATTCCCATTTTCTTGTGAGTTGGTGTTTGTAATTTCTTATACTTATGGTTTGAGTAATGCAAATATATCAGCATTGGTTGTCGGCGATAAAGACATCCGGTATCGACCCAAGACATGTTTCACCGGTCGAGATCGACAACAAACTTCAACGACCGCTACAAAAGTTTAACTTTACGACACCGCGTTTAGAATTTCAGGATGATAACCATGACTGAAATGATGTAGGCGAATTTCGAGCAACGAAATTACAAAACAGACAAACTAAGCGATACAAAAGGCACGCCGTAGAACATTTCGGAGAAATCCATGCAAAATAAAATTTTGAAGGTTTAAAAAGAGTCAGTAGGGTTTGTAAGAAATGATCCAGTAGTTCCAACACGAGTTACCGAAAACAGGAATAAGCATTAGCGAGACCAGGGACCGGCTACCTACGGTCCGCGGGCCGGATTCGGTCAGCCAAGCAAAATCATCTGGCCCGCAATCCCCTTTAGCAAATTGTAGTAACTGTATGGCCTGCTTAGTGGTATTATATGAATTTGCCCTCCTTGCAACTTCTTGCATTGATTACTTACGAGGAACTACTTATTAGAAACCGCACTGTGCTATAAATGTACTGTGTGTCGCATTTTGGGATTTCGTTATGAACGGTGAAAATTCCGAGTTAATCTGATTTAAACTTACACGAATTTCCAAGTTTTAACGACATGATAAACAGCAAAGGGAACCGAAATGTTGTTGGTAAATTAGTGTACGGGCCACCAGACCTTGCAGCGTTTATTTTTTGGCCCACGACTAGGGAAAGGTTGCCGAACCCTGAGCTAGACCACAGACCAGTGTTTCTTGAACATTTGTGGGTCACGCACCCCTAGTACATCCTAGCAAAATTTATGGACCCGGGAAGAAAAAACTTTGCAATAAATATTTGAAATTAGGTTTCAATCATCCTAGTAGTGACCGAAATGTCAGAGCAAATCCTATTAACCCTTTAAATAACATTCATGATCCCCCATTGGGGGTTCACAGGCCCCAGGTTAAGGACCCGTGCCCTAGACACAAACGTCATCAACAGGACAAAGTCTGTTTCGTTTTGGTAGCAAAAGATTTAAGAAAATCTGCTTTGGTCTCTTGTTAAATTTTTCCGCGTGATTCAGAGCCATCTACAAATAACATCACCAGCCAAAAATCACATCACCATTCACCAGCGAATGATGATTTTTCCTCAAAAATCTTTTGTTATCCGCATGAAATAAATTTCAGGTGCAAGAACCAGAATAGTCCCAACCTTTTCTCGAGTTTCCTCGTCTGATGCCTCAAGGGATTAAACCGCTTCGTCGTCATGCAATGCACGCCAATAACAACGAACTGAGATCATACTATATTGGAGTTTCAGCGGGAGATTAATTTGGGTTTGTTTTTGTTTCACGCCATCAAGGTGCTGCTGTTGCAGACAGAAGGTTGCCACGAGGATGCGTCCGGAAACGTAAAGGTCGTTGCTTCGAAACCCGAGAAAACCGTAATCATGGCGCAGAAGAATGTCTCTATGCTGGTGTGGTTGAATCGTGATGAGCAGTTGGTAACACTTCTCTACGGTGTGTGGAGCAGGAGACCCAAACACGCGGCCCGCGATGTTTTTCAGGAATTTCCACATAATTAACGTTTACGTTGTTTCGTTTATTCACCGGTGTTTAAAAGTGCTCGGCCAGCGAGCGAACAAGTTGCTTTTAAACGAACGTAGAGACAGCTAGAAATGACTTGCCTGTAACTCATGATACTTTTCGCATAAAATAAAATTTAAAAGCTGTTTCTAGCAAAGTTCAGGTACCGCCATTGTTGCGTCAGCGTCATAATGGGGCCCTCAGTTTACGTTATAAGTCCTCATTTCATAGTCGGAGAAATTTCAGTTTGAAACCCCTGCTTTTGACCGTCTGGTACATCCCAGTCTCAAATTCAAAAACTTACATTGTACTCAGTTCCGCCCGAAAGGAGGTCTTCCAGCAAGCCATTGGAGTTCTGTACGCTACCAGTGGATTCGCTGGTGGAATGCTTCGAATCAGGAATAACAGCAAAATTCACGTCTCTAGGTATCTCTTCCAAAGCGGCTGAACCAACTTGTGGATCTGTATCAGGGAAGAACTCAGAGATTTTGGAATGGATGGATAGCGAGTTGCCGGGCTCTCCGCTGGCGTTGGATTGCACCTAAAAGCAGTTATTAAAGCTGCAGTACATCACAGTGAAATCGCATTTATGTATAAAAAGCAGTCATTAAGTACAAATTGAACATCAATGCGTGACTCCTAGCAGATGGAACCACATAGTGAAAAAAATTGATATGAGAAAATTTCCCAACCATCTAAATTGTCAAACGATCATTGATCATGCATTACAAACTCGATTAAAAGAATTAAACAATTATACTTACTGTATTATCAGGCACTGTCTTTGAATGATTGGCTGACAACAAATGGCCATTGCACGAATCTTCGTTGTTGATGGCAGTTGATGGCTTGGCTTACAAATTGTAAGAAATTTATTTGAATAAGAGAATCTAAACCCCAATCTCCAACAAGGTTACATGAATCAGCGCATGTATCAATACAAGAAAACTAACGTTTTTCAAAACCAACTGCTTTTTCTATCTTCAAATATTTTTTTTTGTAAAAATGCATGTGCTTCATTAGCACATTGCAATCACTGCATTTACTTGCAGTGATTTGCATTTACTTACAGTGATCATCATTACACGCACCCACTGCAAAGAAATTATTTTTAAAGTGAAAAAGAAACACATTAACCCATCTTGCCACAAGAAGTGGAATTTCAAGCCATATTAACATATAAAGACACCTCATGCATTTTAACCCTTGGTCATCTGCTGGTCTACGTCTTTCATGTACAACATGCAGTATTAGTATTCCAGTTTCGATCTGCTTCTGTCCCCAGAGCTCCCACACATTTTCAAAAACTACTTCCTATACTTTTTCAATACTAAATGAACAAACTGTAACACTATCACTTATCTTCATTTTTCCAAAATTTTATTTGTGGAACACAATCCAAAAAATATCTGCAAAACTATCACCGGCAGTAAAGAACAAAATTTGAATAAACATATGGCTGGATTTGGTATTTCCATACTTTTTTTCAATACTTTATGTACATTTTGGAGAAATTCAATACTTTTTCAAGGTCTTGAAAACCGATTTAACAATTCAATACTTTTCCATACCTTCAATACTGTGTGGAACCTTGTGTCCCCATTAAATGGAGTCAACTGGCCAGATTTGCCTCCTTTTTTAAAAAATGCACTGCACCAAACAAAATACATTTTGCCATATAAATTCTTACCAGCATAAACATTAGCAGTTGGTAGATCATCATTTTGAACATGAGCACCTTCGTGGTCATGAAAACCACTTTCAGCAAGTAAAGGTTCACTGTGCTGGGAAGAATCACCAAACATACCAACTGCTTGGCTTCCATGACAAGTGCTTGTGTCATCCTGAACTAAGACAAATTTAGCGTCTGGTTCCAGCAGCAAATCAGCAGGCTTCTCTGGTGAAGTGTAGGGAGAAATGAAGCTATCATTAAAGATCTCAGTCACATTTCCGCAGTCAGTCATTGCACAGGAATCTAAGTTCCTTACAATCAACTGAAAACCTAATGGCAAACGCAACGTTCATAAAATAAATTAGCTGGCACACAAACTACCCTAAGAAATTTGAATTTATATCTTTCACCACAAGACTAGGTTACTCCATATACATATAGTGAGCAAACTTGGTAAGGCAGTAGCAGCTAGGGAAGCACAAATAACCATAACTGCAAAATGCATGGCTGTATGAGAATCATGTTGAATGAAAGAAGAGTCAGGTAAATACAAAATATTTGACAATAATATCATCTGACCATAGTGTTTATGCTACTACATAATCAGTATATTATCTATTGTAGCAACCGCAAAACAATGCATTAATAAATTTATTGAAATAAGTTTGTAACCCAAGTGGAAGAACAACAAAATGTACTTTTCCTTGCCTTTTTCAGTATTTTGTAGTATGGTCTACATTTTTCTTGAGAAAATGAAACAAATAACAAAACATCACTACTGTCACTTTAACACTTTTTGCTAAGATTGCGATCCATTATGACATTCTTCAACAGATGCTTTGCAAGATAATTCTTACATATACAGTTAAAATTTTTGTGAATCTACCGATCTGTAATAAGCCATCATTTTGTACAAAACTTCCTTTTCCAAAATAGAACAAAGATTTTTAATGCCAAAATTGCATCAACAGAAAACAAAAGGTAAACATACACAAAGAAGTAAAAGAAAGATTGTTTTCATTGCATAGTAACAGACATCACGCTACTATGCACACAAAAATCTAATGTTGGGAAACATAAGCAGATGATGCAATACACAAAGTACAAGATAAAGAGATTCGTGTTGCAATCTATGCCCTACATAAAAACCAACAAAACAGCATTTAAAAGTCGTCTTGAAATTTAAGTGATGTTTTCAATATACACTGAAGTTTCAAAAACAATTTTTTTTAATTAGTATGGTGAGTCTAATGGACTAAAACAAAAGTTGATTTCCACTCAGTCAATACTGGCAAAGTCACATCAACCATAGCCCACTGACATTTCCTCACAAACTACAGCACAACACTTTCAGAACAAGGCAAAAAATTTGACAAAAAATGTAGAGCAAAACAAAATTAAAGTTATTTTCCATGCAAGGCTCTTATTTAAAATGAAGTTCTTCTTACAATTGCAACAAAGTTTGCTATTATAGGTTACCTGCAAACCAATCTTTTTCCAAAAAAAAGCAATATTCAAGTGTCGCTTGAGAGCTATCAAAAATCTCAAAAACATTTTCATTCACCGCTGCTAAAGTTGTAGCCAAAAATTGACCAAACCAATGGAAATGACTAGGTCAGGTTAACTAAACAACTACAATTAGTAGAACGTTTGAAAAGGAATCGAACAAAATTTGGTAGAAGCAGCATATAAGCAAGAGCCTGTCATAGGTCAGCAGTTCACAGCAAAACACTTGCAGTAAAAAACAAACATTTGAAATTTCTGGTCAGGATGAGGTGCTCATGAAGCAGACCAGAACGTTATACAAGGAAATGCACCGCAGTTCATAAGCACACATATTCTCACATGGACTGCTTCCAAATAAGCACAGATTAAGTTTTGATTCAAACCAAATGAAAACCTTGGTGATTATCAATGGCCAGTTTTAGCTTCTTTTCTAAAACTGATTGGCTGGAATACAAAGGTAAATCCAGTAAATTAAAGCATGTGTGAGCCACTGGCAGGTGGTGATCACCTGTTTTCACAGGCTGAATTGTTATTTTTATACCATTAATAGGAACCTTGTTGCATCCAGTCAAAAATGTCAAAAAATCTTTTTTCTTGTCCAATGAAAAAGAATGAAAGACATTCCAAAACATGTGGATTACAGGATGCTGACGATAATATTCACCCTTATATTGGGCTGACTTCTCAAAATCTTCCCAATTGTAATTTTGATTTCCAACAACCATTTCCATTAATTCACTTGGTCTAAAAATTTCCATTATCTTTCCACCACAAACCTTGTGGAAACCATTGTGGAAAGCTTCAAATTGTGTGCGAACAGAGCAATTGAAAATGTAATCCACATAAGCATTAACAAAATCTTTTCTATTTTCACTGTTCACAGCTGTTTTTGAACCATTAGGTATAAGTTCAACTACTCTCACTTCACCAAAATTGTCACGAGTGATAGTAAAATCTAAGCAAAAAACCTCTTCAACATTATTTTGGTCATACTCAAGAAGTTGTTTCAGACTTTTGGCTGTAGTTGGATCAAGTTCTTCCAAGTCCGAAAGTGTTGGAACATCACCCAACAACTTTTTGTACAAAGCAAGAGGGAAACATATGTCAATGATGGTATTGTTGTAGATGGCAAGTCCACAAAGTAGCCCCACCAAAAAATACATCATTTCAGTCTCAAGCTCAAAATCAGACAGCCAAATTAATCGCGATTCATCAAAATACTGAAACATGCCATACTTTGGATCAATAACTTCTTTCAAAATCAACATGAAAAATTCTTTTCTCACTCCACCAGCATCTTGACCTTCTTCTCCTGCAAATTTAACCAGCAATGGTTTTTTGAAATCATGCACATGCACTGAAGCTAGCCTGCTCAAAGCATCTTGAACAAGTTCATCTCGTCTCACCTCTAGCTCCAACACTGGAGTTTCGAGAAACGTACTCCCAGTCAAACCAAGAATTGATGCAAAATTGCGTTCTTGTGCTTCACTATATGCTAAACCCATTTGATAATTGGCATCAATCTGCAACAATTTTGATTTAGCTTGTGAATTCAGAAGAAATGGGTAATGGCAAATTGCAGCAGAATGTCCTTGCATCCATCGAGTGTAATCATTTTCCAAGTTAACAAGATCTTGTATTTCTGGTATATAAAAGTATTGATAAGAAATCACTGCTGATTCTCCCAGATTGTTAATCCTGTTCAGTTTGCTTAAATAATCCAAAATGGGTTTCATGTGTTGTCGTAAATCACTTCCTGCTACAAATGGTTTTCTAAGAACATGTAAAAGGCACTGCTTGCAAACATCCACAGGTCGACAAAAGTACAATGGCTCCATAGACCGATACCACTTATCCAACACTTTTGAAGCTGCAGGAGCAAGTGACGAGCATTTTCGGGCAAAAGGAATAGTGAGAGCAGCAAAGTGGTCTGCAATTCCCAACAACTGACATTCAGGAATGATAAGAAAAACTCTTAAAGCTTCAATATCTGGTGGATTTTCACTAAGATGAGGTATCAAGGAGTCTGCAAATGACTTCAAAATCACATCACAAACTTTTGAACACTGACAGTTGAAAAGTTTAGAAAATCGTAGCCTAGCAGACATGAGGTCTACACCATGAAACGTTGGACTGGTGCGATGATGGTCACCAGAAAGGAAAGATGCATTCATGCATGATGATGAGCCCATTACTGTCCGCAAATAACGGTCCACATCAGGTGAAATGGCAGCTTGTTCAGACAGTGACTGAAGCTTTTCCACTAATTCATCTGATAACAAAAATATTTTTTTGCGTGGAATGGAATTTCGAAAGTCAGGCATGGATTCTGCCAAACGAGATGTCAACAAAAGTGATTCATTCCCACCAGCAAAAATTTGTTTTGGAAATACCAAATTAGATGCATTGATTTTGGCAGATCGGTGAAATGATCGACTAGAACTTTGAACATGAGTTGATTTGGCATTTTTCACAGAATTCCATGGACCATAAACCAGCTGAGGAATGAAGTTGCGATTTTTGCTATTGTCCGTGTAGCCCAACTGCCCGTCAGTGTTGTCACCAAAAGTAAAAACTTGTCCAGACCGCACCACAAGAACCATGGTATGGGAATTTCCACATGTCACTTGTGATACCTCATTTCCCATTAATTCAAACACTTTTACAGGACTCACGCACATTTGAGGTGACTTGCCATGTCCAAGCTGGCCACATTCATTTGAGCCAAATGCAAATATCCCGCCATCAGCAGTAAGGGCAACTGTGTGCAAACCACCAGCAGAAACAAACTTCACTATCTGAGATCGCAGTGATCTTAATAAGGTTGGGTTATTTCGGTTGCCATCATCTCCTACACCCAACTGGCCAAAATCATTTCTTCCCCATCCAAACACAGCCCCAGACAAAGAAACAGCCAAACTATGCCAGTATCCAGCTGCAATTTGAGCAAATGGTATTCCCTCTAAGGATTTTATTTGCACAACATCACTACAGCGAGAAACATCCAATCCTAAACCCAGCTGCCCAAACTCATTATTTCCACAGGCAAAAAGATCACCGCTGCTTGTCAAAAATAAGCTATGAGATTTTCCACATGCAACAGACACAACTTGGTAATTCTGCAGAGCTTTCACCTGCTTGGGTGAAGTGTAGTGATCACATTCAGGAAGACCAAGCTGTCCTTCTTTATTTCTTCCCCATGCAAACACTCTATACTTGTCATCTATTACCAAAATAAATCCATCTCCAGCACAGACATCAATAACTGTCACAGTGTCTAAAGCAGTAACCTTTTTACTGCTGGAAGCACTTGGGAATTGATTCAAGAAGTTATAAACAGAGCCATCACTCAGCAAGACAACACACCCAGATTGATGAACACCAATTTGCTGAACTTGCCCATCAAATGCAGTTACATTGTGAGGTCGAGCAAGACCTTCACCAGAATCTTCACAAGCTTCAATGCTCCTTCTTCCCCAAGAATACATTTTATAATTGTGACATTATGAGCTTTAAACGGAAATGTTACTAGTAGCTAATTCACACATCATACAATCTTTCCCTGTATTAATGTAATTTGTATGTTACAAATTGTATACTTCAAGATGTTGACACTCATAAGTACTACAAAATTATAAGTACAATTCTAAGCTTGCCTATGAAAACAAGTGAACAGTGTTTTAGAGTCACTCAATTGTACACTGAAGAAGCTACTGGCATAGAGTAACACCTATTTTTAGTCTGAAAAGTGAAGTACTTTCAATCTTAGTGTATAGTCTATGTCACTTCAAAGATCTAATACAAGTGCTGTTTCTGGTCTACTGCTGAAGTACTTCAGCAAACTCCACAAAAATAAAACCAGATGCTACATGACTGCCACTTGCTTACTTTTCCCATTTTTGCTGTTTACATATGCCATGTGAAAAATGAAGCTGCCTTAAAATGCATTTTCAGTGAAAAGCAATGATCAGCACATTAAACCCCAACGCAAATGAGAAAATTTGCCAGAAATTTATAGTAAAAAAAATTTGCATAAATGTTTCACAGAGTAAAGTTACCTAAATTTTCAGCATTTCAAAATATTTTTATTCTCGCAATGACAAATTTAGCAAATGTGGCTTTTCAAGACAAAGTCCATAAATAACCATTGCGTGTGCCATGTGGATGCTTATCATAAGACTACAAACCTTGCTTGTGCAAAAATGCTCTGGTGCACACATGCAGCACAAAATGCCTGGAAACAAGCTCACATACGAATCAATAAGAATAGTCCACAATATACCAAGATGATCCATACACATTTGCTGTAGCAGCACATTTCACTAACTTGTATGTTATAAGCCATATGGTTACCATACCACCACAGACAACTCATAATTTAATGTTGCTGATAGAAACCTGTCAACTGATCCAAAAGTAATCAGTTGCAGTCAGTTGTAAAGATGTGTTAGGATACACTTGATTGCAACTAGTAAGCTTTTTTGCCCTGGACATGATATGAACAACATGATGCAACATAACACTTTCAGACAAAGTCATTTGGCTGATATCTAATTTTAAGTGGTAAATAGCTCAACACTTTTTTGTTAGTTATTGGATTAGAAAAACAACATCTTTATGCAAGACGGGTTCCCAGCCTATTCATGCCTTGTTCAAAAGTTAGGGTAAAATTACCAATTGTTGTAAAATCACAAATTTTATGTTACTTTAGCCATAACTTTTAAACCAGAAACACTATAAAGCCAATCAAAGGCTCAGAAGACTCATATTTTCACCTAGTTTCCAATAAAAATTTGAGCGAAGTATTTCCATGTTGTGGTTGGACCCATGGCCTGATAACTCTAGCCCAAAATGGCCAAAAACCTACCCCACTTATGATGTCACACACAAAAAAAACAAAACCCAAAACCAAACACTTTTTTTTTATTGCGAACCAGAAGACTCACCGAGTCTTTTGAGGGTTTGAACAGCTCTCCAGCACAATCTACTACCAAGTTATGGAGTTGCGAAGACTTGGCCAATTATAACTTTTTCAAAGCAAAACTCGACTGGCTCCAAAGGTATTAAAGTCTAAAACTTTAAAACACTGTTTCTCGAAGCAGGGCAAGGCCATTCTCTGGTAAGTGATGGGAATAATTTGAAAAGCCTTTTTCTTATTCTGAAAAAGTTGAATCACGGATGGTCAACCAAATTTTTTAAAATGATAGTGGGGTATGGGACAGACAAAGTTAACACCTTCAGTTCCGGTAGGCTAAGGCTAAAATCCAGCAGTTTGCCTGTGTTTTTGAGCGGGAATATCTC
>JGI24158J21664_10001726_pt1 | contig 25233 bp, 12 predicted proteins | sample Ectturendosymbi3_FD_21664 | JGI IMG/M metagenome (IMG submission 21664) | reverse complement strand
GGTAGGCTACATTGCGCTTAATTAGTTTAGCAAACAGCAGGTTGTGGTTAGTTCCGTCAAATGCTTTAGACCACCTGTGTCAAACCCAAATGGCTTACTGAGCCAAAACGTTTGTCACTATCTTGACCAGGGCCGCACATTGAATGACATATTTAGTATTATTGAGTGCCGCACATCGAATTGCATACTTTCATCTTAGCAAAACTAAATTTAGCTTTAACAAATATATTGAAAGTGTTCGAATCCTAACTGCAATGGTAACAGACGTGATAAAATGCCGCTGAGGACAACCTGCATCAAAAGTGTTAAGGTCAAGATTATCACAGCATGGCACGTTGTCAGTATGTAGCATACTTTTGCTACAACGAAAACCTAAACTGGGCCGCACAAAACCCTCGATTGGGCCGCATGCGGGCCGCGGGTTAGACATATCTGCTTTAGACTAGCTATGTCCAACCCGCGGCCCAGTCGAGGGTTTTGTGCGGCCCAGTTTAGGTTTTCGCTGTAGCAAAAGTATCCTATATATTGACAACCTGTCCTTGTTTTGATTACTTGAATTTGACATTTTTGATGCAGATGTTCCTCAGAGCCATTTCATCACGTCTGTAATCATTGCAGTTAGGATTTGAACACTTTCAGTACATTAGGTTAAGCTAAATTTAGTTTGCTAATATCAAAGTAAGCCATTCAATGTGCGGCCCTCAGTAAATATGTGAGCGGCCCTGGTCAAGGTAATGACATAATTTTTGGCTCAGTAAGCCATTTGGGTTGGACATAGCTGCTTTAGACACATATAAGAATGCTGAAAAAACTGGGGTATCTTCACTTACATAATACGACACAGCCTGTTAAGTGAAAAATATGTACCGGTATGTCAGTGCCATGTTTGGGCTAGAAGCCAAACTGGTCTGTTGTGGCCAAAAATGATGAGATATAGGACAAATGTAATCTTCAAACAACTTGGAAATGATAGTTGCAAGGGAGACAGGTGTATAGTTCCCACCATCACTTATGTCGCCATTCTTACTTTTACAGATAGACACACTGACAATTTGCATGCATTCTTGTAGAATTTTTCCATGTAATAAACACATATTACCGTCTACTGAGGTAATCACATATATGCCTTATTGGAGCTCTAATATATGCCGTATTGGAGCAAAGTCACCTAGAGAACAAGGCGGCCTTGATTGGAGCCCCTACGTCGGCCTTGATTGGCGGGTTCTCTAGGCGGCCTTGATTGGAGCCCTTAAATCGCAGAAACTTTGCTGACAGCAAGGCAACAAATGTGTTGCACAAAATGCGCTTTCAGTACTTGGAGGATAAGAACACACAGAAAAATTTGAAAGGGTTGGAATTGGAACTTTCAGGGTTTCACCGCTCAATGAAGCGTTACCTATTGTCGTTGAGTAGGAGTGACTAGAGCTCCCTCATGCGCGCTGGCATTACGAGCAGCGCTGGTCCTTTTTCTACTGTATATCATTTGTCTTTTGCCGCGAGGCGATTGCTCTGTTTACGCCTGTTTCCCACGCAGGATGCCCGCACTGCGGCACTCCATTGAAAAAATTCGACAGAGTTGGGATCACCTGAGTGAAGCAAAATGCCACATGAGTTGCAAGGCTTGCTCAAAGGAAAGATTTTACCCGTTAGTNGCTGCATCTTTTAGCCTAGATGGAATGTATGTTTGAGTGCAGCCAAGAGTTACGTCAGCTAATGTTAATAACCAAACCTATATTACTATAGGCCTGTCTTAGACTTTAATCTACTGAGGCTAGCTGCTAGGCATTTCTGCAGAGCCTTTGTAGACCCTGGGGTGTTGTGTACTGCTGTAGTGTATTTGTAGTCTTTTTTGGTGGTCAATCAGTGAGTGAGTGACTGAGCATACTTCTCTCACCATGTGCATGCCTCACCTGTTCATCTGTACATACCTCAACTCTTCACCCATTGCTTGCCCTGTAGTAGTGTGGTTTGTAAATTATTGTTACTGTATGTTGTATATCATGATTTAACATATGTGTTTCTGTTATACATGATGTGTTGTTAAATTGAAATGTCTTAGGGTTATTTCGTTCATTACTTAATTTTTCTCTCTGGTTACTACCTCCTAGTTTAAGAACAAATGTAAGGGAGATTTCAGTACACTACTATATTTGTTACTGTGAAAAAGCACATGTTGAACCAATATCTTTTGTTCAAGAAATATTAAAATGATTTAACATCATGCAGGTTTTTATTGCTAAGCCAGTTCCTTACTAATCCAGAAAAGCTGCAGTTTAAGTGAAGCTGCGGCTAGCTTTTTGTCTAAGCTTTTCTAGCCTTTGTTTTTCTTTTTATGACATTGTCTGTTGCTGGCAACTATGTCAGAAACATTTTAATGCATTGTCTCTGCAGTAGTCTTCGTCATATTCCTGATTGTTTTTTATTTTTATTTTATGTACAAAGGCCTTAGAGGTTTCAAGCAATGTTGAACACGAAACCACGCTGTACACTCATCATAGGCCATGCGATTAACAAGATAATTAGCCAATGCACAAGGTAACACTGCATAACTGAGGTAAAATGAATCTTACAGAAAGAACGAGGATTCGGAAGGCAATAGCTACACATTGATTCCTGATTTATATCATTCACGTGTCATTCCGATGCATGTGTGATGGTACCATTTTGTGGACCCTCCACACACTATGCTATACGTATGCCATTATCGATGACAATTCTCCCATAAACACCATATTCACTCATCCTGGATGCCCCAGCGGCCTTTAAGAATTTTAGACAAGTAACTTTAGTTAGTCTACACTGTATTTATGCTTAGAATACCTCTGAAACTTATCCAAATAGAATCTTACAACACTAGTTGCCTGCTGCTTCTTGCTCTTTTTGCATTCTCATCGACATCTATCTTTGCCCCCTTGATTTACTGTTTTTCCTTTACTTTTTTATGCTGCAAATAACCAATTACATATGTGATTAGTGAAGTAAAGGTCAAGTTGTGTTTTTTTAAGTAAGCTTAGAATTATTACTACTCTCGGAGATTATTTTCAAAGTAGATTGATTTTGTATACTACTGCAAATTGTTTCATGCTAAAATCCCAAGTAGCTATTGTTGCAAGATTATTGTACATTTTTTCAGCTTTTGCAGGCTTGGGAAGCCAGGTTTTACAGTAGAGTATCAGTCCAGCAATCAAAACAGTTTTGAGTTACTGTGGTTCAGGACATTCATGCAATCAATGACAATTGTCTATTTTATGTAAAGTACAAAGTATAAAAGCATATTATTTACTCATTATTCTAGTCACCATACTGTGTTCGAATTTTGCCTCAATTGTTGATTATTTTTGCAGAAATAACTAGCAATGAAAATAAAATTGTCAAACTAAGCTATTGTAATTTAACTATGTCAAGTATTGAAATATCGTTAAAAAAGTTTGGCATTAACTACAGCCAATTCTAAAACAACAAAGGCACAGGTACTATAAAAAGTTATTATAGCTTTTCTACTTATTTTTGCAAGTCAAATTCAGAGTAGGCGTAGTCAAAAACTAAAACAAAATGAAAAAATTCATTAACAAACAATGCAACTACAGTCATAAGAAACAAAACACATAACAATAAAAAAGACAAAAATATGCAAAAAACAAAACACCAGTATAACAAAAGAGTAAGTAATAACACAGGTGATGGTGGGCAAGCAGTGGGTGAAGAGTTGAGCTCTGTACAGCTTAACAAATGGGGCATGCACATAGGTAAGTTATGTAAGTGACAACAAAGATTATGAGGCAGAGAGTAGTGCAGCAAACATGGCATGATATCATGTATTGTCTTCAGTATCATTTATGTTTTTTTACACTTTCTGTAAGTCATCTGTGTAGTATTGTTTCACACCCCTTTCTTGGCTATTCTGACTACCGCACAGCCTATAATGAAAACACAGCGCTGTGACATATCCCACTTTGCTTGAAACTCCTCAGGCCTTCTATTTTATTGCAGAATAAAGGCGTGCATCAAAGGCAAAAAACAATGTTCATTCACACAAATCATATAAAAACGCAAATAATTTGGAAGGCAATAGCTATTCACTGAAGAGGGGCAAGTGGTGGGCAGCAACACTGGTCAATACATGAGGATGACTAAAATAAGATCAAACTTGCACACAGGCCAATTCACACATTGTGAAGAAGTAATGCAATTGCCCATGGCCCATAATACAGTACCACAGTTGCATAGCCATAAACACTTTGCATGCTATCATACCAAAAATGTTGGCTTGTGTGTCTTTATGCGAAAAACTACCATGGTTTTGTTAAGGTTGAGATAAAATAGCACATTATAATTTTTGAAGCAGATTGTTTCTAAATTCATGTTTCATTTTTTCCTTACAGCCTCAGGAATCTCAAGCTAGTGAAATATGTCACAACGCTGTGTTTTCATCATAGGCCATGTGGTGGTCAGGATAGCTAAAAAGGGGAGCGAAACAATACTGCACAGGGGGGTCTTACAGAAAGCACAAAATATACGGAAGAAAAAAAAGTTTACCAAAAATGCAAACAGTCAGAAGGCAGTAGCTATTCATTGAAGAGAGGCAAGTGGCAGGTAGCAACACTGGGAATTTGATACACTTTGGTTCTAGTTTTAAATAGACTCATTTCAGCTGAAAAACATGATTCTTGACATAATAATATCATTGTGAGGTGGCATAGTTATGTTATCATGAAGCTGCATACAAATGGATATTTAAATATTTGATGTGTATATGGTGCATCCCATTGATGAGAACACCATTGCTGGCAACCTGATAGCATGTGTTGTTGAAGGTTCAATAGCTACTTGAAAGGTACAGACTAGGATGCAAAATGCAGTGTGTTTTGATGGAGTAGCAACTGTAAATGCTGTGGCTTGCCATTTTAAAGTAGATTTATTTTAGTGCATGTGAAACATATCCAATTGCATTTTTCATACTAATGTGTGTCAGTTCTGCTTTGAAACATATGTGGCTTTCATCATATGGACAGGTATCGTATTCATCAAAAATTTTGCACAGCTAAAGGTTATAAATTGAATGTTTATTAGTGAAGTTCATTTGGTAAGCATTGTTTTACAACAGCTGAAAATTTCATTCTGACTTTTACCTTTCTTTATTTAACACTATAAAATGAAACTTTGTGGTGAAACACCATGCACATTACCAACAGAATGTTTGAAACTCTTGTTAACATTTTGCAAAGCCATTTTAAATGTTGATTATGTAACTCATTAGCAATGTCTACAACTGCTATTGATTGTTGCTCTTCATCAAAAAATTATTAATGACATTCTTCACCTACACAGAGGTTGAAGAAACTAAAGGAAAATAGAATGGTTAGGTTATGGCAACTAACACAAAACATAGGTGTTATAGAACTATTTATACTGTTAAGTTAAAAAACACATTGAATGGTTAACTACCAAGATCAAACAAGTAATTGCAACAAATCTGTGAGTGATTATTTATGGTAAACACTTTTGTGCATGTTGAGCATCACTAGGGATCTTTACATGCCTACACTTGCAAATTTACTGATTTAGATATTATTAACCCATTTTATTACAGTATCTGTCAAATTTAGAAACAGTTAAATCTAAGGAGTACAGTTAGGAACACCTCATTCCACTGATTCTTTACAGCATGTGGTATAAGAAACACAAGGCAGGAATTCTTAATTACAATGTAAGCATGATATATCTGGTATATGTTCCATGTAGTATCACATGGTAACTTTCAATATGAACAAAATACTCAATTTGTACTGAGCTTCATGGTGTAGCAGGACTCTTTAAATTAAAATTAAAAAATAGATGTTATCCTTGTTGAATTTCTTAATGTGTGACAGGCCCAGAAATGAGCTTCAAAACAAGTGCATGGACACTTTGTCAATGTCACACATTTTGCAACTGCTAGAAACAGAAGCAACACAAAGATTCAACTGTGTTTTAAAAGCTGGTGCACTGTCTATATTCTAACAAAGTTTGAAATTAATTTGTTGCAACACTCTGGCAACAACATGTGTACTGATGATTTTTGTTTTTGGCCTAATGTCAGCTTATGCAGTTTTTACTACAGCCAGTTGTGGATGCCAATTAACATGGAAAAAATTTGCATGATACTCTGGTGCAGAGTAACACAGTATAAAGACATAAAAAATATGCCACAAGTGAGACTGCTGCTTAAAAATAAGAATGAACTGAACTTGTTTAGAGTTTTAAACAGATAAGTGTACTCTATTATAGTTTCAAGAGTTCTTGTCAATCTGCACTGAGAAACCTGTTGAAAAGTTTTTGGTTAATTTATAGCATGATTTTGAAATTGTTTTCAATCTGAATTCTTCAACGTATATGTGTAATGGTCTGTTGTTGCAAGTTACTTCACTAATTTTCACAATGCTTTAAAACAAAATTGTGTGCAATCTATGGATTGGAGCAAAGTCAAATTAATTGTCAGTAGATGTGACTGCAAACAGGCAACATCTAGAAAGGAGTTATCCAACAATTTGTTAAACATTTCTGTTGGGTTTCTTTGACATGCTGCGATTTCATAATGATTATGGAGAGTTATTAAAATGTTGCAGTTGGCATGAGTGGTCATATCTTTTGTTTGCACCTGCATTGGATTTCAAGCTGCCATATAGCTGTTTGCAGTATAGAAAATTTCTGACTACTAATTTTAACCTTTCTGTACAGTATAAACGTGTTCTTTTTTGCTGAGATATGTCAGTCATTTGTTCCATTACTGTAATAAACTTGCCATAACAGTATTCACTTATCTATATTTTTGGAAATTATGACTGAATTGACTTAATTCTTCTCAGTAATTTCAAAAAATATTCGGCCTATGACTGAAAAAAACAGGTGTACATAAGCAAATCGATCTGGATAGTTTTTTCAGTCTGAAAATTGAAGCTTTGAAATGGATACATTGCCATGGTCATTGCAAATAAATACTGTACAATATTAAGTCATTTCGTACTTCTTTGGATGGAAATCTGTTGCAATGCCTAAACTTGGACACGTTTCAACACCTGTGTTTCTGCAAAGTTGCATGTAATTGCTGATAAGCCATGGGCATTTTCATATTCTTTAGATTCTGCAGGTTTCTTGGAATAAAGCATTCTACTATCAGCAATCAGATTTATTGCCTGTGTCATTTTGGCAGATGATAGTGATTCCTACCATATTTATTTGATCAAACCTGCACCTGATGTTATTTTTTGTCATCAGTTTGTGGCTTATATGTAAGCGGGACTTACGATTTTTCCTTGCCATAACCAATTTGTTACTGCAGGACTGTGGAGTATGTGGCAATATTTTGCACTGGAAGTGCATGCCAAAATTTGTTATAAAGATGTTGGCATAGTAAAGGGATAAATTTGTGCTGTGTCAATATAGGTCTGTCGCTCCTAATAAGCTGAAAAAAATTGTTACACCAGTTGGAATTTGTGTAGGATTGCAAAATGTTATGTGGTGTGGCTTACCTTCAGGGACAGCATACATTACTTTTTAAAGATAACTCCCCATGTCGTTTATACACAAAGGCGGCTTACAATCAAAGGTGGCTATCAGCCACCAGCCACAACAAATCGAAGGTGCAGCAGTTGCTATGCTTGTTTATTTGTAAGTTGCTGACCTCTGTGAGAGGATCCTAATTACCTAATTAGAGAATGCAAGGTGACAGCAGCATACTCTTAGATGAAAATGATACACCTTCCTGTTGTGTTTTTTCGTGTGTACCGTATATATTTTTATTTGAGTGCTGTTTTACTTTGTGTATATTTGAAAATCAGTAGACACTTCTGAATCAGTAGTAGGGGCCATTCAAGCTACTAATCATTTTGGGTAGCACGTCAGTTGTTGCTAAGTTGTGAGAACTTGTTTCTTATTTTCTCTGCATGAGCACAATTGATACTTTCATTTGGTCTTTGTGTCAAATTTTGGGCAAGTTGAATTTTTTTATTTGCTGGTATTCGTCTCTGAAAAACTGGTATGAGGCCTTGTCCTCTGACAAGCTAGCGCAAATCTGAAAACGACCAACACAGGCAACGCCGTTTTCACAGGCGCCAAGTTGTTGTAAATTATGCATTCGGCCGACCGGAAACAGGCGAATCTTTGATCGATCCCAGTCGGTCACGTGAGTGTTGTGAGCACCCTGCGCATTCACAAAAATCGGCCGTTGAAAGTTGACGGTACTGTCGTGGTTTGACGGCACTAACAGAAGTTTTGTGCTGTACGTTTCCGTTGATAGATGAGACGTTGCGTAACGGCTCAACATTCTCAGACAGCCTACGGCGTTTCTTGGTGCTGCAGCATCAGGCAGCGTGTTGTACTGCATTTTCTAGGTAAGTTCCGGACTTTTTCAAATCGCATGTTCGGTCGTTGCATTTGCAGGTGTGGCCGCAGTAATACCACGGATCTAGGAGTATGAACAAGAAGTTGTGCTTTCATTACTTCGCAAAAATCAATCTTATGTGTATGAGTTGCGGTGACAAAAGCAAGATGATCGAAATTGTCTCTTGTTATGTTGCTTTCTGCCTGCTTTTATAATTGCAACATTTGTTGTTTTTCTGACATTTTTGCCCGTGTTTATGAAAGGTATCATCTTCTACGTATACTAATTTGGATGCGTACCGTTGGTGGTAGAACACCAACACTACGCATCCAAATTAGCACTTTGCAATTTACAGAGAGTTACTGTTTTGCAAACCGAGCTGAACTATATTTAGCTGAACTTACAATCAGTTCATGAGTCACGTGTACCTTATTTCTGGATGATACTATAGCACAGTCTTCACAATTTTAGTGAACTATTTCCGGAGTTTATGATGTAAAATTACTATTAAATCTGCATTTGGAAAAGATGTCATTGCTGTTGTTCTACTTTTTTTACACATAAATAAATGCAAGAATTTCAGACAGTGAACGTTGGTTATTTGACCCGTGTTACAAGTTGTTTAGGTGGTTGATAATGAGCTTGGTTAAATACTTAGAGCAAATGTGAATAGAGCAGGTTCGCTTTGTTGTCTCATTAGACAGCGGCATTTATGAGGACTTTAACTGGCTGGTAAAAAGTTGCAAAAAGCAAGATCGTTTTGATGTTTACTGCGACATCTGAAATGAAGATAATACAGTCTATCGCTTCTTTTTACTCGCGTATTATATTACTGGCTGTCGATAAGCTTTAAATTAAAAACTACAACGCAAAAAATGGTGATTTGGATCAGATGTTGCTTGACGTTTCGAAACAATTATTTTAATCATCAAGAAAAGAAATGTTTTTGAAACATCTTTACATGGTTTTATTTGATTCATTAGCTTTTGCGTAGTTGTTCATACTGAATGTGGATTTTTGGCAACAGCCGAGCGTTACATACACACCTGCACATACCCACGCCCGGTGTCAATGATAGTGCGGGGAGAAAGCGTTTGTAAAAGTTTCATTACTCCGGTGGTATGGCTCTCAAGACAGTTTTTTTCAGGAAATTGGAAACTTGTTTGGAAAAGAATGTCTTACTCAGCCCCAAACAAATTATTACTTTGGGATTGCCGAAAACACAACAAAAGTTTTCGCTGTTACAACTGAGCACAATGAAATGCCTCGGCGTTCACGCTTCGGAAAACATTAAAAATTCCTTGAATCGTTGCAAGGTTGAAGCCAAACAAATGTAATTCAACGCGAAGTAAATGTCAAGGCCATACCGTTTCATCAACAATGTGACGCACTCGGAGCGCTCATGTATTTAGCGTGTTCCTCATATTGGTGAACGCATAGTAATTGACATCGCGGTAGTCGAACAAAGTAGTTTTCAACGTTGAGATCAGAACTCGGATTAGGGTGTGTCAACGTTTTTGTTGTGTTTTTTAATTTTAAAGGTGTCACTTTAAACATTCTAAACCTAAAGTTATCTTTATTAGACCTGTTTTCTAAACGGTTTAACCCAGTCAGTTTGACAGGCAGCATAAACTATTGCCAATTTAGAGCTCAATGCATCTTCAACAGAAGCGAAACACCACCCCCAGTATGCTTCCGCGGACACTGGCATGTATGTGTGCGAGGCGTGTGCTTTAACGCGCCAGACTCTTCACAGACTGTCGTCAGTTTCATCGTTGACCATTCATAAATTTGCCAGTCGGCCGTTTTTGTGAATGAGAGAGTTAACGCTCGGGTATTACCGCTTGTTCCACAAGCCCTCCGAGCGGCCGCAAACGACGCGCACTCAGCCGTATTATGATGTGTTTGCTTTCAGGCGACTGCGCAAGGCGTGCATAATAAAAATGTGCCTTTGTCATGGTCTTTAGTTTGTTTGGCGCGATGTTATATGCCGTGTTTGTTCGCCCGTTTCTGATCTTCACAAATTGACTTTGCGCCCGTACTTCCGTTTTACCGGAATTAGCCTCTCACCATCGTTTGACAATTGTGTTAGNGTAAGTTCGGCCCGGTTTCTGATTTAACCAACTTCATTGGAAACGCGAAGCGACAGGCATTGGCCTGAACTGATGCGTGGCTCTACTGGTACCTATCGGATTGAGAAATTGACGTAACTGTTGATTTGAATTTACGTTAAATCAGTTCAAAGTGTATCTGAAAACGTATGGAGTGTATCAAAGTGTATGGAATATCCGAAAACGAAAATGTGCGTTTACGGTCCTTCATGTGTTTTTTTCTGGTCGATGTCATACGCTTAAGAACGATTTCAAGTTAAAATGTTAACATCTCTTTCAGTTTTTTGTTGGTAAGTTCTATTTTGTATTTAGACGTGGACATCGACTGTTTGCCTAGTGTGCTATTCATGTCCCAACTTTTTGGTGCATTGTGAAAACACCGAAGTCTATATTTTTACCAGCCTATAATTTTACCAGTCTATAATTTTTAGCTAAAATACTTTTTCGAAGTTTAGCTGGTGTTTTGATGAGTTAGCTTGGTAGACTGTTTTGCACTGTTCTGGAGAAGTTTATCCGGTAAACTTCATTAGTTGCTCTCAGGTAAACAGCGGCCAAGGAAAGATCTGTGAGGTTTGGTGACCTCGTCAAAACTTGGCTTCGGAAAAAGCTGTAACGTGCCCAGGGTGACTGCTGAGGAATGTGAGTCTTGCGAGCTGGTGAGCGGAACAGTGTCGCGCGTCCGTTGCAGCTGGCTGCTTGGGGTTGATTTATTGTAACATGTTCACAACATCCGTTCTCTCCTGTCGCGCGTCAAGTCGCGTTGTCGACGCTGATTTGCTGGGGCAGCTACCGTAAAACGTGTAGCTGTTGCACTGTGATTTATTGCGGTACAACTGTCTCGCCTTTCCTGAGATAGGTGACTTGAAGAAAGGCCATACGCTGGCCGTTATGCGTTGTCCTTGTTACCTCGTTGGCTTTCGCCTTTGAAACGTTAAACCTATATTATGATCGTCAAAGATACCTTGGGATTTGGTGTTTGTCTTACATGAAGTTGATTAGATGTGCTTCTAGGCGTGATCGGTTGCATTTGCATTCGCTGCTGGGTGAATTTGCCTTGCTCTGGTATTTATCCGAAAAGCATGCAATCAACCATCAACTCAAAAGTGAGATATGACGTGTCGTGTTTTGGTCACGCGTATCCGAAGCAAGTGTTTGGCGCATAAATGTCCACCGAGACGAGTTACGGTCTACGGATGAGTTGTGCAGCTGCATGAAAAAGCTCAGCGATTCATTCTCTTTCTTAGCAATATATGCCAACATTCTGCTCTTCACCTTTTGGTCATTGCAAGTTTACCAGCAAAACTGCAAGCCAGCAAGTTGCGTACATTGTGAAGTTGCTGTCGCTGCAAGTTGCGTAGGTAACAACTTGATGTACTAGTTATTAGCAAAGTTTGTAAAATTGAGTCGGGTTTCATCCACAAAGTAAGTTTCAGCACAAAGGTTGCTTTGTTGTGTATTGGCATTACGTCAGTATTCCAAAGTTCGTATTGTTTGTTTTAAGTAATCCAATATTTACTTGTGTGTAGGTAGAGGTAGAAAAACTTGGTTTGTATCTACGTGTATTTTGCTGATGAGCCTGGTTGATTTTGTGCAAGGCGAAAGGTTCTTGATAGCACATTCCTTCCTTGACGATAGGAAAGGAAGTTCTCACCAAGATAATTTAACATCTCCCAATGCAAAGCGCGCGCAGCTTGATGCATACGGACAAGGCATGCAAGCTTCCTCAAAGTGCCTTGCGTTTGAACCGAGGCCGCGCAGGGTTCGCTTCGACTGATTTTGTTTGATCGTGGTCGATCGCTTCCGTTGTGAACTTTCGGGCAGCCTGCTAAGCTTTGTGGTTATTTCGAAACTTCACAGCTCACCAGCCGCTCGCCGATAAGACGTCGTAAGTGGTGTGGCCGACGCGGTTGTCGTGCGCGTATCGACACGCCGCATCCGCTCGAATTTGCCCCAGGGATACGCGCCGAGCACATTCACCGTATTAGTATAGTTATTAGGCGAAATAAAATTGACGGGCAATTACGGGTTTTCTCTCAGCATCAAGACGAATCGTTACGCATGTTTCTTCAAAACGAAATACTTCGCTTCTAGCTAGGTAAGATTACCATTTTCTGTGGTACCGCCGAACGCGTCGTTTTCTTCGCGAACGATGCAAGGTTTGTCAATGTTGTGAAGCCGACGCTTAAGTAGACTATTACGCGTAGTGTTTAATTTGAAAGTGATTGTAATTGGCAGGGCAGTCGGCACGGCCTTGCCATCAGTTGTTACAGCTGAAGTTGCTTGGTTTAGAACTTCACGCAGATTGGTCAACTGCTTCTTTCGCGAGTTGTCAGCACGAGGTATGTTTGCGAAAAGTTCCTTGTTCTCACTGTTTTGTTTAATCTGTAGCATTAGTCCTGGAAGCGTTTTGATTACATCTCGCTTTTCTTAATGAAGAACACTTCGGCCTGAAGTGCAACGTTTGGAGCCTGCTGTGGGAATTTTTACAGTCGTTGTAATACTCTCCCTTGTGTGGGCCGCAGTTGAAAGATGTGTTATGACTCTCATATGTAGGACTATATCTGTTATTTAATTTGCTCTGTTTAGCTGTTGTTAAAGCTTTTTGTAAAATGATTAAAGAGTTCATAGCTGCGAGCAGCAGGTGAATGAACGAAAATGGCGACTGGCGGCCGTAGTCTCCCGCTGTCTGCGACGATGAAGTTACGAACCAAACCTATTCACATGTTTCAGGTTAAAGTACCCGGTCATTCTCTTATTTCAAAAAGAGCGTTTCAACAATTAGTTGACTTGAACGGCGAAACACTCGACAGTGCCGCCTGTTGACCGTAGTTTGTTAGACTCGATGCACACTATACTTCCAGAACTCGGTGGTATCAGCTGTGTGAAAACTTGCGGATATTTGCGTAAGTGCTTGCTGTCTAACCAAAGATTCACTCTCTGCTCATTCTTTTGCAGCTTGCCTAGAGGCTTAGCTTGGACGAAATTTGCGAGCTTACTTTTCCAGCACATTGGTAGTTGTAGGGATAATGTAACTTACTGCATCGAGTGGCAAAGCACTGCATATCCTCACGATCAGTCGCACGAAAGCAGTCACCGCATCTGTCGACAAGAATGATTCCCTAACCCACTTGCGGGCTGGACTATAGTGCTTTTGATTCTCAACTTGCGACAGTTGCTCGTGCGATGCTGGTAACATGGATGGTAGAGCGACCGAGGCAAGATTGGAGTGGAAGTGAGTACTTTTATTTATTCTGCTTTAAATGCGTTTACCAAATGATCACCAGCTAATTTGTTGCAGTTATGCTCAGCTTGTAGCACTTTCGCGAAAGCCAACGCGAAAATCTTTTAAAAAGTGTTTCTTTAGCCCTCAGGTTTTGCCAGCTTATCTTGTCTTCTTGTCTTAATCGTGCTGTGCAGCTGTTTGCAACACACTGAAGCTCTGTAGGAAAAGCAACCGTAATTAAACAAAATACAGTTGCGCTGATTTTTATGATTTTTTGTTGAAAAGTGATTTTAAAAAATCAAGCATACTTCCAATATTCCATTTGCACGCCACTATATATACATATACACGAAAGTAATTTACGTTTAGGCTTTGGAATTTCTTTCTGTAAGGAACAAGGACTTGGATTAAATGTGGTACCCTTGTCTTAGCGAATGCTCTTTGTGGGTGTACTCCTAGCCCACACCGTTTTTCATCTTCAGGTATTTGTAAGAGACGCCACTTACGATAGGAAACACGTTCGAAACCTCAAAGATGTGCCGATCTGTAGCGGCAAGTGGTCTTGTTCCCACTGGCACTTATCTATTAAGAACAGGAGGAAACTGCGGTTTTTGATCAAACGCTCGACTGTGTTCATATCCCTTTGCGGTCTTGCTAGATCTCCATGTTTTTGCCGTTCCGAAGCAAGTTTCTGCAAGCCCAGGACACATTTTCAGAACTTGGAGGTTTGGTAGATTTCAGTACTCGTTGGTACGTCACTATCGGACAAATCTAACGTCAAGTGCCAGAATGATGCTTGTCTAATAGCATGCTGCGGCATGATGTTGTCAGCGTGCACTCGGTGCATTGCCTGGGTAATTATATTTAAAAAATCAAACTTTAAACGAAGCTTTTGTCAACTTCCACGAAAGTGATGTCAAACGCCGCAAAATCCCAAATTTAAACACCTTACTGTCTTGCAGTGTAGCACTTGCCAGGTTTAGATCAGGCTGACCAACTGAATTCTCTTTTTCCTGCCCCACTCTGGTTTTATTGTGTTATCATATGCGAGAAACGTCTGCTTGTTAGATTCGAAAAGAGTTTGGGTTAGGAAGAAAATCACATGTTTGTAACGTTTCATTGAGTCTTTTACATTCTTTTCACCGAAACGCCACCATGTGCGAAAATACTCTGCTTTACTGCAAAAAAGGTTACAGCTAATAGTTTCCTGCCAAATTCATATGCTCCAGAATAAACGAACTTCAAGCGGTATGGTTTATAAAAAAAATGCAGCCAGCAAGAAGGTTGTACCGCCAGTCGCGATCGTTGGCTGTTTGACTGTGGATAGGACACCCCATTCCGTTGCAGCAGTCAGTTACACGCGTTCCATGTAGTAGTCTCTTCGCCGGAAAGGTGCAAGGAACAAGTTACAACGCTGTCAAGGCTTGGGGGGAAGAATTGACGTGCGGTCTCGCGGCATGCTTCGTCCTACAACGCAGTCTTGGATGTGCGAACTTACCGTTGCGCGGTTGCAAGTGTTAACTGGTTGTAAAGGTCAGGATTCGGAAGCTCGCTTTATGCGGCTTGTTTCCCGAAAGGGTGGCGGCATTCGCCGTCTTCCTTTCCGATGGAGTGAAGTAAGGAGAAAATAATCGTTTATTGGCACAGCATTTGCTTTAAGAGGAAGCTGAGGGCTTAGAAGTAGAGCTTTTTACTGAAAACGCTGTAAGCCCTGGCATCGTTGAGCGATACTATTTGTCCACGTAAATTTAACTGTAAAAGTTTTTCTGCACTTCGTGTCCGCTTTGTTTGGTGAAATGTGACGTGATCCCACGTTTACAATTAGGAAATCGCCCCCAAAGCAAGTCAAAATGTAGAAAAGATTTTCGAAATTGGATAGCAGTTGTTTGTTCAATTATATAGTTCAGTTATATCTTAGCATTGGTTTGATTACATCGTAAAATTCGCTGCAGTCTAACAGTAGCAATTTCTATGGAAAAAAATTATTTTAGCCATGCTCCAACGCAAGTACGCGAAGTGTCATTTTCACGCTGATTGTTCTAGCATGGAGTAGAGCGCAGCACAAACGTTGAAAGCTGCGCTGAAAAACGCTCGTCCCATTCGCAAAGCCTTGTTAGGTCGTGAGCACCCACGCGACAAGCAGGTTAAATGTAGTCTTTCTTCCCTCGTCTTTTGCCCCGGCATTGGCAAATATTAATTTGGGCGCTCGCACTACTTAATCCTTGAAGCACGAGCTAAAGATTTATTGTTTTTTGACGTACCTGCAGCTTCCTTGACTAATCATTGATATTGCTCCAGTTGTTGCAATAAATCAAACCACGTGACGGGAGCTTGTGTTGTAAAATGTTCTGTTGTTCTAATTGTATTAACGGTTCATGTAACGGATGTGTTAGGGTTCGCCTGCAAAAATGTAATGGACCGGAAGAGCCCTAACGTTTTTTATTAATGATATGTAAGAATCCGCTTCTTGTTTTTTTGCTTGCGTCGAAAGTTGCTTGCTGACTTCGCATAATTCAGGTGCGCAGTATTGTCCGCAGCCTCTGTGCCACAATGTCATTAACTAAACTTGTGTTCTCGTGATTGCGTGCATCAAATGGCGGTTGCCGTGATTTTCGACGAGAGTGAAAAGTTTTCCGACAAGCAGCAGCACTTGTACGGAGCAAAGAATGTGTCGAGGTGATTTTCGTGTTGGAAAAATTAGTGCTGTTTTTTTTAACTTTTGAGAGTCCGAGCTATTGTGTTGTTACCGAAACAACGTGCGAACAATATCTCGGAAACTGGGTTGAACTACACTTCATGGATTTGACCTCCCCCAGCTTGCTGTAGGTAATTGCGCCATCACTCCGCATGTAGCCTCCTTCGCATTTTTTCGTGTTTGAACATGTTCATGCACTTCTAGCTCGCTAATAAACAAACGCACCTTCAAATAGGGGAAAGCCAAAAGTCAAAAAACTGAACGTTATAATGTTGAGCACACGCAATTCTAAAACTTCCAGCTGATTTGATTTCTCTGAAAATTACGCGGTATGCTTGCTGTGGTGGGATACTGACAATGCTTCTTCGTAAAAACTGGTTTGCTTCCAAACCCGCTTGTTTTATTGAATTTATTCGGAAAAGCATCGTGACCCTGTGATTTTCGGCTGTTTCCGTGGGCAGGTTGAACTGGTACCACAGCGTTCATTAGAAGCGCGCAACACAGATGGTGGCGCGCTAAGCGGATTTCGTTGTTTTCATTGAAGTAAATTTTTTTAGTTCATTAAGCTCGTGCGAAATCCACTACAATTTTTAATAGATATCTTTGCCCTTTTAAAAATGGTCCTTCCGAAGACTGATTTGCGTTGTATCGTCATGTGCACCAAGCTGAAAAATTGACTGGTACGAGACATATTTTTTGCCCTGCAGTTTTGACATGTAAGAATGGTTACAATGGAACAACCACGACGATAAATACTGTTGTCATGCCAACTCGTATAGCATGCTATTGTCAAATCACTAGCGAGCTTATTCAGTTTTATCACGTTTAATATACATTTGCTTTCTGTCGTTGAGAAGAGTATCAACGCTTAGTGGTGATTAGTGTTTATTTCTTTTTTTTATGCCACGCGAAAGATTTAATTTTAAGATTGTTTTTGCAAATAAAAACAATCTGTTTTCAGTGGTTGTGGAAGTGCCGAAGAATTAGTTCGTTTATTTTTTGCTTTTTCACAAGGTATCCAAGTTAACCAAATATTTTTCCCTAAAACTGAAACAAAGACGGTTTGCCGGTTCTGAAACTCTACAAATTGCGCACAAACTATGCGCCTTCTGCCATACCAAGCCATTTCTTCCAGGTGTGCTTCTAAGTCTTTGGATTAAAACATTTTTTGAACGTGTTATGACGATCATGTATAATAATCGAAGTTAAACTAGTGCTGGTTTTTCAAATTTGATGATTGTTAAGTTAAGATGAAAAGAGGCTCGTGTGATATAGGGGTATATGCCATAAAGTAAGTTATTAATCTGCACTGGGGACGACGCTAACCATGAAACTAAAGCCACTTCTCCGCGCAATCATTTATTATTTGTTAAAAATCCCCTTCAGATTTTTCGGCAGAAACCAGTAATACGTCAAGTATTTTGCCGGACTTCTTGCTTGGTTGATAGCACTGCTTTTGTCAAATCGCTGCTGTGTCACACCAAGAAAATTTTTGTCTTAAATCATGGAATGTCGACCTCGTCGGAACTCGGATATCTCTAGTTAATCGCAAACAAATCCGTTGGTTTCTGCATCAGCGGAGCTTGGCGTCGCAGGTAAAAATAAACTCTTCTAGAAAATCCTATTGTGTTCATGTTGACGGAATTGCTACCGTGCAAGAGACAATACATGTCCATTTCCTCCGTTTGTTTAGCCCTACTTTTGTGCAACGAAACGCGGCGGCGCTGAACACCTGCTTGTAACGTCATTCCGCCAGCGATAGATGCGGACTGGCCTCCGGACCACATATTTATCACGCTTGCTGACGATCAACACACCCAGTCCAGTACTCCTGGTTGTGTGATACGCGCTCGTTCCTTTTTTAGTTACGCCGCAGCAGTAGGCAGCAGTGCGACAAGGCCTGCTCCTATCATTTACCGTAAATTGCCCAAGAAACGGAAATGGTTTGGTATCTATTTCCAAGTGAAAGACCTCGTGTCATATTTGAAAAACCCGATGATTCTCAATATGGCGACAAGCTGACTGCCCTTGTCACTCTGAATGCAAACCGAATGCTTATTGGCAATATCTGCTTTATTGCTGTAAATTTTCTTAATATTTCTGTGCTTTCGCTCGGTGTTTTACCGAATCAGTTCTTTTTCATGAGCACAGATTGGATTAGGCATCCGTGCTTGCAATTCATCACCAGCGCAGATGTTTTAAGCTGATTGTGGATTTTTTTAATGCGAAATATTAATTTTTTTAATGAAAATTTTTGTCTGTAACTTCACAGTTGTTTGCTTTCGATCTTTTCTAGTCTCTGTGGCTTCTGAGCTTGTAACACATGCTTTGCAACCGAGATATCCCGCTAATAGCCCAATATAGCGTCTTCAGCCAAATATCCTTATGTACACTGTGTTTTTTCGTTTTTCTTTCACTTTTTTAAAGTCCATGCATCTTTTGAGGGTCGGGAAAAACTCGATCAACTGCGATTTCAACCAAGACAAACCTATCTAATTCGAGCGCGCTTGTATCGCTACATAAAAATTGCATGAGTTGTGTTCTCTTCGTTGATCTGCATTCTGGTCTGCATTCATCACAGCGGTGTGACTGCGCCTTAATTTAAGCAAGGTTGCGCAAATGTGCGGTGCCGTGAAACAGATGGTATCTCGTAAAAGATTTGTAGATTGGCTTATGTGGTTTTAAACGAGTCCCTGCACGCGATAAGCTATTCAAGTGGTAAGTTGTTCATTGACCGCTTTTGAAGTGACGTCTGAGCGGAAGTCAGAGTAGAATTCGAAAAGAGGGTAGCGTTGCGGATGGGATTTGTTGTTTAGAAGTGTTGTGCCCCGCGATATGGCGGCGCCTTCTTGCCCAGAGAGATTGTTTCGTACTTGACCGATTTTCCCCAAAACGCGCATGTAACAATCAGGACCCGCTTCTTGTCAGCCGTAAACAAACACATGCTGTACGTGTTCTTGTTCGCACAAACTTTTTCCTGTGCTCGACACGTTCTCGTCGCTGAACGCATCTCTGCTCGCGCTGCGCTCTTTCTCAGCGAAATCCGATTCTTCCATGGCTCCTTTGTTCGCTGTATCGTTAACTATAGCGTCTTTTTCAAACTCCGTTCAGCGCAGCCGAAGGTTCAGCTGACAATTCGTTTGCGCTATTGAAGAAGCTCTCGACCAGGGGTAGCTTGGGCACGAAGCCACGGGGTTTTGAAAACACTCGTTTCGGTAACGTTGACGTCCTTGTTGTTTCAGTCGCTGGAGTTTGATATTGTGTGAATACATGAAGCTGAAAAGTCACCTCTAAATGATAATCAAAGACACAGCAACGAAGACACGCTTAGACGTTTAACTGAATGATATTGATAAAACACTGTTTTACCTCGAAAAATCAGACCGGCATACCGCATTCTCGTTAAGGTTCGATCTCAGCAAATTAAGAATGCCCAAGTAGGACGTGAAACATCTGAAAATCTTTTCTATTTTAAGACTTAGACTTGTATTATGTTTGTTTAACTTCTTTCTCGAATACATTTCATCTTTCTTCTCTGAAATCTTAGCTCACGTGTGTTTCATTTGACGAAAACCTTTGTGTTGGCCAAGAATATCTGTACTGATCACGTATGAGCTAGTAAAAATGCGGAAGGCAGGTCCAAACGGACTGGGCATCCTTGCATTGTATGATCGAAGAGATGTGCGTTTGGCGGCTTGATTGCTTGTATTAGTTTCCTGTTTACTGCTTCGCGTAAACCCGATACAACCTTAACTTCGCTGGGAAAACGCCTATGTCCGTTGCGTCGGATTTCGTTTAGTTGCCCCTGTGCGGCAGTGGCCGAAACCACAACATTACGAATGTCATACATGTCGCTCTTGCCTGCATGGCTCGCTGCACGAGTCCTGGTGTGTCAGCAAGCGCCGTAATCGCGCCGGATGAACGACTGACACTGTGATTCGTTGTTAGTTGAGGTGACGGCGGAGGAATGCGGGATGTGTCGATATTGCTCAAGACGCTACCGTCATATCCGCTCAGTCATCTCCCACACTTTTTGTAAGTGGAGCCTATATTTTCAGACCATAATAAAATTCTTCACGCTCACGGCGTGCGCTAGTTCTATTGAACCACGGTGCCGTTGCTAGGTGACGGGTGCATGCGTGCAGCGGATAGTGCACGAACACGGGTTTTAGTTGTGACAACATATTCCTCTGCGTACGAAGTGCAGGCCCTGCTTACCTAGAACCACATATCAAAATACGCAACGATTGACCACACAGTCACAGTACATCTGTACAAATCAGCTTTACTTGGCTCTTTTGCGAGCAACAATCTTCTAGCCTGTCAAGCAGCTGCGTGCAACGCGAGCGGATAAGACGGCGACATATACGGCGCGGAACAAGGGATGGTCGTCATTCGAAACCTGACTTCCTATGCGCGCTGGAGCACCAGTGTCGTCGTTGTTTTTTTTGCAAGGGTAATTCGCTGTGAAACAAAAGTTAACTGGTGTTACTCCGAAAAACTTTTAAGACCTCGCTCGCAAAGGATTTTTTTGCGGTAGTCGTGCGAATGTCTTGCAGCGCAATTATCTGGATTAAAATTCCGACGCTGAGTTCTTGGTCTGCGTATGACCAGACATGAATATAAATTTATTTTCAACAGTGCAAATATGAAAAGTAACATTCGAAAACAAGCAGTTTGTAGGTCACTTTTTTAGGTGGATGTAGTTTTCCGTTTTCATATCATTTCGATAGGAAGCAAACATGTTATAAAAATATAAAATACTCGGTGACAGATGTTAAAATTTCAATGGGCTTTGTTATTGTTATTTTTGTTCCATATTTTCAGACTTACGCAAAGTGTGTGAAATTATCGGTTATTTTTTTTCAAAAACGTTTTCTTCAAATGAGGTTATTGCCCAATGCAAGTTTGTGGCCACAGAACTGTTGGATTTCAACTTGTTTGTTTATATTAGTTTTAGCCGTAAAACTACTTTGACACAGATCTATCGATCAAAAATGTCGTAAAAAGTTGGAAAATCATAATATCAGTGCGGTTTGACTGTATGAAGAAAACGTTATGGTTGCTCAGTTTTATGAAGAAAACCAGCAAAATACCCTGGTCAAAAAACCTGTTTTTTCGCGAGTTTCAAGTTAATTGCACGTGCCATGATTCTTATTCATAACAATGAATAGCGTCCGGCAGCGAACAACTTGGTGTTTTAGACGGAATTTTGGGTAAATGGAAAATTTACTGTTTTGCACTCAACTGCACCTCGTCGACACTTCTGCATCCCATCATAACTTGTTGTTGGACTGTTGCGCCGAACACGCCGCATCTGTGTCGAGTCGATGTGTCAAACAATGTTAATTGGTTTTAGCAGAAAACTATCACAAACGTGCTGTTTTTCCTTGGTTTGTTTTTTATTGTACTGTGGTGGTTGATCTCCTGTTGGCACACGGAGATACCATTGAATATGTCCGAAAACGTTGCACTTTTTGTGCGAGCCTGAGCTAAACAGCAACTTCACTTGACAGTCTCGCTGTCTGTACACACTGCGTTTCGTTAAGATACTGATGACACGCTGTGTTGTGCTGATCATTTACTTGGCATGTGAAAACTTGCGATTAGACTCCTTTACGCCGGTTTTATCAACAAAAGCTGTAAGTTGTGGGAAGCACATCACCAATCTGCGAAAAACCTGATTTTGTTTTAGGATCGTAAAATAATTTGTGAAATCTACTGTAACTAGTTTTCGTCATTCCAAATTGTTGGGTTCAAAAATGCTGCTACACGAGGAAGTGCAGCGCATACAGTTATACAAATACTCAATAAAACCGACTAATAAACGACAAGCTGCAGCAAAAGTGTGAATCGCGGGTCAACTTGCGGCATAACATTGGGCCTGGCAGAAGTTGTTCCGCAGCGACTAGATGACGAGAGCAACAACCACACCTCACGGGCTATTGAAGCGCGAAGAACGCGTTGTTGACCAACCGGCAATCGCGCGTGGTCGATGTTTCGAAAGTGCCGATTTCTCTGCTATTTTTTGGGAAGCAATTGCATAGTACCTGCCACCTTGAAAGCGAACGGAGCTACCAGGTTGCTTATTCATTGGTCCCCACGCTTGAAACAAACTTTGTAAAACTTGCAAAGATACGGCAACGATCCTTAGGCGAAGTAATGAAGGCAACTGCATATGAACTACTGGAAATATTTCTTCTTTCATAGAAAGGCGCACGCACGTTCAGTTTAACAAACACCGGTGTGGTGAAAAACGTGCTGCGCCGAGTGCACAATGCCTTGGGCCAACGTCGTCAGCGGCTGCGCGATGGCGTGCATCGACCTCCAAGCATTACTAATCGCTGCCTGCTTGTTCCGGACATTCCGATGCCATTGCTAACATCCGCTGCCTTCGTTTCAGCGACCGGCCGATCGTTCGGGTCGAGGCGACTGTGATGACGCGTGACGATCTGGGGTGGAGTCCCCACTTGGGCCCTGGCTACAGCAAGGTGGCCATTTACGAAAACGCATCGCGCACAGAATATCGTCTCTATGGGTTTCGAATGCACGACAAAACGGTGAGTCGAGAATTTATTGAAGTGTTGACTTGACTGATATTCCGTGTGGAAACAGCTCGTTCACAGGAAAGCGGCGTTGTGCTGTCAGTGTTGCTTCACATGCAACAAATTAAGCGATATCTGACGTACAAGCCACATGGCACCAGCGTGAAGCGATTCTGTAAACTGTCTGTATGCAAGCAACTTACGTCACCTTTCGTGTTGCAGCAGTAAGGTTCTTGATCTAATTATATCATCGTCTGGAAGATTTGTTCTATAAACGAGCTTAACCTTGCGGCGATTTTAACTTGAAATTTGTAGGCTGCAATGAATTCGCGTTCTTCAATTCTTCGCAGAACGTGTCATGGCTTCCTTTGATTCTTCGCGGAGCCAGGGCCGATGTTTTTACTTGTGTCGGTGCGAGTGCCTTGGCCAAAGCCCGTTTGCGTGATTGCTTGCGTTCTGCAGTTTTCGGTAACGCTGGCATTACGCCGAAGCAGCAGCAGCACGTGGGCGGGTGTGGTCATCCACGTGCGAAGAGAGTTGTTCTTATGTCGTACCACAACATTTTAAAAATGTGGTCCGAGCTCGATAGTAGTTTTGAACGACTGCTGTTGATGCCTGGAAATGTCATTCTAAGAATATCCAGCTGTAGGAGTTTATTTAGTTCATTCTAGCATTGGTTTGATTCGATATCCACGTTACGCANCGCAATTATGTACTTTTCGTGGTTGGTAGTCGTGCTCTGCTGTTGAAACGTGCTNTCTAGTAGCCTTCTGGAAGTGAATAAACGGCACGCCAAACTCGTGCAGAACTGGGGCCAATGCAACATCCCGTACTATTCGGTTATACCANTGGTTCCCAACCTTTCGGTGTCAAGGACCGTTTTGACGATTTGGCAAGACTGAAACCCTGCAAAAAACAGTTAATACTGCTACGTACAAATNGTCTCTTTTAGAAAAGGTTATCATCCGCTTTGCGCGCCAAAAACCATGAATGATTCATGGCAGTATCACGTAACAAATCAACCTTGTTGCATAACAGTCGAATGTTTAACGAATGGAATTGTATGTAAAAAGTGTTGCTATGGGCGGGATAGTGCAACTTGCACGTCTTTGATAAAGTGAATAAACATGTGGTGGTTCACATGAGCCAAATGATGTAGCCTGTATTCTAGAGTTGCGCTCGATTCGTTGTCTTTTGCCAACTACTGTAGATCACCACCGAGGGTAGTAACAACTGTGTGTGGACCCCTGGGTGTCCATAGACCAGGGGCGTAATGAGGGAGGGGCAAGGAGGGCACAATTCCCTGGCACCGAAACACTATGAGGGCGCCAAATCATTGCGGGAGGCGCCGAAAAGTTCTAACAATGTCACAAGTACTTTCTTCACTTACAGTACATTTGCTTCCGTAAGACCTCAAGTTCCAACAAGGTAATGCCAAACTTGCTTCTTGCCCCGGGCGCCATATAACCTCGTTACGTCCCTGCCGTGGACTCCCGGTTGGGAGCCACTGGATTATACAAAGCAACAGCAAACACAACTGTATGACAGCTTCTTCCTATGTAAGGAAGGTCGGAATACTGACAAGTGTGTCAGCATTCCGACGTTCTTTACATAGGAAGATGTAATGCTGGATTTTCTCGAACACTGAGAAGCACGCTGGGCGTGGCAAACTATTTTTTACCTAAGCCAAAATAGTCTTCGAAACTATAGGTAGAACAACAGCAAGTGAAAGAACTTGATAAACTGTAAATTAGTAGTCTTTACTATTTGTTAGAACCACATTCAGCATCGATTCCAGTAAACGTGGTTTCTGTATCTAATATCGACGACTCATGCTCAGCACCATAAGTATTTCTGTTTTTTTAGCGTTTACATGAACAAAAGCGACGAATAACCTTTCTTTTGTGGTGTGCATACGTTGGTGAGTTTGATTTCAAGATTGCTAATTACTGATTAAGCTTTGAGAAACCTAAAATATTCAACTTTGCCAATACACTGATGCAGATACTGTATGAATACGAATAACGCAGTTACCAAAGTCTCAAAAGAGCAATTGTACGAGTTGTTAATCGTAGCATTTAGCAGACTTTTTGCATTGGTGATAAACATTTCTACAGCGGACTACAGCCCTTTAACCAGTGGCATACGCAGAAAATTTCCGAAAGGAGGGCCAAAGCATAGGTGTAGCCAGGGGAGGGCCAAAAGGGCCATGCCTCCCTCCAAATTTGTAGAAAATATAGTCATTTTGTGCTTTGAGAGGCGTTTTTCTAAACAAAATAGTGTTATTCGCCTAAAATTAA
>JGI24158J21664_10001725_pt1 | contig 25234 bp, 19 predicted proteins | sample Ectturendosymbi3_FD_21664 | JGI IMG/M metagenome (IMG submission 21664) | reverse complement strand
GCGCACAATACGCTACCGGACTGCAGCTGGCAAGCAAGCACAGGTCGATCTCGTACCACATGCGATGCCTACGGCGGCGTGAAAAGCACGTAATTGCAAGTGATCAGATGTGATCATTACTGCTACTACACAAACTACTGCTTGAAACCACAGCTTTGAATCTGTCAACATTACTAAGTTCAGGTGAGCAACGATTGGGGCAGACCATTGAGTTATTAGTCCTTATAACACACTATTATCCCGTAGTTATCTGACCTACGTATAGGGCACTTTTGCGCCGCGCACAGCCTATTCAGTCAGTGTACCAATGCTATGCTAAAGCCAGTGAAGGATGGCAAACAAACGCAGGCTGGAACTTTAAGATCAACGGCTCATGACAACCAGATCCTTTTGTGACCTCTAAAACGCTTTCATCACATCACCTTTTACCTGCTGCACTATAACAGGGGTGGCCAACTTGTCTTCGACGGGGATCGACTAGAAAATTTATTGATAACTCGCGATCTAACGGTCGGTAATATAGTCACAAGTACAAAATTCCGAAGTTGAGAATCACACGTGCAAATACAGTGCATCATCGTTTAGTAAATGACGCACAGATAAAGGGCAAAGTGTCGTTACACCTAAATCATGATTGTCACGCAATAATAGGAAAACATATCACAACACTTTCGCGGCATCCGCCGCGCTATCCTGTAGTCAGCCATTGCACGAGGCACCAAAGAATATACGTGACCAACAACTGATGGATAAGTTTTATGCACTGTCTGGGATATTGATTGAAAAGTGTTCTTTTTGGGTACCTTGTCAATTCAATGCAAAATCAGACCCGATCGACCAATTGACACTCGGCGATCGACCGGTCGATCGATCGACTTGTTAGCCATTCCTGCACTATACATCTACGAGCAAATAAGTCTTTCCTGGCTGACTCGAATTAAGCCTACCTTGTCATTTAGTTCATAGTCTTCGCTTGATTTATCAGTAGTTGTTGAAGAACAGTCGTCATTCTCGTTCGACACATTGCACTGACGTGGCACCTTGTTCTTGCGTCGACGCTTACAAACTGCAAAGAAATCAGATCCTTTTTTCAAAGCGTTAAGGCAATACTTGACTGGACTGAAGAGTAAATTGAGTCCCCGCGTGAGAAGCGCACTTTCAACCGTCGATAGCGAAACGTGTTTTCTCGTCAAAGACATATTATCACACGTGTCAACCAATTTTCTAGCTTTTCCCTTTTTTCGTCTGATAGGACTTCTGCGGTGTCTCTTAAACAACACACATTTACAACCGATCCATTCTGACCACACGACCGCCCGTACCTTCTGCTTTGCTCTCCTGGGTCTTGTTCTTGTCCCCGCATTCTCCCACTACGCTGCTCAAACTACTTCCACGACTTCGCGAACTTTCGAGACTGGAGCTGCTCGACGCGGAGCGGAGCTTGCGATGGGGCGAAGCGCGCAAGGTTTTTTTTTCTTTCTCGTAATCGAGGTTTTCGGGCGGAGACCAGGGGACCTCCTCTTTCTCCGAGGGGTCGTCTGCTATGACGGGCGACGGCGGCGCAGACCTCGAGCCTCTCTTGCCACCGCAATCGGTTTGTTGGGATTTGCCTTTGCGACCGGACTTGTGCCTTGGTCTGGACGGCGCGACGTTATTGGTGGTTCGGAGGGTGTGCTGAGGCAACTTGGCCTCGGCGACTGACGGGAGTTCGTCGCTTTTGAAAACGTTTTCGAGATCTTCCACGGCGGGCGAGTCGCGCTTGGTCGGCGAGCGCGAAGCCTTCCGCCTCCAGGAGCGCATTGCGTGAAGAATGACGTCGCACATTCTCCTAAAAGCGTTTTTGAGTGAAAGCCACCAACCGTGACGTCGGGAGCTGTTACGAAAGTGTGACGGGATACGGGGCCTTTTTGAACTGAAAAGAAAATGAAAGCAAATCGCGTTTGCAACACGTTTCCCGATACATATACAAGGTGGTACTACTTGGCCTAGAAAAAGCATAGAAAAACAGTGTTTATCGTTACGAAGTTACTGCATTTGAGCAGATTCGGTATGAAGGCTTCTGCATCAATATCGTACTTGAAAGATCAGTTTGATGACGTGTCAGTATACGCTTTCAACAAAAAAGCAACAGTATCATTACAACTATTGAACCAAAAACATTTCGAAGTACGAAAAATGAGGCGAGTTGTCACCAGGGTAATAAACACTACCAAAAAGTCAGTACCAGCATGGTAGAAAACCGAAACGCACAACCTTTGGAAACAGTTCTGCTTCAACCAATTTATCCCTGATGTTTGAAAATCTAATTTGACTATTCTTAACAAGTCGTGCTGGTTTCTTAAAGACCGATTGCTTGAGGCTGCAAGCTCGCAGCGACGCTCCGACAAGTTCTGAGCGCACGCGATATCCGTTGTGTGATAAGCGACAACGATGCAAATGCACGAATTAAGCATTTAAAGACGGCGAACACCTATGCGCAATCCGATGCTGCCACCCCGCAATGAGATGTAGTCGCTGACTTATCGCCGCCCCGGCGGGAGATTGGATCAAAAAGTTCGCGTCAATGACGAGAATGCTTCGCATGCGACGCGCTGGACGCGGTGAGTGCGTCATTGCACAGCAACCGCAACGCAGGGACGTTATAACCACGGCTTGCGCTGACGGTGGGGCGTTGAACTTTGTTGGCGTTCAGCACGATGTTAAACAAGTGAGTCGTGATCCGCCAGCAGCTAACAAACACGGCTCGAACAAAGCCTGACCTTTTCGGGAGATCGTGAACTTGCACATTGCTGATGTAGTTCGTAGCGATTTGTTGCAGATTGAACGGCCTGAGCTTGTTGCTCGATTCCGCGCCAACGTCATTCTCCCCGCAATGCTTGGACAAGTCGTACAGTCGAGAAAACGGCTCCCAAATGTTCAAGGCCTGCAAGGAATCAAAGCCCACTTACTTGCTGTACGTTTCCACTGTGCAGAAAAATGTTTACAACGTCGAGTCATCGCCCAGATGCTTTGTTCAGTGAATTGCATAGTCGTCCGCGCAGGAAAGATAGCACATTGCAAAATGGCCAGAACTGACATTGCAGTTTTAATGCAGCGTTGATTTACCCGGTCCATTAAGTCGGGCATTCATGCAGCTTTGGTTAGTCACGGACAAATGCAATAAGACTCTTTTCGCACCATCTTTGTTTGTCAAACCTTAGCATTGAACGTGATTTCGGCAAGTTTTAAAGGCATGTACTCACGTCATTAATATCGATAACATCAATAAGGGTTTTCCTTGGACGGAGTTTTGAATAACCTTGCAAACTTCAGCAATTAGTGTCAGTGTTTCTCATGCCTTTTTTGCACCACACCCATTTTTCATTTTCAAAACATCGTACAACGTGTCATGATTCACTTCATGACAACACTGGATGTAAAGTGGCAGCGCAGAAATTTTCTTTTTTAAAATCTGTTCCGATAGCGATTCACTAAATGCTCCACCAAAAGATTCCCGCCCCAATATGCTGTCGCTTTGGTAACTTAATGCTGTCGCCTTGGTAACTCAAACAAGAACATTTACGTTTACATTACCTCAAGCATTGATGCGCTCATCACCCCCACGAATATGACCACCATGCCTATGATAACAATCCAATAAAGGTTTCTCTCCCAATCCGGACGGGGAATGGCTTTCTGGCACGCAGGCAACATGTGATGAGGCAAGGTCACGTTAAGGTTAAAGGTCAAAACGTTTCCTTGTTGAGTCACAAGACGGAGCGTTCGGTGAACTTGCGAAGTTGTGAAGTCCGGGGTAAATCTGTGTCAAACAAAAAACGCAATTTTTAATGTTTTTTTTTGCCAGAACGCAGTGGAAACTTCAAAGATTGAAGGGCATCGCAGCAGAACGTCACAATAAGTACTTCGATCTTTACTTTCAAAATTCGACCGACACAGGTTCTCTGTTATGCCACATCGCGTCCGTGTTTCAGGGGGTTCGCGGCCAAGGCATAGATGCACACAAGCCTGCGACTGCCGCAGGAAACTTACGCGATGATCACGTCTCGCGTTTCGTTCGGTTGCAGCAAGAACCTTTCGCACTCGAGGACGCGAAAACCGTAGCCTTCGCACGGGTAGTTGTCGACCATCACGTACATGACCTGAAGGGGAAGCAGGCCTTGGTTCTTGGCGGTGAACGATTTGCGCACGGTGAAGTTGGGCTCTTGGCCGCTTTTTTCTGCAAAGGCAAATTCCGCGTCAACACGTCGTCGCTGCTCGCGGCAATTCGGAGCGCCAGGCCAAGAACCGAAAGCAGTCCGCACAGCATCACCACAAACCCTATCTCGTTCAGAGATCGGGTGGCGAGAACTTCGTGCAGTGAATTCGTGCCATTTACAAGTACAAAAGCTTTCGGCAGACCCACCAAACTTGCATGTTTCTTCGACAGACAGTTGCCTGCAAGTTTTTCACAGACAGAGCTCAAGTTCAAAATGCTTTATTAGCAACTACATAATGTTTAGGATTGTTCATATTTTAAGATATCTATGCTGCGCAAACAAAACGATTGAAAAACAAATCGCAGAGCAATGAAATGAAACGCAGCAGACTCTTGAGACAACACCGCAGCAATGCTGCAGAAGCGTGCAACAAAGCTGTTGTGCGCTGCGGTTGCAATTGCGAAGCCATCAATTTTCTATTGTGCTTTCCTTTTTCCTCCAACAACGCCTATACACGGAAAGACTAGGCACAACGCAAGTCATTAATCAGTATTTTTCAGAAACACTTAATGGCGATACATTCTTTATCTTAGACTTAGAGCGAAGTGAAAAACATCGCCTTTACTGCGACACAAGAACGAAAAATTCAGCGATGCTAAAATTAAATCCGAAAATTGGGTTAAACCCGATTAGTTGCAAAGTCTCAATCACTTCAACAAAGAGCTACACTTGGGGCTACCATATTTTCATCGGCAAATGGGAAAATTTACGACTGTCACTTACTTGACTGTACTATCTACACTTAACAAGTCAAATAACAAATGTTTGATGAGTTTAAAGTATTGAAATAAAAAGTCAAGTATGGACGATAAAAATTGGTCTAAGCCCAACTGGTTGGAATCTCTAAGTATTTCCAGAGTGAACTACGAAACTACGCGTGGAAACGAATTTTGAGGAATTCGCCCACCAAAAATATTAAAAACATTGATCATGATTTTGAAAGATATGAAATGGAAAGGGGCTGAACAACCAAATACAGCTCTTTTGTGAGGAGGAAGATGTAATAGTGAGAGATGTTTGGCACAGCTTACATTTATAGCCTGTTTCACGATCCGTAGACTTGACTCAGGCCACCAATCACTTAACAGAGAGAAAAGTAAACGACAGTATTAACTTAATACCATATTGAAACAACTGCAGCCACAAGCCAAGCAAAAGCATACGAACAAACCAGTTTGAAGTTGTAGAAGTCTGTGCGGAAACACTCCGGGCCTGTATCATGCACCAGAAATTTTCTAAACTTTTTGACAAAACCAAGTTTAAGCTATTTCTATTCACGTTGTGGACAGTACTGTGCCCCTGACGGAACCACAACCGAACCGCTTCAACATTATTGCGCCCATTGTTACTTAATTACTCCCTACGCTTAACCTAACTATTTATTCTAAAGGGAAAAAAATGCTAGGATACTTTTGATATAACCATGTGCTGGAACCAGTGGAGGTAAAGGCTACAGTAATACGCTGCTTTGTCCGCTAACCGGGAGCACAAAATGTTCTTGTAATGCTCCTCGTATGTAATATGGGGTTATTGACATGATAAAAAAAGCGATCGCAAGTTGCCACCGTATCGTATGGTTTGATTCACAGTGGCTAATAAGTTTCTGCATAAGCTCGTCCAAAGGAGTTCCTTTCGATATCAGCGCCCCGTGCACGAGCGCATACGCATGAGCTGCTGTGTTTGCTACCCGACGCAATGTGAAACAAGCCACGATATCACAATCCTGATTGCGAGAAATAATAAAAAGATTTTTTTCTTACTAATGTCAGCTTTGACGAACGCTGAAACGCAACACTAAAAATGCCTTCCATTGCAGCGCCAGGTTTAGCGGGTGGCGAAACCGGATGAGGTAACGAGCGTGTGACGCACAGCGAGGATATGAACAAAGCATCACATTTCGTCTAGGTACTAGAAACAGGTGCGTCGTACCCAGGCAATCACGAAGCAGACTTTCGCTCATTCGAAATCGAAGAGACTCGTGTCGGTTGGACAGCTTTCCGCCAAGTCTGAGCTCTTCCGTCACGCCTGTACCCTCTACTAGCAATGCATCGAGGACAGTAAGATTGTTCCTGGGTAAAAACGATTAAAAACGTGTTTCTTATCATATGTAATTCGATGATAGCGTTATATCAAATAACCACAAACACATCTAGCAGCCAACGGGTGCCAGACAGAAGGAATGTAAGCTCAAAGAGAAGTATAACTTACAATGGGTTCATTGATATATCAAGATAATTGCGGTTATTTACAAAACACTGAAGGTGGACCCGATGATGACGGCCATTATAGAATTAAGTCTTTGAAATTCCCACTTGTTTCATCTTTACTCAAAAATTGTCAACAAGGAGTTTGTTTCAGACAATGTACGGTAATAAGAGATAACTATTAACGTAAAAAACAAAATAATGCTGTTTGTTACATGCATTTTCTTAAACAACATGGTTGGATCAAATGAAAAAGATTTAAAATGAATATCGGTACACAGATCGAGAAGCGTGAATTTTACAGGGTTCGGCTGATGAGAGCTTGATGATTAAGTTTAGTTTCATCGCTTTGCACGGAATTTTCACGTCCATGACGTAGTTAAAGCGTGGTATATATTTAGAGACACCGCAACTTGAGAATGCGCATGCCCGGCTTTAAGTACTAGCTAAAGGTTTGGCAAGAAACGTCTTAAAATAATGAACGTATTGTAAAACATTATTGCAGTTTCGACCCGTTGCCGAATGCGCGACGACAGGCGGTCACTGCAAGAAAAAAGGAAAAGGCGACTATTTTGCCACAAGCCATGCTTCCAACCAATCAACGCTCTTAGCTGTAATCGGTTTGCCAGAAGCGAAACGCTCACCTGAGTAGAATCACAGTGGAAAGATGTGTGGCGCGCTCGGGAGAGAAGATGATCTCGATCTTCTGCTTCTGGCCAGGATTAAGAAACATGTTTATGCAGCTGCTGTTCGTCTTGCCATTCAACGTGTATTCCAACCAAAGTATCTGGGACGCGCTGTCCTGAGTCGACTTTAACAAAACGAGAACATTCACTACCAAAATGCAGAAGCAAAAATGCTCGTCTGCCGTTGTGTGCAGCGTTTAAAACTAAGTTAAGATATAGAATGCAGAAAAGAATGTGGCACCAACGCGGCAAACGTATTTGTTTGCCGAAACAAAATTGCTATTACTTAGCAGCGAGGATCCTATGTTCAACGTGTTTACACAGCGTATGTAAATAAAGCTAGGGTTAAGCGTTCTCAAACAATAACAAGTATCTAAACTAGTTCATCCATGATTTATTATGAGAAGATGGCGGCGTACTTGTTTTCAAAGGCCTCGTTCGCATACACCGCATGTAAAAATATTTTCTTGCGCCGACAAGCATGCAACCTGTCAGCCATCAGCAGCCAAGCTTAACAACTATGGCTCTCGAGCACGTGTCAATACACTATCTCGTTTAACGTCGTTAAGCTAGTCTAAAGCGGACGCAACAATAGCTGGTATTTAGTTCAACGACAGAACGACTTATTATTCACAACATGCCTGGCGTATATCACACCTACAGTACATTTAGTTCGCTGTAACAATTTGTTAGCAATTTGGTAATGTTAAGTTCAACAAGCTAATTTAAACTGGTATTTGTGCTTGTTTGTTGATTGAACATGGACCAGAACTTTTCCGCCTGCAGAGGACACCAGACCACTTTCTCGATCATTACGGACGAACTGCGAAAGATTAAGTTGCACATAAACTGCGTTCGTAGCTGCAGCGACAGCCTTACAGCGGAGCAAAAGCTTCTTTATATAAAAACCCTAACAGCATCGGAATAAGCCCACCGTAGGCAAAACACTCGGCAAATTTTCATGTCACAAAACGGTTGCTTTAAAACAGAACTAATTAAAAACAATGCACCGCTGTACACTCGCAACCTCAGCAAGCACTACTAGAACAATAACAGTTCGGGGAAAAGTTCTGCCATCGGAACTACGTAGAAGCCCTAAGAGCCAATGCAGCTTCCGCCAAAACAGGTACCTGAAGAGCTTCACTTACGGAGTTAGGCGCAGAAACCGAGAACGTCTTTTGGTTCCCTGTCACAAAACCTTCCTCCTCAAGCAAGTGCTCCCAGCCCAGAGAAGCTAAGGCAGATCGCGGTTGGGGGTAGACAGTGATGGGGAGGAGCTGCAGGATCACCGGGAAATCCCCAGGGTTGTACAGTACGATCTCCGTAACCTGGTAAAGAACGCAAAATAAGCGAGAAACTGCACGGAGCTACAAGCAAGTAATTAGGCTTGCGACGACAACCACCCAAGTTATAACAAGTTATAAAAGTGAGCGCAGACCAAAGCACGGAGGGATGTGACAAAGAAGAAATATCCAATCGTCGTAAAACTTTCGGGTATAAACAAGGCCGACAGCAAACAATGCCAATTCAAGTTTGTAAACTGACAAAAGTAAAAAACGGCTCAAAGAACTTTCTACGAACCGACTGTTTCCCAACGTGAGTTAACGGAAATCGTAAGTTGGTTCCGTCCAGATCCACCAGCAGCGATGGCCAATAAAGCATGGCTTGCGCGACGACGGGAAAATCGCGTACCAAACTTGTGCTTACGTCGAACGTGACGTTTAAACTGCAAAAAGAAAAGACACTTTTCCTAATATCTCACATCGTTGCCTTATCTTCAACCTCTCTCTTAGCTAAGAAATCTCAGCAGCATGGAAGCGTTTTGTGTTTTAGAAGGCGTTTTGCCTGCTGGTTTAGGATTTACATCAGCTGACGAGCTAAGAAACATGTGCTTGCAAACGCAAGCGGGAGGTGCGCCCTCAGCGTAGGTGGTGAGGGGCAGCACAGTCTGGCTTGACAAACCAAGTCACGCGTTAAATGTCGAAACAAAAGGCAGCCTAACGCAAAAACAACAGATCATTGTAAAACTTCAGCCAAGCAGGTAAGTCGCGAAGGCATTGATCTCTTCCTAAAACCTCTCCTTTGACGATTCGGATATTCGTCTCGACTGACAACCCTCGTGATTTTTGACGTCATTACCGACACGTAAAACCCAGATACGAAATCTTGCGACACGCGTTTAATGCGATATTACTTTGCAATGGCGCCAATGAAGGTTACGTCACCATACTAAATCTTTCACGGAGCAATTAAGCTCCTTCTATTGTTGGGAATTTGATACGGCAGCGGTGACTGCTGATCGATCAGGTCGGTTCTTCGCCGTTGTTAACAAAGCAAACAATCTGCGAAGAGTTTTCTTCGACCATCAGCTTCAATTGCAACACATGCGCTCCAGCACGGTGCTTACCTTGTACCGTCATTGGATTGCAAATTCTTCCATCTTTCGCGGAGCGTCGCGTAAAGCTTCGCGTCAACGTCGGGCGCTTCTTTGCCGAGGTTCAAGGTCGTCAACCAATGATATCCGACTGCAAAGCGTTTGCGGTTCATATTTTGGCCAACGCCACATCGAAACTTTATACAACTTGAACAGTACCTGCAGAATACTGTACAGTATGCACCTATACTACCAAATCTTGGCCCATTCATCCAGCGAAAAAATGTTGAATGTCCAGTCATTAAGATGCAGCCAGAAGCCGAAAAATATAATAGCAATGGGCACCACGTGTTTAAGTGAAAAAAATCGCTACATAACGTGCTACGCACAGGGTGCGTGATACCTCATTAGACGACAGCAAAAAAGGACATAAAGTAAACACAGAAAATGAATTGCCAAAGATCATATTCACATGTTTCAGAAAAATGCACTGCTGATTGGGCAAGACCATCATCCACATCGGTACTTCCCGAAAGAGACTCATGAGCAGTTTTACTTAAAGAGTGAGACCGCTCTCATGAGAAAAGTAGCCTTGCTCTGCTACATTTTTAATCTTTACTCGCCGTTCTTCTTCAGTTCAGCCTTTCAGACAGTGCACCCATCTCCGCCAACCCACATCCAACTGTTCTTCTTGTTTTCTGTTTACTTTTTTCTGTGGCACTACACCAGCTGAGTGAAGCAAAAGCTTCGTCTCCCAGCACCCAGCCAGTATAGAATTCGTTTAGAAATTGAGACCCAACTTACAATTAAGTCAAACTGTAAATAAGCTTGCTAATAAATCCCTGCAAGCTGTGTTCGTTTTAAGTAGGCAAAATAATAAAGCATGTCAAAATTATTTGAACTTCCGTCACATAAGGAACAAAAACATAATGGAAAGTTAGACAAGGTTTAGAAGCAGATATTAGGCTAATATCACACAAAGACACAATAGATGGTGGGAAGTGTTTAGTCACCAGTGATACAGCAAACGGCAGCGTATGCTAAGACAATAACCTAATTGCCATTTTATTCATCAAGCCATGCGGCATTCAACCTTAAAATCTGGTACTTTTCAAGGACGTGGGGGGCACCGGTCATGAAAGACAAAGAGAGATGCTCTTGGAATCGGGAACGGGAACATTTATTGAAAATCCAAGGAAAATCTTGACTTTTCTTCCTATTGCCAGGTATATTTGTACCATTATGCACCAAAAAGAGGTATAGCAGTGGTCATGAAACCCAGATTTAATACAACACACCGTGAACGCAGCAATAACCTGCTCCAACGCCATATTAGCCATACCTGTAGTTGACGTCGGCAGACCCACGTAGCAGCGATCAGGTTTACAACCCTGGCGCGGATCGAAGTAGAGTTTTCCAACCTTGGTCTCCTTCTCGGGTTCCAGTTCGCTCGCAACATTTTTTAATTTTCTGGTGAAAACACAACGCATTAGGACAACTCAAGAACACAGCTGAGGATGAGCGCACACTTTCTACGCCAGTAAGAAAAGGTGTCTTTCAAAATTACACAAAAAAGAGCTCTTAGAATAATTATAAAGAGAAGAACCTTTTTAGAATAATTCTATGCGAACAAAAGTTGAGATGCCTACTCAATAAACGAACTATACATTCTGTAAACAACATATAGTGTATGATTAATCGCTGTGAAAGGATTCCTTTCGACAGATGCTTTCAAACGCCAGACACTTGTTTTTGTAGAAGAAAAGCAGCATTTGATTTCGATCTAGCATTGTTCAACACTGAGGAGCTTGGATTGTTTGGTGGATCGAAACAAAGATTTCTAATCTAGAAAAATTTATTCTTCCGAAGGACGCCATTTTTTTCCTCACAATGTTCGTAAGTGAAATAGTGCATTTAATCACGCACACTGGAAACGTACTGCAAATAAAAAAACAATTTTTCTAGCAGATGGAAATCACTCTGTTTTTAAAAAGTTGCTCACAGCCCGCCGAATCACTTTCTGACCATAATAAACGTCGAGGCGCGTTTTTTGTCGCGATACGCAGAAAAATTGTGTCTTAATGGTTGCAAGTCTGCGATGGCGCAAAACTATCCATGAAAAGCACATTGCGGTCCATTTTGGAATTGCCAAAAAAGAGGTGAACAATTAACTAATCTATCTCACAGGAAGCTGGCGATCCATCTGTTAACACAGCTCAGCACGACTGCGAAGAGTAGCTCACCGGTAATAAAAACGCCGGTCGATCGATGTAACCGATTCTATTTTAGCAGGTTGGGAGAAGGTGCTAGTGAAAGTTACAGCTTGATGTACCGTCATACCCTGCACAAAAAAGCACCCTGAATACAAAATACACATCACGGAAATATGAAGCCAAGTATGACAACAACACCTTACAGATCTACGGGTTACATGTTAGTCCAGCCTTCTCAATATTAGCATGCTAAACTTTCATTTAAAAACAAATGTTTTTTTCAGTTTTTACATCTTTTAAGCCAGGGGTGTACAACCCGTGGCCCGGGAGCTAAGTTTTGTGGCCTGCGAAAAGGTCCAGATTTTAAGCCGCAGAGCTTGACACATGCAGCAGGGGCCCCTGGCCTAATCTGGTTATGTGCATTTGACCTGACAGTGCTGCATGGTTGCACACCCCTGTTTTAAGCAGTGCAACTGACACATACTGTATATGAACACAGAGATACACGAAATGCACACCACCACCTAATCTGCTCCGAAGTGTGGCATTTAAAGCACATGTGATAATGATGCGGACTTTTACTCCATGTAGCACTTGCTCTAAATTAAGAAAGATAATTGAGTAACCCACAGAATGAAGCAAAAGAGAAAGTCGACTTCGGTTTGAGGACACTTGGCCTTGGTTGAAACACGGAACGTAACCGTCGTGACGCGGCACAGATTGCATCACAGCAAAACTAACCTTCAGGTTTTAACTGCGGGCCAGGCTGGCAATGATGAACAGCTTTTTAATAAAGTTTCAGCTCAACACTTCGAGATAATTTACCCCTTCACCAACCCCACGTGCGCGCCAGTTTCGTGATTTGGACACGAGAATGAATCGTTTCTTAAGATACGGGTATTGCTCAAGGAAAACCTGTGTTCTAAGAAACATACCGGGAACGTAGGAGGGAACTTGATTCTGGCCGGCTTCACGGTCAACGCGCCGACTGCGATCTTGGCATGAAGAGCGATCTTCAACGTCTGAAAAAACATCGAATTACACGGCGCTGTTATTTTCTGCCGCTGCCAATTGCGCAGTTTCAAGTACAGCGTATGCGTAAACGGGATGAATAGGTCTAAATAAGAACTAAGCCATTTCTGCACGTGAAGAAAGTGCTGGCAGTTTTATTAAGGGCAATAAATCTTCTTGGTACGAGCGACTGCGTCCAGATGGAAGCCTTGTTTCCGCGCGCATCGTACAGCGACTCACCTCGTACTCCGTGTAAATGTTTAAAGTTCCGTTTAGAACAGTTTCTACTTGAGGCGCTGTAATCTCAACTTGCAATACCAGGCAAGAATCAGGCGGAAGACGAATCTGAAAAGGAAATGGGTGGGGTCTGGGCGGGTGCAGGAACACGACAAAAGCGTTGGAACAGCGCATTTTTACGCTGAACAGCATCACAAGCGCTTATATCGACATTTAGAGAATCATTTTACTCAGCACGGTAAGCTGAGTCGTTTTGCAGCATGAACGTACTTTGAGGTGAGGCTTACGTTTTCAAACAAAGAATTTATGATAGGCTGCGCATCTCCACGACTCCTGGCTAGCGACACGATTTGAACTGAAACGCCTTCAACAGTGCAGTTGCAATTTGACAACGGTATCTGAAAGAGAAACGAGTAGTTTAAAACACGATAGCTGAAAAGACTGAAAGATTTTGCTCATGTAATATGAAGAGTCGACTTCACGACCGGATTCTTGATGCTCGTACAATGAGAAGTAATTATTTCCTACTTGTGCGCAATGAAGTGCAGAGTTAACCCATAAACAGATTATGGCTGAACCTTGTTGTGCAAATAACCTGCCAAAGATTTGCAAATATGGTACTGTAGTTCAGAATAAATTTGAACAGCAGTGTTGTATTCGCTTGCTGTTGCTTTGGTTTATGGAAGTTCTATACATTGAAATCTACGGTCGTAGCGTAAACTCTGAACGAAAAAAAAATCAACATATTTCCAGCCGTTTCACATGAGACAAACCTACTATGTACAAAAATGTGCGGAGTTTTATGCCACCACCAACCACCTGAGCAGCAACCTTATGAAGGAAAATCGCATCTTACACGTTGTTTCGAAAGCGCACCAATATTCAAATCGAACCTTCAGTCACTTTGACTTACCGGTAACGGGCTGTGATTATATATTTCCAGAAGCATCTTTCGCTTGTCTGAAGTACCCATTATGCCGAAATTCAAATTTCGCACGCTGCCCTGTTCGACTTGAAACTAAACGGCACGAAAACAAACAGACCTTGTTGAGCTTAGAACAACATCACGATTCGCCCGAATGATTAAATTTTCTGGGGACCGTGAAGACAAAAACAAGACATTATTCTCATATTATCGGATAATGCGAACAAGATTAGGCGGTGACGTCGCACGACACTTGGAAGGATTAGCTTAACGAACGCAAGAACAGCCCGCAATTAATTCGTTCAGCTGCGATGTTCGCGGGGCCGACGATGGAACCAGCTAATGAACAACTGTCGCGCTGACCTTGAGGAAGCCCGTGAAAGCTTGGAGAGGGAGCAAAAATGCGGATGCGTTCGTGTGCAAAATAAGCTGATGCATTACGCTGATGTGTCCGTCGCTTTTTTTGTTCAGGGCGTGCACGGCGGCGGGATGGCACTCGATCTCAAACGTAGGAGTCGTTTCTTGCGGCGATATGAAGACAGGTGATGAGAAATTTGATATCTGACAAAAAGTAAATATACACGCGCGTGGCGGCCGCCTGAGTGATCGCAAGGTCACAGCAAAGGAAAAGGCGCGCAAGAAAAGCAAAATTGTTTGCTTGAGAAAATATTGCGCAAACGCTTCACTTGGGCAATGGCAAGCGCCAGGCAGAACTCAGCTTTTGCTGCATACGCTTCTGCGTCTGGATATACAGAACGGAACTGGCGATGATGAAGTCACGTTACGCTTAAGCAAGCACAATGCACAACAAACCGTGTAGTAGGAGCCCGCGTCGTCATGGAGCTCGAGCTTGTGCAAAATAACAGGAAACGTGAACGTATTCGTCAACGACACTGCTCGCCTGACGGGAGTGGAAGATGGCGCGGGAATGTGAAAGAACGTGTCGTTTTCATTGTACCCCAACGTGCTGCGAAAGAGGGGCGGGATCACGTGGGACTGACAAACCAAAGTATTTAGTACTTCCGCGTTGGAATTAAACATCGATTACGCGCACGGAGCGTGGCAAGAGCGCTTTGTTATCGAACAAAGGTGTATTCCACCATGCGCGTAGCAAGGTTTACAGAGAAAAAAACACTGTCTGAGCACGATTAATCAAGTGTCAAGACCAACGGACAAGATTACCACGACAAGTGATTAATCTGAGCAGAGCTAGGCTGGGATAATAATGTAAGTCAACGGTGATAACGACGCCAAGATTTCAGGTTTTCAACAATGCAGTGAATTGCAGCAGCTTTAATCACGACTGAATGTGTTGAGCCGGGTGGTGCACATAAGCAGCCTCCTCGTCAACATGTCGCCGCAAAAGGTCAAGCGCCCGCGAATATTGCAAAGCATGCGGAGAAACGAGAGTGTTTTGCCGATCTGCGCATTTTTTCCGCATCGCAAGTATGTAGCGAGCATAATGGCGGACGTCAAAGCGGTGTGACGAAGCAAATACGTACCCGTTTAATACATTCGCCTGATAAGGAATGGTGAGTTTGGAGATGCTTTTCTCTTTAGTTTTGACGATTATTTTCCCGCTCCATTGCGATTCGTTTTTTACTTGTTTAACTGTCAATTCGAAAAAGTAGGGTGAATGCGACAAAAGGTAACTGGCACATCGCTTTTGACAATTAATCGACCAAAAGTTAGAAACGTGTCCTGTTGCAACCAACAAATAAATTTTGGAAAGTAATTCAAGGAAACGAATTCGCAGCTGCAGCTCAACAAAAAGTTCGCGCTACAAATACAATTAACAATGCAAATCAACACTTGCCTTCAAGCGCTTAAAACAAGGCCTCCTTGTTTGCTGAGAGGCCTTGCTTAAAACCAGCAACGGCAATGATAAAATTAGATGAACAAAAGCAGTTAACCCTTTAAATGCCTGAACGGGTCGTTGCTGACCAGAACGAAAATTTTGAAATAACTATAACTCATAATACTTGGCGCACCACTGTTACCTCATAATACTTGGCGCACCACTGTTACCCTCCATTTATTCCTAAAGTTGCTCATGGCATTGTTTTCATAAACACGAAATGCCGATATTTGTAACTTTAACAAAAAAATTGAACTTTTCTTCAGAGCCAGCGTGGGTCGCTGCGACCAGCATGCTTGGTTGGTTGGTCGTCAGCGTATCTGGTGTGTGGGTTGCTGGAGGCCCACACACTCTGGTCACTTTATACAGGTCGCTAGTGACCCAGACAGGTCATAATAAGTAACGATCAGCTTAGGCGATCAAGAGTTAAAAATGAAAAAATACACAAGACAACAGCACCGATTCAACAGGCCTGAGGTTTTACCGTGGCCCGACCATTAGGAGCGCGCCATGCATGCACTACTGACCATTAAACGAAACGTTGGCAATTCTCGTGTACAGTGCCTCCGATGGTCTTAATTTTACTGGCTTGAAGTCGATGAAAATCGCGGGATTTGCGGGCTGACACATAACCGATGTTATGTGCACGTCCCTCTTTCCAGAATTCAACAAAAATAAATGGAGCATCTTCGGATCATCTGCATAACAAACGATGAATTCAGAATCTTACGACGCTCCACTGCGCACAAACGTAATATAAGGTTTATTTTTGCCATGATGGAACTCATCAACGCACGAAAGTAGCTTATCCACAGGTCCCATCATGGGCGCCGAGTTTAAAATTTCTGCGGGCGTGCGAAATCCATGACGTCACATTATATATGACGTCAAAACCTGCTTAAATTGGTAAAATAATATCGGTTGAAATATCCCAAAGCGGATCTCACACAGTAACTGTATTCGATAAAGGTACGGTCTGCTTCACAGGTAGTGCAGGGTAACGCGAAACACATGAACAGCACAACACGTTAAACTCAAAAATAAATGAGATAAATTCGGTTTTCCGCAAACACTTTCAAAACAGCGTTTGGAGTGAAACTGCTTAAATCATTGCTTGCTAAAATTTGCTAGATTTTGTTGTACAACTGTTCCTCGTTTACACTGTCTTTGCAAAAGTCACATACACCGGATGTGGTGCTTCTCTTTGCAGTACCACTTAGAACTGATTCAAGCTGTGTTGCGATGTTTAAGTCTTCCATTCCATATCTATCCGAAAACGTTTCACTACATTTCAGAAAAATGCGTTTATGCTTGTTAACAAAGAACTGCTCAATCAAAAAATAATAACAAACGGGAGTTCCGCATTCCCGGCAAAACTTCATAGGCTTTTTAGGTGCTAAGGTTGAATTCTCTTTTGCACTGGATTACACCATTGACAAAATTCCATAACTGTTTAGTAGATTGTTGTGGCAATGTTATTTAGCTTTCTTTTTCAACATGTTTCGGTTTGTTTCCTGAGTTTTGCATGGTGTAGTAACTTCTTGTGATCTTACTGTCTTACCTTTACTCTTTTTGTCAACTTTTTCAGTGGGGCATGCTCGTTGAAAATGGCTTTATAAAAATATTAATGAATTCTACGAAGGCACTGTCTACACATTTTTTAAAAACATAAGATGTGTCTTGCATAGCTTCTGATTAGTTTGAAATAAAAACTTCTGCATAAAAATGATTTCATTTCTCTATTATTGATCATGGCTGCTGCTTGCGGTTTCATGCTTCCCAGAGTCACGCATATTGGCCAATTATCTGAAATGTCTGCGTAAGAACGCAGATCTTTATACCTGGTGAAGTGCCGTTTACGAGTGTGGCACTAGTTGATGTCATACGTGTTGGACATTTGATTACAGGATACATCCAGTACCATACAGCATTTAGACACAATTTGAAACTGAATGACTTTGTTTATATTTGATGAGATTATTAATTTGTCTGTGCAGATAGGTTCTATCTTACCGTGTCTTTGACATGTTTTGGAAATCTTGGTGCATATGATGGGGGCTCCTGCAACCTAACTCCTACAGAACAATTCTGCTTAGTTAACTTAGATTCAACCCACAAGTCTTGACAACTCTTCACACTTAATATAGATTATCATGAAATGAACATTCTAAATCAGGTCTGCACAACTCTGAAAGCTCCAAGGGCCAAATTATCAGCATAAATTTGCCGCGGGCCGCAAAAGTCTTATTTCATTTTGATGTAGAGATTTGGTTGAAGTATTGAAGAAATTCTAGAATGACAATTACTGACTCGAGGTCCAGTTTTGCAACATTTTCTACAATTGAGAAAGCTCTCGCGGGCCGCATGCGGCCCGCAGGCCGAATGTTGTGCAGGCCTGTTCTAAATGGTTAATGATAAATCAACACCTCCAGAATTTCTCAAAAGAATCACTATGAACCAAGGCAGCGGTTCCCACACTGTTTTGAGCCCGACCCCAAGTCTGACTTTGATGAACATTTCGCGACCCAAACCTTTAACAACAATATGTTAACATGAAAAAAATAACGATTGTGTGGATGCTTTTTGATAGGAAGTTGCTAAGTTCGTTTTCAATGTCAGCTCTTTTGGTTCAGTGATTCAGTCTATGATGAAAGAGATTGAAAGAACTTAATAAAAAAAAAAGAAATCCCATACGTCGGGAACCACTGAACTAAGACATAGCCTTGCAAGTTGTATGAAGCAGAGTGATCAAACTGCCCCACTACAGTGTTTTCATACGAACAGTGAGTCAAAACAAGCAGAGAGCATTAAAACGTCGATTAACGGTGAAGGGCAACGTTCTGCAGCATGCTGATATATCTGTTCAAAACCACAGCTTAAATCGATAATTTCACGTCGATTTCTAACCCTCAGCCAAATCGACCGACAATGCAACACAGTTTATACTGTATTACCACGTGCTGTGTGGTCAACGATGAGGGTCATCGCATGTATAATTTACGTATGTTTCACCCATTGAATCGCAGTTACAAAGAATCGAAGTAATTCATACCTTTCGTTCTTAGTGTTCCGAAGTCAAGCAAGTCTAAAGACGAATACAGTCCAGGCGCTGAAAACAAGTAGCACACAAATGAGGTATGTAAGAATGTGCCACTGGTTCCAGGCATTCGCAAGAAGTGAACACAGTAATGATTAAAGCACAAACTTTGTTGCACACAACGCCATTGTGAAGAGCTTTAAGCGATGCCTACACTCACGAGAAAGAGGCTCATAGGCCGACCAATGTTCAGGCCGTGTGATAACATCGCCGACCTTGCTTGGTCCCGTCTTGGTGTGGAGGCAGCAAAACTATCAGAAATCGCTGAAAGGTGTGGGCCCCGAGACCCTCTCCACAGGAAAAGCGACAAAAAGTAAATATGGAAAACGGTCGAATTCTCGCTACGTTATTGTACAACATCAGCTCGCGGTCACAGCGCAATAAAAGAGTGGAAAACAGCAATTATTACAAAAACCAACGGGCACTTTTCACAAGTCTTGCCGTTCGGCACGAAGCACACTGAAGCATTTACAAAGAGCAGTGCACGCGAAACGACGCTACAAGCGACGCTAGTGCACAATGGGGAAAATGAATCAACGCAAGTAAATCATGGGTTTGTATCGCTGCAAGATCGCAAACGAAGTACAGACGGTGCCCTATTACCTGACGAAACTTCAACTTCTACAGGCAATATCAAATACTGAGTGGTGTCCGTTTGATTTGTTTTGATGCGAATGAACGCCGTGTGGTTATCAGCAACTTGGCCGAGGAAGTTGGCTCTCATAAGAAGTTTTGTCTCGTAGGGGGGTATCTCCTGCAATTGACCACGAAAAGCACTCTGAAACGCTTACCAAGAAGTAATAAGTTCGTGAAATTTGCGATGGAAAAATGGCGACATGGTCAAATTACGTTTAATTGCGATGCACTCAAAACTTTAAATGTGGATCTTGCAAAATGGTCCCAAAGGACCAAAAATTTAACGTATCTTGTCAATGTAGACCGACGAATACTTGGGAAAAAATTTCCGCCATCTTAAAAAAAATCATAATTAAGCCCGATCGCAAAACAAGTTAATTTACACGTACTCTTGCTGTACACACACCACGAAGTTTTTGAGACAGTAGTACAAACGCTGCCAAAGCAACCCAACTGCGAAAGACACGCTGAAAAATAATCAATTTTTTCCTTATTACGTTCATCAAAGCACCGTCAACACAATGCGTTTAGGCTGGATCGAAGGGAGCTCGTGAAACAAATCCAACACGGTATGAGTAACGCCAATTCAAACAAAGCTGCAATTGGCCAAAGAAAACGCGCTTTCAATAGTGAGCGCCGTGGACCGCCTCTTGAATATCAAAATACCTCAAGCTTTGTGCTTCAGACGCACAAAAGTATCGTGTTTCAGGGGTCTTTAAGCAACCTCAGTTATTTTACTTGGAATCTGCTTACTCGGTCGCAAAAAAAACATGGTAAACAGTTACTTCATTATGAAATGAAAATAATGGCGTCGAAAAAATTCTAAGGCACACTCGCAGTTTAGGACGATTCAACCACGAAATCTTGGCAAGCACACAACCTGTGATCAAGACTACTAGCTGTGAAGTAACATTAAACAGAGGTTACAGTATGAACGTTCACAGCAGTATATGCCAGTTGCACAATGCGATGCATGCAAAGAACGGTTTAAAATTTTTGTCACGTTTTTTTTACTGAAGAAGACCTACCCATGCTGTTTTTGCCGCTTCGTGACGACCAGTGGGTAATTGTAAATGAAGAAAACCACTGGAAGTGTATATCTCCGTCACCTGCCAAAACAGCCACCGCACGTAATGTTGCTGTACCAAAAAGTCGATAAGACACCAACTACAGTTGACTGCCTTTAAATGTACTTTTTACAACGAACTTAAAAGCTGCAAGTATGAATACACTTTTGTAATTTTTGCAGTAATTTCAGTACATACCTGCAAAGGTGTCCCAGTGGGATTGTGCATGCTGATCAAAGGAGAAAAACTGCTATTTAGCGATACCCTTGCTCCCAAGTACGACCTTAAGCGATAAGGGTTTGAAGTGCCAGTGCCAAAAACCTGCACACAGTAGAAGATATTAAGATTAACTTTGCACATATACATAGCTGGTCATATTACAGGGATTCATTGGTTTTCTTGGACAAATGAACGCAAACATAGATGTATCACAAACATACAAATCATCACAAAACATAGCAGGAAAAACGCACCTTGGCTTTAAAAAGTCATGCAAGGCATTACACATGCAGTGCTAATAAACGTTACATATCAAATGAACAAAACAACTACATCAAAAAGAAACAAAACTGACAAAGCAAAGTCCCTACATTTCATCAAATGAAGACACTCAAGTAAAACTTTTATAATTTCACGTACAAACGCGTGCAAAAAAGCATCCTCATAGGAACTTGGGAGTGAAAACAACGTGAGTAAATTTATGATGCAGTTGCAATTAAATGTTCAAACCAGTATAAAACACAACACTTTTGTTAGATAATCTGCAGCAAACAATTACAGTTGCCACACAAAAATGTTTGCAACGTTTAACTAAACATGTTTTCTCCTTACTTGATATGAGAAAGTTCCAATGGCAGTATTTATAAATAATGTGTTTTCTACATTCCCAACAACACGAGCTAAGAAAACAACTTCAAACGAGGTGTTGTGCTTTGCTAAAACAGTCTGCAAAAAAATGGCAAGACATTAAACACAAGAATTCCAAATACGGTAAGTACCAAATAGAGCAGTCAAACTTGGTTGCATCGTTTGATAAAGGAACTAGTGTGATATATGTATATATATATCTGCTTGTTTCGGTCATAGACCGAAACGTTTTTGAAATGACCAAAAAAAATGAAGTCATTTCAGTCAGAATGCTTGAAAATATAGGCTAAAAAACACTGTTATGGCAAGTTTTAATACAACTGTGAGACAAATGACCGAAATGTTTCAGTGGCCAAAATGACTGAAATGTTTCAGTGAAAAGAAAAACCCACATATATATATATACAGTGGCACACCAATATTAACACACAATACAGCATGCAATATATTGTAGATGAAAAGGACTACCTGGTAGACAGAACTATGGAGCAGGACTCCAAAGCAAAGAGAACAACAGTGGCAAAAACTAAGATCTAGAGTATCTTAGGCGTACGTTTAGATTTAGAAGCTGAATCTCAGCTAAATGTTTCTTGCATTTTAACAATAATAAGACTCATGCCAAGAAGTCTGAATTGCCAAGCGCTCTGCACAAAGGTTAGCATCTTTTCAATTACAAAAAATATGATGCTGGATTTTGTTAAAATGCAAGAAACGCTTAGCTGGGATTTAAGCAACATATCACTAATTCCCACTCTTACAAACTGCATGGATCATACTGGTAGCTTTATGTTCTGCTTCAGAAAAACCAATTTTGTGGTCATTCAACTTTACATTTTGNTCTCAGACACTCAGACAATGCTTGTTTATGACAGTTGGAGCATTTTAGAACACNTTTTTTGTCTATCTAGATTATGTATAAATTAAAATTCACTTTTGTTTGAAGTGACACCATTTCTGCCTGTAAATAATATCATAGAGTAAATGCTGCCCTTCCATCCAAAAATGGTGAAGCAGAAGTGGGGAACCTGTGGCCTGCATGACAATTGAATGCGGCCCACATCAGAATTTCTGTTAACCAAATTTTTATGGATTTGCTTATTAAAGCAAATTAAAAACATTTTTCCTAACAATTTTGTAGAAAGTTTTGAAAAAAGTGTCAACTTGGTTGTATTTTACATTGTAAGGAAAGATTGAGATTGTTTTGCATCTCACCATTATATTCCACAATTTATGTGGCATGGGATAGTGAATAGTTCCCTACCCCTGATCTGAAACATCCCAGTAAAAAAGTAAATCATGAATAAAGGATTATTGCCCAAGCACAGGAAATACCACATTTAAAATTGTATCTAAGACTTATTTATTTGGCACATCAGTTAATCCAACATTGTAGTTCATTCTTCATGAAAAGCACAGACATCACAGAATTGAACTATGTCATTTAAGTCAACAAAATAAATTTTTGTACGGCAGAATCATATGCATGCCGTTAACAACATTGAACATTGCCAACACTGATGAATACATAAACACTTTAGGATAGTACTTTTCGTCAGGCTACCACTCATCTCAATCAAATTTACATTTTTTACACAGTCCCTCAAAATTAACTATACACACAAGTTTCTGCAAACATCCAGAAAACTTGTTTTTTAAATGATACTGGTATGACAGACTACAGTATAAACCAGAGTCACACTTTTTCAAAAAGAGGTGACTTAAATTAGCATATTTACTACGATTTGAACAGAGACTAGACAAGATTGGCAGCTATAAAAAGTTTAAACTTTCCTAGATGACCACATTTGGGAAAAAGGAAGACTTTGCAAGCAGAAAACAATTCTTACAAACATGCCAACTTTCAAGAAAATCTTAAGATGATCTAATGTTTTGGATCATTTGAATTGATCTAAATCTTCATTCTGCATGCTTGGTTTTGTTAAGTATGCAAATTATTTACAGAAGATATCAGATTGAACACAACATTTAAATATTTAATAAAAGAGAAAACATCAGTTTAATTATAAAATGTCAAAATAATTTTTTTAAACCTGGACTGTTCTGAACTATTGTTTCACCCACATTTGCATCATCAGGGAAACTTGCACATGTCTGTATCACATCTTTGCACAACTCAACCATTATTTTACTATGCTACTGAGGCAATTACAAACTCTAGGTTTCTTGCAAGCTTTCAATGAATGAGCCTCTGAGACAATAAAATCAGATGATTTTAGTGAGAATTGAAGAAATATTGTGAGTCAGCCAATTCATCAACATAAAAACTACTTTAGAAAGGAACAAGGAATCATTAAAGGTTTACTCAAAAAAGTATTCATACAAAGTTTTCAGTCAAGCTTTTCTTCCACAAAAAACACAATTCTCAGTAAGGAAATAAGTTGAAACTATTCAGACAATGGAAGTCTGTATCTCTAAGAATAAATTCATAAATAGATAAGATCAGGTAACAAAATTACAATACACTGAAATGTAATGTTTGGTCTTCTTGTAAATTAACAACTTTTACAAGCCCACAATGTGTAACAGTTTTAGGTTACCAATAAGGATCTGCAGAGATTATTTTTTAGATTAATGTGAAATAGTTCACCTTTTCATCGAAGAATGATGAGTGAAAATGGGAAGTGCTCGCAGAAATAGAAACCAGCTCCAGTGATTTTTTCTCACTTGGATTGTATATATACACCAAACGGGATGCTGGAATTCCAATAGGTCTGTAGATTCATAAAAACATTTTTATGAAAACCATGTGACCATCCAACAAGATAGTCTGGTAACATTTTGTGACACCTTTTTAACAGAACATAGAATAGTAGTTGTACAAAATGCAGCAATGAAAATGGTTATAAGGCAGACAAATGTGTGTTTATCAGGAACAATGAGGAAACCAAACAATCAATTACAAGATAAGTGATTTACTACAGATCCATGCATACGTACTGTGAGCCAAAATCCAAATATGGTGGATCAAACAATATTTTGTCCATCAATGATGCAATATGCCTTTAAAAACATCCAATTTTAAGTTACAAGCTTCTTCCAATAAACCAACAGTTTTGTTTCACTTCTCACACCCAATAAAACAATGCAAAAACACGCAAAAGGCTTGCTACATAGCAATAGGCAAGAGCTTTTACAAAAACAGCAATATCACATTACATTTGAAACATTGCCAAATTTTCTTCAACTTGACATTGACACACATGGATTGTTCTTGTGCATCAAACTGAAAGACCAAGGGTTGGAAACCAACATGTCTAATCACGTTTATGAAACAGGTACGCAAGTTAGAAGATGCTTAGATCAAATTGAAGTAATGAACTACCAAATAACCATTTACAAGCTTAATCTGAAAATGCAAAAATTTGCAACATAAGGGTTGTCCATCAATTGATGCAGTTACAGTTCATACGGACTAAAAAAAATTTGCAAAACTGAAGCAAGTCAATTTTTGGACAGCCCTCCACTTCACAATGAAAATATAAGCTTGTACATGCTGAGTTCATCCAACATAAAATAGATTGAAAAGCAAATGTCACTTGTTTTCAGAGACTTACCGGATGTGAAAAGGTTAAGCAAGCCTGATTGTACTTACATTTCGCTAATGGTTGTGTCATCTGTTATTAACTTTGGAGGCTGTAAAAAATGAGAATTTGCATTATTTCTATCATGAAACAGACAAACAAGACTGCAATCATGTTATATAGCAAGCTCATCATAATTCACCTGTCCAAAAAACATTGATGATGCTTGATCAGTACCACTGTGTAAACTGGAATAGCCTG
>JGI24158J21664_10001724_pt1 | contig 25234 bp, 21 predicted proteins | sample Ectturendosymbi3_FD_21664 | JGI IMG/M metagenome (IMG submission 21664) | reverse complement strand
GCGAAAGCAGTCGCATGGTCCACAGCAGCGCAATCAAGTGGAGATGGGCATCGCTGACAACGCGTGACACTCCGAAAGTAGTACGAAGCGAGTATAATGAAAGTGAACCTGAATTTGATTTTAAAATGGTCAATTATCTTATTAGTCTACACTCAAATGTTTCTGGTTAGCTAATTAAAACTCGTAAAACCACCTGTGTGTGACACATGTTCAACACGTGTGCTTGTCCAAGGTTTTAAACATGTGCAAGTTGTTGCGTCACCACCCGAACTCGGGTGCGCCATCCATCGCTCAACCTTTTTTTCGAGCACTGAAGTTTAATCAGCTTTGAAACATTTTTCTTAAAAGGCGGCTTTGTTGCAGCAACATCTGACAAGCTATTCGACTGCTTGAAGTTGGTGTTGATTTCATCTTGTCGGGTTTGCGCGCGCCTAACTAACCGACAGGTTTGAAGTTTGACTCATTTTGATTGTTTACAGGAATATAAAAACTCAGCAGCCTATAGATCAGATGTTCCTCAAAAGGAAACTCCATTCCTGACAAACTTTGTGCCCACTACACCCAAATCTCCAGGTTCGTTTTGTTGGATCGTTAGTTGAGCAGTTCACATCTTGGTCACGTTCGAATCCGCTTCCGCTTTCTTTCAGACGGGCAACTCCATTTCCAATCCCCGGAGCAGATGGATCGCGAAAATCAAGAGTTGAAGGCGTTGGAACAGGCGGACGCGGACAACTCAGGCCTGAATGACACCGGACCACATTTTGAACCGAAGATCTACCTGCCTGAAATCGAGGTGCTTGCTCAGTGTGAACTGCATGTCGGAGGTTCGAAACGCCAGTGCTTTTGTGTCACGAACCTTTGCGCTTTTGAAAGTTTGCAACGACTTGCGCTTGTTCTTGACTCGTACACTGGTCAGTCACGTGACTATTATTTCACCGACAACCATCGCGCAGCTCAAAGCGAACATTTCGTTATTTGTTGTATCGCTTCGTGCAGGTCAAAACAGGTGAAGAAGACGAAGAGGTGATGTTCCAGGAGCGATGTCGGCTCTTCAGGTGGGATGAGAATCAGTGGAAGGAGCGCGGAGTTGGTGAAATCAAGCTCTTGCGTCGTCTGGGCAGCGAGATGTGTCGGTTGGTCATGCGGAGAGACCAGGTGATACGCAATGTTGGCACTGTTTTGGTAACGATGACGCATACACATTATATATTTGTCGTTCTTAATCAAGAATAATGGTTTGTTTGTAGAGAAAGATTTGTTCTAAAGTAACTTGGCGTCATCTGAACAAAAATGGCATGGGCAGGGAAGTATTCATGTGTGCGACGCAACTTTTCACGCTAAAGACGCGTCTCCCGCCTTGTTTTTTTCCGCATCACTGGTGCTATGTGTGTATCAAAGCCGTGCTGGTTTCATTCACCAATCAATAAAATATGTCATTTTGCTCTTTTTGAAACTTCCTACGTGCGGGCAACTTAAATGTAATATACGCTACGATGCTAGTTCACATCGCTTCAAACACGGATTGCTCTTACCGTGGTGACAGTGACCGCAGCAGAATTTGCCGCGCACGTTGTCCTACAGCAAAGTGCTTCACATTCGCGCAAACAACTTTGGCTGCTGTTTGAAGGTGCACAAAGTTTGCTGCAACCACCGTGTAACCAGCGCGACCGTTCCCACACTCATGGATTCGTCGGACCGAGCGATGGTTTGGAATGCTGTCGATTTCTCCGACGAGGAACCAAAGAACGAGCAGCTCGCTGCGCGATTCAAAACTTCCGACCTCGCATCCAACTTCAAGAAAGCAGTGGACGCTGCTGCTGCCCGTTTCGTTCCAGAAGCAAGCTCCGCCTCAAGTAAGCCAAGCAACAAAGGCAATGAAAACGGTTGCTGAACATACTTTCATCGTTGTTCATATTCTGGCGAGAAAGAAGCATCGTCAGGCATTGTTTTACGACATTTACACCATGCTGTTTAAAATTATTTGAGAAATGCCACATGTAAGCAAAAGCGTCATCTGCTAAGGAATGTAACTATCAACACACCCGCATTCCGAGACGTTCCCTGTCCACCGCAGTTTTTGTCTTTGTAAAGCAATGTTTGAATATGTGCTGTTTGTTGTGTGACTTTGTTATGGAATAACGAGTAGACTGCTTTATTGTGAGACAACTGCTCGTTACCCAACAAACTGCGATTCCTTGTGACAGGAATTCGGACCCGGTGTGTGCAAACCGTCGGTCATTGCTCCTCGGAAAGATTTATCGCTTTTAAATGTCGTCGGGAACTCTGAAAAAAAAGGCTGAAAGTTATTTTGTCTTGACAGACGAATATGGAAACAGAAGCACGAGTGAAAGCAACGCTCGCAACAAAGCTGCTCAAATCGAACCCCCTCAATTGTCATCCTCGTCATCTGCCGAGCGGCCATCCGGTGAGTGAGCCTGGCGTGTGGATTTGGTGCAGCCTCGTAGAAAATTTGTGCGATTTTCGTTTTTTAAGTTGAGCAGTGCGTGGCTTTGTCCGTTTGATGGTATAGTGGGCTTGGTTTTACTGTCAACTGCATTTTCAGTTTCGTTAGGCTGAACCGTTTGCTTGCTGGCAAAGCGTTTGTCCAACATCTGTTACTTCCATGTACAGCTGCGGTAATTCTCGCTTTGATTCTTCAGCATCTTTTCCTTCGGCGAAGCCGGTGACAAGCAAGCCGATAGAAACTGTGCAGGGTGAAAGTGAGCAAGGTGCGGTTTAGATCGGTTTATGTGTTGTAGCGTGGTGTGGTTGAGTGTCAGATGCTTTGATGAGCACATGAAGGCGGCTGCGAACGAAGTAGATAGGCAGCTGTCTTGACGGTTCATTTACTGCAAGCACGGCCGACCAATGTTAAGTTGGTTTGCTAAGACTGTTACTTGAAAAATGCCCCTTGTAAGTTTTTTCGACCTGTTTCCGGCAATTAAGTTGAAACTATTTTTGTTGATGGGCAGTGCAGGTAAATTAGTGATTGTCAACACGGTTGTAGATGTTTGCATCCACTGAAGCTAAACATATTTTGAGGTTTTGGAGAATTTAACTCATAAAAATGTTCCAGTCTTCCGAAATCAAACTTATTCAAGAAACATATTGTCTTTTTAGTAGAAAAACCGTCATAGGCAATTTGCTGTAAACAGACCATTGTAGCAGCGTGTGTTTAATCGAGTGCAAGCTTTGGTGTAAGGAGATTGTGTGTTACATCACCGGAACTCCCTTCAATCATAAGCTGAAATTAGGTTTCCCTGAAGTCCTCATCACGCTTTGGAAGTTATAACATTTACTAATCAGCTTACCCAAGGCTTTTGTAGGTTGAATCGCAATGTACTTTCTCCCCTTTCATAGATTTTTGAGTGAGGTGGATGACCAAAGACTTTAATTAACATCCAGGAAAAACTAACTTGCTGTGTATGTTTTCCTTAACGCTATGCTTTGAGTTTATCCCAGCTATTTTGAACACTTGCAGGTATACTTTTTGAAAGCATGACTTAATCTTGTAAATATTTTTGTTCTTGACAAACGTGCTATTTTTATTTCCCTACAAAACGATACGCTTTCGATACATATATTTTTACATGTGTTGCATGAACTCAACCCTGAACTTAGCTCGATATGAAAGAAACCAATGCTATTGGAGTTATTTGTGAATCGAGACGCGTTTTTAGGAATACTTGAAAAGATTTGGTTTCACAGCAGACAAATAAACTTGCGTCAATTTCGTTATATACAGGTTCGCAGCAAACTTCGATGTTCGCTGGGCTTGCCAAGGCGATGGCTAAAAATTTTGGAGGATCCAGTCCAGAAGGTGGAATAAAACCCCGCGGTTTCGTGTACAGTTTTGGTCCACCTAAGCCGAAAACGTCGGAAGCTTCAGGTAAGCCTTTTTAACTTTTTTTAACCCTTACGTCAACAGCTCCTCGTTGTGTTTCAACAATTGCGTGATTGGGTATTTGAAGCATCAGTCGCGCTTATTTCGACCGTCGATCTATTGATAAACTTTTGCCGAGCTTTCAGATGAATTTTGCGCCGAGTTACTCCGCGATCACTAAATAATGCCGATCCAATTTCTTTTGCATCATTGTCTTTCATCGGTACGTTTCATTTGCATCCGGTTTAGACATCACTGCAAAAGCCCCTCTCAAACCAGCAAGCCAACCTGAACCAGAGTACGGATACCAAGAGCCTAACGACGATGTCCCGGATGTTAACAGGAGCGGCGACGGTCCTCATTTCGAGCCTGTTATACCGCTGCCTGCCCTGGTCGAAACAAAGACTGGCGAAGAGAACGAGGCGGTATGTTCTGCGTAGGTGGCACCTCGCTGGCGAATACTAATATTTATCTCATATATTTAACAGTCTTCATGTGCTGGTTATTACTGTCACGATTTGTTCCCATTCGTTTGGGAAACTTAGTTAAATATTTTTTATGCAGGTTACTTTTTGCCAGCGGGCTAAGCTTTTCCGTTTCGTTGACTCTCAGTGGAAAGAGAGAGGAATTGGCGATATGAAGATATTGAGACACCGAGAAACATTCAAATACAGGATTGTGATGAGAAGAGAGCAGGTAAAAATGTATATTTCTACCAGAACTTGTTCCAAGCGCCATGTAATCTGTGGAATTGGTTGTTCAAGTGCGAGTGATTGTAGAAAACACGATATGTCAATGTTTCCTCGCGTTTCTGTCGCTGAAATACGTGGTTAATTATCGAAATGCTTCTTAAATAGTATTAATAGTTCAGGATGTAGATGTTTCTTAAGTCCAGCGTGCATCTACATACGAGTTACGTGAGCGAAAAAGTGTTGAAGGTTTTTAGTTCGATGTTACTGACATTGCATTGATACAGGTTTTGAAACTGTGCGCCAACCACTACATCACGAGCAGCATGTCACTTTCTTCTTTTGGCTCGAACGGGAAGGCGTGGACCTGGGTGGCCCAGGATTTTTCTGAACCGGAGGTCCAGCCCCAGAACGAGATGTTTACCGTTCGGTTCGTTTCAGCAGAACACGCTCAGCAATTCAAAAAGTCTTTTGACGCCGCTTTGACGGCGACCAGACCGGACTCGACGGGTGATTCCTCGTTGTTTCCTTCGCTTCATGTTTCCTTGTGTTACGTTCAACTGGTTCGATTTCGTGACCTGTGTTGGTTCTTCTCAGGCTTCGCAAGCGCGATGCCAGTGTCGGTCTAAGTTGGTTTAAACCAGGGGCGTCCAAAGTTTTCTAGGCATGGGCCGCATTTCGCTGCTGGCAAGTCTTGGTGGGTCGCAGTTAATTACTTTTGTCCGTAAATTTCGGCTTAAGCTTTAAGATTGTATATTGTAGGATAAAAAATCACAAAAAATTCTTTGGTTATATCAACACAATGAAACTTAGTTCATATGTCTTACATGTGCGGCCCACATCTTGGATACGCCTTTGCTAAGGCGTAAGAAGAGAGCAGGTAGAAATAAATGTTTCTACTTAAAAAAAAGGATACCAGAAGTTACGTTTTAAGCCACACTACAAACCAAGCACATAGGCTAGTTTGCGGTGTTCACGCGTTATAAAAAATCGTCTATAGGCTGCATTTTTCGACATTTGCGTTGAAGTATTTGAAGCGGCGAATTTTGACTTGTTGGTCTTGTGGGCTAAAAAGGGGTTTGTATATCGGGCTGCGAGGATTGTAAGTTCGCTGCCTTGGTGTTAGCTGCACTACAAAAATTCAAAAATCTGGGAAATATCTGCCAAGTTTTCTTCAACATAAGCAATATACAACTTTAGGTTATGAACCCAGACGGGGGCAGCAGAAATTCTTCCCACGGGCCGCACTGTGGGAACCACTGATTTAAACCAAACACGACATGCGAAACTGTTGCGCGGGAGTTGGCTTGTTTCATTATTCTGGGAAATCCCCGACTGCGCGCTCGCTTCGCAAAGTGCCGCGCCGCTGTTGGTCGAGGAGCGATGCGTTCGCTCTTCGCGTTGGTTGCCTGGGCATTTGCGGTGTGGTTTCAATAGAATTACCAAAACAGGTAAAGTTTTATTGACTCCAAGCATATTATGGCTTGCCTGCTTTCAAATGGCTGTAGACAAGGCCAAAAAGGAATCAAAAGTTTGTTTCAGTGAAGGAGAACAACATTCAATTCTCCTTCAGTGAACAACATTCAATTCTCATGTCGAGGCGTCAGATAGGAGTCATCGTAAGTTTCAACTTCTATCATATAGCTGTAGCTGCTTTTCCATTCTTCATATAGCTGCTTTTCTATCCTTGAAAAGATGCTGGTACTGTATGTGGCCTACCTTTTGAATGTAGCCAACGAAGTGTGTCACCACACGATCCAGACATGGATTAGAAAATGTACATTGCTCTTCCCACACAGGGGGAGATCAGTTAAATATTTATGTATATATAATTACATACGTATACCTGACCCTCTCCAAATGTTTTGCTGGCTATGCACCCTCACGACAACAGTGCACAAAAGTTCCATGCCATTAAAACTTATTCAGAGACACAATATGTTAACTTTAGTTGATGCTTCATCGCGACTAGCACATAAGCCTACTGCGTAGTATTCGCGGTCATTCTAAACGGGTCACTTCTCGAAAAAAGGTTGCATGTCTTCGCTCCGCGTCTGGTTTAAATCAGTCGTTAATAGCGTCTCGCGCTCGCAACGTACGTGTTGTTAAACGTTAGCTGCAGTTCGATGATGGAGTGACTGCTTTTAAGAGTGACGTTGTTGACCCTTTAATGTTGTTAATCACATTCCGACTGCATAAGTAAAATACTACTCTTTTATAGTATATGCATCTATATAAATTTAAACAAACGAAATGCGTACCTATCTTTCGCTTGTTTCACCTTCCACGTACATCCTTTGTGCGCAATCGTCTGCCCTCCATAAAAATCCATTGGTCCAACCAATTTGCGAAAGATGGGATACATTTTTTTTCTCCGGAGCAGAGCCAGGTTTACTCAATTGCGTTGTGATGGTTTTTAATATCTTTTCGATTTCTTGGTGTTGTAGGCAAGCCGACACCTGCAACCTCATCCGAAAGAATCGTAAGTTCTGCAAAGAACGACGCGCACAAGCAAGCGGGCAGTTCAGGCATATTGACTGTGCGGAGGAAGCCGGGCGATTGGTCGTGTCCGACCTGCTTTGCAAATAATGCTTCCAGCTTCAACAAGTGCCCCTGCTGCGACACACCCAACCCTAATGCTGCGCAAATGCCAGGTATGACGCAGTGAAAGTCCTGATTATTTCTTGTACGTGAAACACAAGCTTGTGCAAGCAAACTTTTCATATATTGAACTACCAGGAGCCTTGGCTAATTCAATACTTTTTAAGAATTTGAAAATTTTTAGGTTTACATTTTCATATCAAGCTTTGTTTGCGCTTGGGCAAATCCATCGAAAAGCCTGTAAAGTAACGGAAGACTTGGTCTGTTGTTATGCAGAATTATCCACGTCACTGTAGCTCTGGGTCAGCTGGAAGCGCAATTATAGTTGTATGCATTTTGCCTTAATGTAGTCAAACACCAAGCGCCGATTTTTTTGTATCCCTCTTGAAAACACGAAAAAGCTCTTTAAAAAATTTACCCTGTTGAAATGGCTGCTTTTAAAGGTTGTCATAAACTGCAACATACTGACTTGCCGACCCTGCTTCTCCGCCCAACACACGCATTCCTGGAAATGCATTGCGCTGTCTTAATGTGTTGCGATCATTTGGTATTTAAATGATTTCTGTAATGACCATCCTGAAATGAAAGTACTGTAATTGCATTAAGTGCGACCCGCTTTGGAAACTGGCTTGTTTTGAAGCAAATAAAGTAACACTTTCTAAGTGAGGTTGATAAACTGCAATAGTTTTCGTGGTCTGAAAATGTCACTACTTACATTTGCATATTCTTTTCTCTGTTAAAAGCGCAACCTTAAATGACACAGTTCTCATTTGAATCTTTTATTGCACAGAATAAAGTCATCAGCAGTTGTTGACTCTCGGGCACTTCGCAAAATCAAATCTGACCCTTCCGGAAAAAAGTTCTGGTGTTGTGAATAATTCAAACGCTTGGTCAACCAGCCCTGCTGCGACAGTGCGTGGCGGTATGTTAAAACTACGACAACGGTGCGAGATTCTGTTTACGTGTTGTGAAAGAAAAAACAAAAATAAGAAGTGCCCAGGTCAGCTTCCAACCCCGACTGGTTATATTTCGATGTGCGCCCAACGCCGATGTTGCCACAAACCACCTTAATAAAAGTTGCGGTGGCTGCGCTCTCTGCTGGTACTGTTATATATTGTTAAGCGAAACTTTTGGACGTGCTTTTGATGGCGTCTCACATATGCTTCAGCATCATCGTCTTCATCATTACTGGCCAAGTTGATCAGTCAGAAACCAGCTGGTACCTGGAGTTGCCCAGATTGTTACTCAAGCAATTCACCGTCAACATCAAAGTGCTTGGCTTGTGGTGCTCAGAATCCTAAGGTTCCTGAGCAAGATGCAGGTTGGTTGGAATCAGTGGAAACGGCGGCTAATACACTGCACTTTTTTTTCTGAAAAAGTTCTTGATGGATTACGTTTTTTTTGTTTATTTTACTATATTTTCTATTCGTCAAAAGTTAAAAAGCCTTGAAAAACATTCATGGTTTCGTTTTGTGCAGAGCGGTCGACTTAACTGGCAGCTGACATCTAAACCCCAGAAAAGTTACACATGCATGCGCAACTACATGAACTAGCTGTTTTTATTTTGCGCCTGTGTTTTAAAAAACTGAAACAATTTACGTTTAATTTCTATCCAAGCACATTTTTAGCTTAAATAGACAACTGCGTTACGCGAAAATCTACCAAAAGAATGTTACCTTCTCACTGCGATGCTTTTTTCATCTTTTTACAGAATCTCTATCTACTCAAGCAACCCAAGCGCCTCTGTTCAAATTCGGTTCGACTGGCTTTTCACAAACGGCAGCGAATGCGCCGTTCGCTTTCGGCTTCACACAAACAAAGGTGATTGCAGGGGGTTGCATGCGTCAACGCAAAACCTTTATTCGCCTTGTGTTCTGTAAGAGTTCGTGTGCCAGTACTGTCAGTAGTGCACAGCGGACTTAGTGGACGTAGACTTTGTAAGATTTTTAGTGCGATTCGCTCTTTATTTTTGTCATGATTTTTCGCATATCGTTCCAGGAAACCGTCGGTCAATCTTCATCCACTCAGCCGACCTTAAGCCTGTCGTCAGGTATTGGAATTGTGTGCTGCATCAGTGTTCAACCTGTTTCCACGTTACTGACGCTGTTCTTTGGGGTTGTGTGCCACCGCTGATGTTTGTATCTGTGTGTTAGATTCGCGTTCGAACACGAACGTCTGAAATTAAATAGTGACATTTTTCTGTAAATCTGTTGTGTTAAAATGCTGCGCACATAGTCGATGTTGCTTTTCTGACAGTGACTTTCGGTCAACCAAGTTCCAGTGTTCAGTTCGGATTCGGATCCACTCAGGCACCGTCCGCCACCCCTCTTTTCTCATCCGGTTCTCTGCAACCAAGTGCAGGGCAGGCGATTGTAAGTTGGGCGATGAACCATCACGTGATTTGTGCCGCAAACATTGACACAAACTTTTGTAGACATGAAGTTTCGCGGTGATCGCTTCGCACCTGAGCTCAGTAACACTTTTCGAATTAAAGCAAGTTTCAACGGAAACAAATTCTTGCTGAATGCCGAGTGCAAAGTATTGTTTGAAATCACGATTTTTCTTCTGTTTCAGGTTCCTGCTCCTCGAGACGATGTACAGCTTGCTCAAGCAGGTGAAAACTTACCGAGTTGGGAACGCGGTTGATTGAAATTTAGTTTTTCACTGCCTCGCTGAACCTCATTCATTAATATTAGTCTGTCTGGGATATTATTTCGTTACTGCGTGTGTTGAACTGCTTAAATAACCTCAAAGTGTTGCCCAAACAAATGCCTGAAGTGGAAATTGTAATAGCACAAAGTGTGCGTATAGCTCAAGCAGTCGTGGCTGGTCAATTTTACTTATAATACCTGATGCAGTCGGCGTTCGTGACTCTAGTGAATTGGTTTCGCTTTCCTGGCAGATTCGTCAACCAGCGTCCTCGGCAAACTCGTCAGCCAGAAACCTCGGGGTACTTGGAGTTGTCCGGACTGCTTTTCAAGCAATCCACCAACAGCATCGAATTGCTTGGCTTGCAATGCTTCCAATCCTAGCTGTTCGACGCAGACCACAGGTTGTTTCTTTGTGCATTGCATTGTCATGTACACACACCCTGTCGTAGCTGTTTTCCAGCGTCATGCTGCCGCGCCTGTTGCAGCGTCTCAGCTTTGTGTAAAAGCACTACCTTATACTGCACTGACTGTAAACGCTGTTATATGTTGCAGTAAACTAAATTGTTGCTAAACCCGTCAGGGATGTTGTTTAGAGATGGCCATGCTATGTAGGGGAGCCAGACTTGCTTGCTGGGGGTACGTTGCTTGCTGATTGGGCATCAACTCGAAAGCTTTCTGTGACTTAATTAGTGCAGTTTTTGTGGCGGTGGAAATGTCTTTTAAGACGGAATGAATGAAGCTGAAGGTTTTCATGTAAGTTTACTTTACGGCTTCAAATGAGATTGCACTGCAATTGCAATACGAGTGTTTCTCGATATTCTAATATATTTTGAAGAGCATGCAGTAGATGTGACCTGCTGCATCAAAAAATCATTCCTTGCTTCCGCTAAGCATCTCGTATGTAAGTCGCTACACTGCGCTTTACTGGAGGTTGGTCGTGTAATAGTTTTATTTGAACGATTCTCATCAGGTGACGCGCGTGAAGTAAACAATGGTTAGTTGAGATTGTAAAGTGAAACGCTTTGTACGAGACACGCGGCTTGTGATCTTTCAACGTTGAGTACAAGCAGCTCACCGTTCAGCTGCTCAAGAATGAAAGGATTCATTGCACCGTAGCGAATGCATTAGTTGGCGACTCGAAAGAATATGGGCAAATACGAGGTACAAAAGTGGTGAAGGACTCACGATCGATGGCTCGCGTTTCAAGAAGGGTGGTGCTTGTGGGAGGGCACTGGTAGTGCGATCTTTCCGGTGGTGTGTCTCTTGCTCATCGGCCTCGAAGCGGTTGCTGTCGTCCTCAAGTGAAATTGTCAGGTTTTGGCGAAACTTAACTCGAAAAGGAAAAATGACCGCTTAAAAATTTTTTCAGCGATTCTTATGTGGGACACAACACACCGTTTGCGTAATGTTGTTTTATTGCTGGACTGTGTCCAGAACTTGCGCGTGTTGATCGTGGAAGTCGTATCGAACCTTTTGCCTTTCGTTCGAACAGAATCACGTCCACATGTCACCAGCGAACCCAAGATGACATTTGGATTAGGAACCGAGCAAAGTTCAGCCGCGCAGCAGAGTTCGCCTTTCTCATTTGGAATGCCACCCACAGTTTCAAAAGCAAGTTTTCCATTGTTTATGTGAAACGCAATCGTTGTATCGTTTTTCCAAGTTTTAAGCTGAATCATGTCGCTTCATAAAAAGCGTAAATTTACAGGAAGAATCTGCGAAGAACCATCCGATGTTACAAAGAGCGGGTGGCAACCAGATTTCTGGATTTACTTTCAGGTTCGGAAATCCAGAAAGCGCTACAGGTAATCTTTTACTTCATCGCCAAGAAATTGTCAGGAAACCAAAAGAATACCTATTTTTTCCGTAGCATCATTTCATCTGTTACTCTGCGTTCACGCGCAACATCTTTTATTTTATCAAAACCTTTTTGTAAGAACTTTTTCATATTCTTCGACGTAAACGGCCACGAGGTTCTTTAATTCATGAGTTTTTTTGGGCTCCAAGTACGGTAATATATGCCATCTATTTCTGGTGTTTAGCAGCGTTCTAGTTGCTGCTAAAGACTCTAATCTTGAAGGCGCTGCACGGAAAGTGATGCTTTTGTTCTGGACCCTTCACATTCCGAATGCTTCATCAGTGACATTTATCCACAATCCGGTGTTATGAGCATTTTGTTTTGCAAGTTGCGTTGGATTTATTTCCGTGATGTTCCAGGTGCCAACCCATTCGGCACAGCCCCGTCAGCAAATCCCTTTGGCGAAGCGCCGCCCTCGTCTCAACAACAGGCACCAGGACCTGGAGGAATTCCGAAGCCTCGCTTACCCAGCGTTGTTAGCAATGACTCTAACGAAAACGATCACAGCTCAAGCGACGACGATGATGATGATGGTGATTTTTAAACTGTGACATGTGTAGGGATTTTCAAGGTTTCAAAACCACGTGACCTTGTCCTGTAGCGTCCACGTTTTTATTCAAACAGCTGTTTCAAGCTGTGCTGCGCAGCTGCTTGTAGTCAGTAGTCACGTGCCAACTGCTGCTTGGAAGCTCGCTTTTTTATGTTCACATCAGATTACTCGTACTCCTCTGACGGCGAAAGCACTTCATCATCAGGCTCTGAGAAAGAAGCTGTTTTGCACGAATCTCCCATGACCAAGTTCTCTGCAAAGGTCTGCACCGTGTGCATGGGCTCTTAATGCATGCTGTGTATAGCGCTTCAAGGTTCAACACTACTTGTACCCTACACCAATTCGGCAATTCAGTTTGGCTGACCGAATGTTTCTTTGTAGCTGGTTCGGAACGGTTGAAAACAAAGCGAAAAGCATTAAACCTATTTGTGCGTTTCATAACATTTCCATTCGCCTGTACTGACCCGCGCGTTAATACTTTGCAGAAGGAAGAAAACGCCGGCGACGATGTTATTTGTCTCGGCGAAGTTCTTCCATCAAAAGAGCTGCAAGAAAAAGCAGAAAAACTTCAACTACCTCGCCATTTTTACAACTATTTAGAGTCTGGCGGTATCGCGACCACGGATGATGACGACGCTGGTGCGGTTACTGTGTTGGTTTTTGTCGGTCAGCTTTTTATACTTAGCTTTAATTGAGCGCTAGCACGTAAAATAATGCTTGTTTCTGCTGCTAAAAGAGTATCGTTATTTTCTTGAACTTCAATGTCGTATAAAACGACGTGTTTGTAATAGTAATATGTCATATCAACGTAGTCTATAGGCGTTTTATTGCCGACATTTAGTACTGGAGTAATTTTTTATCGCAATCTTTCCAATCAACAGAGTGCTTACCTTGAAGTCAATGCTTTTTTGTTTTGCGTTTGTCTTTTCCTTTCACATAATTCACTAGCACGGTCTCGAAGTCTCTGCTTTCATTGAATGCAGCTTCAACCGAACCACCGGCCTCTGACACACAAAATTCGCTCGCTTCAAGCAAACCTGTGGGCAACGCCAACCAGAATGACCGACAAGCCCCTGGCACTGATTTGCCTGCAACATCAGCCAACACCTTCGGTGAGTTGCACAGCAACTTGACATTGTGCTGGTAAAGATGAGGTGCAAGCGGGAAAATATTTTGCTAAGTTTTATTTTTTTGTTTAATTTTTTGACCGCTATTGCTTGATTTACAATAAACAGATTTTCCTTTTTTTGCTGTGTCAACACACCACCCGCATCAAGTCTTGCTTTCAGTGATGGATTCTGTTGAAGCATATTGCCTTGCTATGTACTGTTTGTCAAAAACATGCAGCCAAACCCAGTTTTCGCGGAAAACTTCGCTTTTCACGAATCATAGCTTCATTGTCACCTCAATCAGTGCTGCACCATGCAAGCGATGTGATGCCGCAGATTGCCAGGTTCAATTTTTGTTGAGATTTTGCAGAAAATCATTTGCGAAGTGTTTTCTTCCGTACCATTTAAAACTGCAAAAATTTAGGCTATTTTTAATGACGACTCTGTATCGTTATTTTTAAAAGTTATTGCGTTTGCATCGTGTAAGCAGCGGCTCCTTCTTCTGACTTGTACCAATGTGTGGCATTGGCTTTTGATGCACTCCCCCATTCACCACCAGCTATGTTCCGTCTAAGGTGCGGGACTGCGCAACTGCGCAGTACTACCAGAGCATTTGCGCAGTGAATTCTCATTCTCGCGCACTTGCAACATTCCAAATTTAATATGTGTGTATATTGCATAACTCTTTCAACGTTTGAAACGCTTCACTGGTTGTTTGTCTACATGGTTGCGCAATTGCGTGCGCACGTAAACAGTGTAAAATTTACTTAGAGGGAACACTGGCCACCAGACTCCCGGATTTTGGTTGAACTCATGTTCAACGCTCAGCTGATACATCCTCGAACTGTGCTGCAGTTATGCCAGAGTGATACTCGTGCTGTGTCGATCCTTGTCCTGTGCTCAGCAGGTGCGCTGGGTGGAGGTCTGACGTCGTTCACTGACTTGGCCGCCACTGGCGCGGCGAGCGGTTTCAACTTCAGTGGAGTGAAGTCGTCGTCGGATGATTGGAAACCGGACGATAAACCTTTGTTCTCGCGGCACAATGAGATCGATGAGGCCGATGACCAAAGCAATGAACTCCACCAGGTTTTTACTTTCGGTTGCTTTTCACAGACCTAGCAAAGTTTTGCCTCCACAGTACGTCTGTGGTAGCGATCTGTTACAAAACAGGGTGTTTTCTTGGTTTTAATCGATCGATCACGTTTCTTGTTTTCGGCTTGAGCGGCGTTTCGATGTTTGTTCTCCCGTTACAGGATAAGGAGCGAGACGACCTTTACTTCGCCCCTCGCGTTCAGTTGCCTGAGTTGGTCCCTGTGGTGACGGGAGAAGAAGGCGAGCGCGAAGTTTATTCTCACCGCGCCAAACTGTACAGATTTGATCAGGTAGGGATCGTAATTAACTTCACACAGTATTGGTGCTGGAACCAAGATTTTGATTTGTAGCGCAACCAAGGCTTCGCGCGTATACGTGCTCATCAGGTACTGACACACTGTGATCAACTTTGCTCGGCTTTTGATTGGAGGGAAACGTCAGTTCAAGGCAAAACAAACGCTGATTTAGACCAATTATTCCTTTGGTTATGAATTAAGTTGTTCAACGGCGATGCTGCTGACCACTGATGTTGCCTCTTACCAGACTACGTCACAATGGAAAGAACGCGGCATTGGAGACGTCTGCATCAAACACAACGAGTCAACGAATCGCTATCGGATCGTTATGAGAAGGGAACAAGTACTTAAGGTATATTGTAATGCGGCGATCAAAAACAACCAGAAAGCCGTGTTCAAAAATAAATAGAAGAATCGTTTGGGGAAGATTCAACTTAGGACTTGGTCAAAAATTATTCATAAGAGCACAGGTAGTTGTTGTTTTGTGCAGTGCTCAACATAAACCTAAAAACACTATCGCGAAATTAGACGTGTGCGTCAAACGCACTCAAAAGTGAAATTTGAATTTGGTGCCAGTAAAGTTTTCACGTTTTGACAAAGCATTTGTGGTTTGGCGTCAATTGCGTCTTCGAACTGAAGAGCACGAAAATATCGGAATCACAAAAATAGTTCAAGTTCCATCGCGGGGGCTGAGCTCATGACAGTTTACTGTTTATTCACGATTTAAAAACGACACCCATTGATTGTGAAAAGTCGCTCGACGTGCAAAATATAAACCGTGTGGTTCTTGCGCAGGTCTGTGCCAACCACTACCTGACCGCCGCCATGAAGTTCACACCTCACGTTGGATCGGATAACGCCTGGACCTGGGTCGCCGCTGACTTCTCCGATGGCGAAAGTGACGTCAGCATGGAAAAATTTGCCATCAGATTCAAAAACGCTGAAATTGCTCAAGCGTTCAAAGACAAAATCGAAGAATGCAAGGTTGGTCGTGCATCAGACCTGTCGCTTCACTGTTATTCAACCTAGCATGCATTGTCTTCAAGCACTTTAAGCAATTTTTTTTAGTGTTTTAGGGACCCGATGGTCCCGAATCAGCGAAAACTATCATCGGGTCCTTAAAATCAGAGAAAATCAGTCCCTACAGGTCCATACCGGGTACCTAACATTTTCCTTAAAAAAACCTGCTTTAAGTCATTCTTCTGGCGATCACATTTATTTTGTTTATTTGCCGATGTTCCACATACCTATTCAAGCATTCTTTCTTTAGACAACTGCTATAAAACAAGATGAGTAGCTGAAAGGGCATGCATGCTTGTGTTTGATGTTTTGGGAAATAATGTGTGGCGCAAGGTCGAATGTGATCAATGTTCGACCGAAGCATGGTGTTAGTTTGGGGAACTGAAGCAATAAATATTTCAAACACTTGCGGCGTGTATTTTAGTTGTTACCCTGAAAAACGACTACTGAAGATATCTTGAACACGTTTGTCATTCGCTTTGACTTGCGCAGGTGCTCCTGAGAACTGATCCGAATGCGAGTGGCGCGGGCAACAGCAGCGGAGCCACGTCGACCTTGATCAATCAAGTCGAAAAAATGAAAAATGAATTGGGTTTTTTCAAAGACAAGTTGCAAATGGCGCCCAAAGTAGATCTTCAGAACACATTCACAGAAGGTGAGGCGAGCTGAACGTCATGCAGAACACGAGTCGTGCTTGACGTGCATTCGAGGAAGATGGTTTCTCACTATTGTTTATTTAGATTTAGCGGAAACAACTCCGGAGAATTTTGATGTGGCCAACGTCGCACTAACCCCTCTGGTCGAAAAGCATTTGAGGGAGAAAAACCAGGCCAGGAAAGCCTCCCTTGGGTATGCAATATTTTCTCCTGCGTGTGTTTAGATTTTCACAGTTTTTCAAAAAAAACATCCTTTATTTTGCAGTGAACCCCAGTCACGTGGTAACGAATTGGAGGAACCGAAAATATCAGTTGAGGAGAAAGGTAATGCGTTTGTTTAATACGGTGTTGCTTTAGTTGCCTGCGTGAGCTGTTCAAATTGCCAACACCTCATCTTTGTGACTCGAAACACCAAAGCCTTCGTGCTCCAGTTGTTTACTCTTAACAGCAGCGTCGACCGGGAAAGCCCCTTTTAGTTCAGACAAGTTCAAGTTCACGCTGAAGTCACAAAGCGAACCTCCTGTGTCGGAAAGTCCCGGAAAATCTCGCAACGTCAGCATATGCTCGGAAAGGAGGTGATGGTTTTTGTCAGGTTCCGGTTGATGACAATGTGCGCATGGTTCTTCTCACACGCGTACACTCTCCTCATCCGACTCGTCTCGTATCCTTTATTTTTCAGTGAGGGTTCACACGCGGATAGTATACACTTCGAACCAAAAATACCTTTGCCTGATAAAGTGGATGTCGTTACTGGCGAAGAAAACGAACAGGTCAGTTAAAAGTATCGTGCATTGATGAAATCGCACATTCTGCTTCAAGTTGCTTCACTGGTAAACGAAGGTTCTTGCCCTTAGTATAGTATCACACCCCGCAATTATATTTAGTCCGTTTGTGTTACTTACCACGAATTTTCATTTGCTTAGTTAAAATATAAAGGTGATGTATTAATAAACGTTTACCACTCGAGGACTTGATTGACTTCACGGAGGTATCAGTTCCGGTGGTTTCCCATGCCAGTCCTGCATTTCGACCAGTCGGTGTGTGTTTCAGCCAAACACTGTTGGCCCACTGTTCTGCAAGTTGCTTAGGCATCATGGTTTGGCATATGAGTAATATCGAATTCGCGTGAAAAAATTTGCGGTTGCCGGCAGTACCTTTTTATCCCAGCACGAAGAGCACAGCCATCGAACCCATATGGTCATGTACTCCCCAATCTGCAATCGAACAAACGGTTCAACGGCTGTTTTCACTGCGCAGGTCTTGTTCGCTCAACGTGCCAAGCTTTACGTGTTCGATCGCTCGGGGCAGCAGTGGAAAGAGCGTGGTTTGGGTGATCTCAAGTTGCTGCAAAATCTCAAGACCTTTCAGATACGCATCGTCATGCGCAGAGAACAGGTGAGTGGGGGGGGAGTCTGGAGACCGCCTGTGTGTTGCCATCTCAATCCGACTGCGCAGCACTGCGAGGTTCGTAGTGCGTGGGAAACACTGTTGTGTCGACTTAGTAAGTCGTGCAATTTATTTCGTCCCTCAAGGGTCCCGATGAAGTTCGTTTTAACTATTTAGTCGTGTGCGCAGGTCTTCAAGGTCTGTCTCAACCATCGTGTGAGTGACGACATGAACTTCGCTTACAAGGACAACTCCGAACAGAAGGTCCTGCTGTGGACGGCGACAGACTTCTCGGATTCGGAGAAGGCGGACGGAGAGGTGCGTTGATGCAGCGGATAGTAAGGACAGAAAAAAATAACAGCCATGTTATTGGTGGAAACGGTTATGTTCGTAATTTTGTTGCCTGTGTACTTGTTCTGTAAGAACAATTTATACAACACCCCTGGATAACTTCAGCCAATCGGTATAATCTGTTGGAACGGCGTGATCTTCACCATGCAGCTGATTTTAACAAGATGCGCGCATATGTAAAGTTCTAGTACGTTGTCAGTGGCTTCGTTGTCTAAACGCTAAGCCGCCATGGGCTCTTACCGTTAATCTCAACGATTTGTTTAGCTGCTGCAGTTCGCTGTCCGCTTCAAAACTGCCGACATCGCATCGCTATTCCTTGAATCAGCGGACGACGCGAAGCACGCTGCGGGCGAAGGAAGACTTCTGGAATCCTACGAAGACAACAAGGAGCAATCTTGTGAGTTTTATCTGACATACTTTACTGAATGTAGCCTCATCAAGCCATGCTGGGTCGTCTCAGTGATCCTAACTCAGGAAATCAGTGTCTTTCCCTGCTGGTCGTCCAGGGTTCTGTTTTATTTTCAGCAGATCCCGGTGCAGATTGTCCAGTGTCGACTGTTGGCGATCAGGTGCCTTCACAGCCATTTGTTAACTGCTTTATTCACATAATTGAAGTTCCCCGACTTTAAATATTGCATGACGTCTTCTGTGTATTTCCCCTGCGCCGGTTTTATTGTGCTTGAAAATACTCACCTACGGTGCCTTCTTTGCGTTCAGTTTTCACTTTGCGCCGTTCTTTCGATGCAGCCATCGCTGATGCTCGAGAAGAATCATCTGTCGTTTCCAATGGCGATGATAGCTCGGCCCACCGTTCGCCTGTCAAAGTACCAAGCAAGCCGGCTCTTTTCTCTTTTGCGTCAGTGCAAAGTCCATTCAGCAAAGACTTCACCAAGAATTTCAACTTTGCTGAATTCGCAAGTGAGTACAAAATGCAAACAAGAGCATTTTTAAAAGTTCTCGCGGAACTGCGATAATGTTCTGCAACACCCAGGTGCGCGACCAAATCACGCTAGTGCTATTATTATTCAGTTTTGCCTTTGACAGAGGACCTTAAGCAGTCAAAGCCTGCGGAGCCTGCACAACCAGAGAAGTTCAACTTCAACCTGAGCTCGATGTCATTCAACTTCGGCAGCACGAGTACGCCGGTGTCGCAACAACCAGTGTTCGCTGCCAGGCCAGCTGCCGAGGTGACGTTCGTCAGAACATTGGTGCTGCGTTGTTCTTGTTATACTACGACCTGTTGATTAACTAATCTGCTATGGAAGAAGAGAAATCGAAGTATTTGTTGCAGGCGATCAAACCGCAAGCTTTCAAGTCGTTATTTGCTTTGGAGAAGGCTCCGGAATCGACCTCGGAGGACGACACTGAAAAACTGAAAGCAGCCGCCGAAAACGTGATCGCACAGGCTGAAACCAGTACATTCCAGCTTAACGCACATGGCGCTCCTTTTCGTTTCGGAAATGCACCGACTGGGTCAAAACTGACCGAACAATTTCGTGATCTGGGCCAGCTGACCCCGGAAGGTAAAACCGTGTTGGTGTGAACTTTCAGCGGCGTGCATTGCCCGACAAAGGTCTGCCTGGAGAACCTGCTTTTTGCTGCAGTTGCTTTCTATCGTGCTGCTTCCTCAAATTCTCTACACTGCGTATTTCAGTGATGAAATGCCAGGTGGGGTTGCTCGCATCTTCCAAGCTTTTAAAGCAGGGGCGCACAACTTGCGACCTTGGATAATAATTTATGCGGCCTTGCACATGTAATTTAAAATATATGTTATAACGGCTGTGCATTAATACAAACTCTTTTTCTACTGTATGAGGATGCTTCGCGGAAAGATGGCCAAACAAACGTATGGAAGCAGGCTAGGCTGAATGTGTGGAAGCAGAAAAGAGGCAATGCAAAAAAACTAAAAATATCGTACTCAATGGCGGCGGTAATTCATATAAATAAACATAATGCGGCCGGTAATAGCGAAAAGGTTGTGCACTCCTGTTTTAAAGGCTTTGGAACATGTTATACTCACCTCGTGTCCACACGGAGTGTTTTTGTAGGCAGAAAACGCGTTGGAATTTACAGTGGATCGGATCCGTGTCGTTTGTATGTTTCGCGCTCGCTGCGCAACCTACTAACAATATTGTTTGCTACTTTGGGATGTCGCGTTTTTTCAACGCGCCATTCCGACGTAAAGCGGCCTTATACTCTACTTTTTACAGAATCATCAGGTGAAGAGGAACCCGTCTCAGCCGCTGGAACGAAAGACGATCCCGATCAATCTTCCGACGACGATGACGTTATCTTCGTCTGTGAAGCGACGCCAACCGACGATCAGCGATCTCGCGCTCTTCAGCTTCAACTTCCTCCCACATTCTTCATGTACGAAGACCACGTGTCCGAACGTGGTAAGTCACCTTTAGTTTGATCTTGACCTTGCCATAATTAAATTTTATTTACTGATAAATATATGTGTGTATTTTTTTCTTGTGAACGAAATTGAAATTGAGCATTGGCAGACATAACAAACGATCAAGAAATATCAGCTACAAACGGCAGCTCGTTGATTAAGTCGCATTTTTATATATTGTATGCGGTGAGCTTCGGCGAACTGTTGTTGTCTTTCATCAACTGCCGAACCGACTTTATTCAGAAAAATAAGGTTTTCTTGCAAATTATGACGATTGCGATTGTTCAGGCGATTCAAACGCACTGAGCGACGAGGAAGACGCCATACTCGCTTACATCGCTCGTCGCGATTATTCTGATCCTGACGCTGACGACGCCAGCGAGATTGAGGACGACGCCAGCGAAAGATCGCACGGCGACGGACAGCGCGACATATCTAGAGATTCTCAGTCGGAACCCCCCAGTCCCGATCAAAGTATGACACCACTGCCAGTTAGAAGTGCAGTGTTTTCAATGGAGCTCTGAACCGAATTTACTTGCAAAGTTTGATCGCAATGTTTGCTTTTCATCGCAGCAACTTGGTGCTACCGCTTTGTTATGTATTTTCTGCAGTACTGTATTTCTCCGCACTGGGTATTGTCGCAGAGTATTGCTAGTAGTAGAGTGGACAGCTTCCGTCTCGTAAAGCAACTCGTTGCGCTCGGACTGAGAGCTCAGTAAACATGTTTGAATGAAAAATTGCTTGCAGGGAAAATAGGAAATACCGTTGGCAAAAGCTTCATAATTTATTGAACTCAAGACACAATGAACCTTGCTTGATCTTGATGGGAAACAAGAGTCGTTACTTTTCGTAGGCGACCCCACCGATGACGCAACCGTCGACGCCAACGAAGGAGAAGAAACGCGCGGCGTCTTCGGCAGCTTCACCACCGCCCCCAGCTTCTCCTTTACTGCAATGGCGGCAAACGTCGCCGGCAACTCGCAGGCGTTTGGTTCTCGCAAGGATGCCGCGGTAAGCACTGGACAGTTCGTTATCTCGTTACCCGCGTTTCTGAAAAACTGCAGCCTAGCGCCACAGGCGCAAAGATAGGGCTGCATTGTCTTTTGAAGTACTTCGAAATTGAGCGCATCCGACCGTGTTCTTGAACGATTCTTTTCAATTCTACGCTCGGTGGCGCTAGGCTGCAGTTTCAAATGCGATTAAGTTTCCTTGTTATTTTCTTGTACTCCGTCAGTGTTGTTGCATACTTCTGTACAGTAGACAGTAAAGCCGTGGTTCTGTTTAATTAAGTAAAGAAGGCTGATCACGTCTGAATTATAAAGATTGATGGTGCTTTAAAGAGAAATTGTTAATGCCTCTTTATTAAAGCAAGTGCTGCACGTGCGTTTGGTGAATGTAGTTCTTGTGCAAAAACCTGTGCAGAAAAACATTTGTTAGTCCGTCATTTGTACATCCGCTTCCTCACCCCCCACACCAGACTTGTAACAAATCTTCAAAAAGTTATACCTGTCATGCATCTCAGTTCCACTTGTATGTTATATTCTTAGATCGCTGAAAATACATTGTTCAAATTTTTTTTAGAAATGCTTAACGGCGATCCCAGAAAAAATTTCCTAAGCAATTTTGCAAGCAAAAAAGTTTTGTTACGACAAATATTCATGCGCGAATGACGCTGTTAGTAGCGGAAGCAGTGGAGAAAAACTGTTCCTGGAACGTTTCCCGCCGGAGAATGTGGTAGCGATATAAAAGTCCCTGCTGGTTGCCCCTGGCAACTGAAGCGTCACGTTGTTAAGTTATCAGTGAGTGACACCGTAGTGATTGTTTGCGTTGATACAGTTCACCGTGTCGGAGTCAAGCAAGGTCCTGTTCGGTGGCCAATCAGAAGAAAAAGACCCGGATGCATACGACCCCGAGTACAAGCCTGTGCTTGCCGAGCCTCCTCCACTGATCGAGGTGAAAACCGGCGAAGAGGATGAGCAGGTAATTGAAAAAGCCACAAGTATTTCAGTAACTGTTACTGATCGATCGATGATGCAGATTTCAGCTAATTCTTTTCTTCACTGATGTTCGTGTCATGCAGGAAAAAACTTGGATATCTTCACCTCGGTTATTTCTGTCCGTGTCTAAATAACTATTCACAGAACGCGTCGTTGTGAACGTACTGCAAGGTGTAGTGTCTGGGAAGGGTCTTATTTCCGTTGGATATTTTAACTTCACTTCCTAAAACGTGTTTCAGATATTTAAAATGTATATAAGGATGCATACTATTCTCTTATTGGGTTTTTGTACGTTACGCTCCGGTGTGACTTGACAATCCTATTTGTTTTACGTTTGGTGTACGTCATAACGGTTGTGGCAAACATATCAGCAAGCTTCGATCACGCTGACTGGTTCGTCATCCAGTCTAGTGTCAGGCGAGCGGTACTTCTACAGTTATTCACACTAACAAGCTTCCTGTGTTACTTCGCTAATACAGCACCACAAGGTAAGGCACACATCTAATCTTCCGATTTCCTGCCTGTTGTGAGCAAGCGACAAACTGGTTGCTGTAGATGACAAAGTTTCGTGCGATGTTCATTCGAAGGTCACTCAGTCCCTATTGAAAGACATGTCAAGGAAGCGTGCGTCGCAGCCCTGCACTGGTATTGGTTGCAGTCTTGGGAGGGGATAGTTCAGATCAACGTCGCAGGTGTTGCAGTTGGCTTCAGCATCTTAATCGGTTACAGTGTATGTGACTTAATGCACACCTTCACTGAATGATACATACACAATTCCTTTCACGTTTTGCGACGCTTTTTAACCATTCACTGTGTGAACTCTAACCCGAGTCATCTTTGGTTTCAACCTGCTTTGTCGCTCGGATAGCGATGAGTGTTGGTTCGAGCTACTCGCCACACTTCCCGAATGATGCGAGTTTGACGTAATGTGCTGCAGTGTAAGAAACTGTGAGCCCAGCCAGGGTTGCCAGATGAAAATTTCAGTAATTGTTGCAAACTTTGGTGATTAATATATTCTTTTGATGCGTGTGACAAACATTTAAGCCTTGTGCGTGTTGGAGCTTTCCAGCAACCGCAGCGCTTTCTCTTCCATGTTAATCAAAACAGACCTTGCATCTTGTTGCACCATTCGTCAATGTCTGCAAAGCGCAGCGGAGCGAAGTGAATCTTTTATAAATTGATCTTCGCAATGTTTTCTACAGTAACATGACCGCTGAACTAAATGTTTTTTGCGACTGAATGTTCGCCGGTTCCTTGGCCGAACAGTTGAAGTGCCGACCTTGTTTCTGGCATATCGGACGCCGCTCCGGCGCCTGTGTGTTGGACCCTGGACCAAAGTACCCTGAAGTACAGTCATGGGTCCAAACTCGGTCCGTGGTGTCATGTCGTAGCTCAATTAAAGGTAGTGTTGCAACCTCTCGGTTGGCGTTGCGCTGAATGCGCGGTTCACCACGAACGGAATGTGCGCGAAGAACAACACCATATATATGTGGCGTGAAGAAGCAATAATAGAGTGATCGCGGCGTGTGATCTCTGTTATCGCTTGCTGCCACAGTGTGAAGCTTTGCGCACTTGCCGCTCGGGCTTTCCAATCGCAACAGTAGCAACCAAACTGATTGAAATCATGCGCTAGAAGAGTTAAATCTTCTCAACTTGCACTAAACAACAAAAATCTTCGGGAGTTTCATTCATATTGTTTGAGAAATGCAGTTTGGCCAGTATAGAACCGACAATTTGTCCACTTTTTGTCTCGTGCTATTCGTCTTGGTTGATGTTGCTGCTTTGATATTTTTGGCAAAACGTGGTCCTACTTGTGGCTGCAGTTATTCTTGCAAAACTGATTCAAAAGCCTATCACAATGTTTGTCATCCTCAGCAGTTTTTAGTCGGAAATTGAGTCATTGCTGTGGACGTTACGTCAGCCTTGGCGTCATCCGTCGTTCGTTTTTTAAGAAATGACGCGGAGCACGTGAGCGACGCCACTGATAATCTCTAGGTGACCTTGCTGTTAAGGTCGATGGTTGGTCGGCAGGTGACGTCTGTGCTAGGGATTTACTTGCTGTGATGCTGTCACGCATGAACGCTTCGCGGTTTGTCAGGTTTCTTTGCTAGTGCCATTGAACTTTACTTCTCTGTATTTGATTGGTTGACTTCTATCCGTCGCATTGTCTCTACGCAAGAAAGCGTCTACTGGCATTAAACACCATTGCCAAGTTAGGCATGTTGATAATGCGTTGCGAACCACAGCACTTTTATTAAATTGTTCTCCAGCATCACCGCGAGCATTGCTATCCTACAATATGTATGCAGCACCAATCAGAAACTCAGTGCTTATTGTGTTCTCATGCCAACCGCATCACAGCAACATCTTAATTTCGCAGCGTTGGTGACCAGTGCTTTTTTAAAGGGTGTCGTGGTGGAGCTTTAGGGTGCCAGCACCATTTTCCCTTCTATATCTGATACTTTTAACTCACTTTCACAAAAACGCAAGTTTCTGTCGAAATATGCTTTAAAATTATTTGAACACGATATTCACTTTTAGGAAACAAACTAAAGACAATTTCATAAATAGAAAGGTTCAATGTAGGCCTGCACACTCATTCATTTTCGTGCCCGCTTTTCCTTTCGGGAGAGTCGCGGGGCCGGCAGCCCTAAGAGGACCCAAAGTACCTCGCAATCAACAGAAATCTCAGATAGT
>JGI24158J21664_10001723_pt1 | contig 25235 bp, 20 predicted proteins | sample Ectturendosymbi3_FD_21664 | JGI IMG/M metagenome (IMG submission 21664) | reverse complement strand
AACCCCCCCCCCCCCCGGCAAGCTGAAAGTAAAAACCGGGCGCCCAGTTACCTTATATTTCTATTTTAGTATTCTTCGGGTTTTCAGTAGATTGTTGTTTTTGTGCATTTTTCGGTGTATTTTCCGGTGATTTAGGGTTTTAGTATAACCATCCACACTCACCATCATTTCTCATTTTTTTCTGAGTGTTGGCTCGTGGCCCCTTGCAGTGGCAAGCCCCCTTTCAGCTAAGTTTTCTATCCCTGGCTCAAATATCTAGTTACGCCACTGCTGATACTAACAATGGATTTTCAGACTTGTGGAAGCATTGCTGCAGATTCACTCATGCTTCTTTTCACACAGTATAACACTACGTGGCTTACCCCTATATCAGCAGTCATTGTCTCGTTGCCATGATGATCAGCAGTCATTGTCTCGCTGCCATGATGTCTGAGTTCAACAGTCGCAAGTGGCAAAACACCTACTACTGCAACCTAAAGAGAACCTTCGAAGATTGTTGCCTTGTAATTGTTACGCAATAAAGCCCAACAGCAGAACAATCCGCTCGCAAGTTTTGGCATCATGCCTCTGCAGAAAAATCGGACATGAGTGAAATAAGTGTTTTTGAGTAATTCTTAGAATCTTAGCATAAGTTAAATTTTAGCATCTTTAGCGAGTAATGTGCGGTACAAAAATATTTTGGCGATGATTTTCATTGAAATTAAGTGTCATGTCAACCCCTCTTTAGGTCTGGTGGGGGGATGAATCCCCTGCATACCTCCTGTGTCCGCGCCTGGTTGCAACCTCTCCGGTGGCGTTGCATTGAATGTGTGTTTCACCACGAACGGAATGTGCGCGAAGAACACCCATATATATGTGGCGCGAACAAGCAATAACAGAGTGATCGCGGCGCATGGTCTCTATTGTTGCTTGCTGCCACAGTGTGAAGCTTTGCGCACATGCCGCTCGGGCTTTCCGATCGCAACACTACGAAAGTCCCGCAATCCTTACCGTCCATCTTTAGGAACGTCGTGGTATAAGGAACATTCCTCAGGCCACAGGGCCACGACGGCCAGCGGACCACGAGCAGTGGTCCGAAGTCGACACCACCCAAACCCAGTGGACGGAGAACGGTGGAAGCGCGACTACGTCAGCGCGGCTGCGAAGCGACGCCGATGAACGTGATGACGACGAGCCTTCGTCTGAGCTGACCAAGACCGATTCCGACCTCGATTCTGTCCAAGGACAATCAGATTTGCTCAGCGGAAGAGTTGTCAGGAAAAGAAAAGTGTTGAGGTAAGCGCGGAAGCAATTTGTATATTTTCGAAATCTTTGTCTTGTTGTTCGTAATTTTTTGCAAACAGCTTTGAAACGTGAGATTATTAGAACAGCCTTTGAGCTAGTGCTCTTCCTTGGGACCGTTAGAACCGTTTAAAATTCTACGCCTGCACCAGCCACTCGCACACAATTTGATACCTGCTTTTCTGTCAATTGTGTTTTGCGCACATGATGTTCTAGTGAGCTTTGCAATGGTTCCCAGTTTATTCCCACGCCTGAGTGCCCTTCCGAATGTTACGGCTCTTGAAAAAAAGTTCATGGAACAATCTGCTATTCGCTGATTAATGCAGAACAATATTGTAAAAATTTACAAACACATAGGGTCAAATAAGAATTACTCAAAACAGTAACTTCATTCAAGACTCTACAGGGACGTAACGAAGTCAGATGGCGCCCCCATGTTCGAACCTAAGGTTTTTCGGAAGCAAATTCATTGTATTTAAAGAAAGTACTTTGACATTGCTGGGACTTTTCGGCGCCCGGGGAGTTGTGCCCCGGCAAAATTTGCCTCTTACTTTGCTGGTTACAAACGACGAATCCGTGCGTTTACCGATTGACACACGAAACAAAACGAGCGCCATGGCAATTTTCCTGTCTAAGTGCGAATTGACTGATTCGCGCGATCATGCCTGCAGGAAAGAACTGGATGGGACGCCTCGAGTGTACGACGAATCTCTGATGGAGGATGCCGGGGGTCAGTACAGGGTCCACGATGTGTCTGTGGACGATTCCGACCCCCGCTTGCTGTCCCGATACACGGAAAGGCACGAGCTCCCTCCCAGACCCCACAGCGCTCGACCTATTGTGAGTAACGATGCAAAGTTCTGGTTTGGTTCTTAGCCAAGTAAATTAGCTGGAACTGGATCAAAAGAAAATACTGCATAACTTTAAACACTCGGATAAAAGTGTGTGGTTTTTGTTATTTTGGTACATGAGGTTGACCCTTTGCCGCTAAAAACGTCCTTATTCTCACAGCTTTTCTATTGGGTTGTACCAAAATTGAACAATTTCACAATAAGTATATATACAGGTGCAGTTCATGCTTAGTAAAAATCTGTAACAGGGTTCTTACCTTGTTAACCAGACCACACACAAACGAAGATGAGAGTACAAATGCCATTTTTCGAATAATCGGCGTTATTTGTTTAACAACGCGGAGAATAGGCTAAATTTTCTGTTTCGATCCATAGATCTTTCCAAATGAACAGAGTTCATTTCTTTCCTTAGCAGTATATCGGTTTTTGTTTGAAAGTAGTTGCATGCATATAAGCATCCACGAACACCAAAGTCTTTAAACAGGTGAAGCAGTCTGTTCAAAACACTGAATTTAACAATCATTAGGAGTCAATTTCTCTCTGTCAGCGTTTGCTGTGGTTACATTTGGATTTACTGCTTTTTTAAAGCCACAGCATCATATATAGGGTGGTTTGCATGCATTTTGCGGAATCACCACGTTTGTTTTGAGGATTTCGGAAAATAAAAGATTGTGTTTTACACGCGATAACGTTTACGTCATCGGTTTGGCTATCGATGCTCACTTGCGACACCAGGTGCTAAGGCATCGCAAAAAACGAACGCTCATGCTGAGGAATTTATCAAGATCCGGTTTAAGTTTATCTCATTTTTGAAACACAAAAAGCCTTGAGACATTTCCCCATCCGCGAATCAGAACATATTGTTCGACACTGGTAACTGTTTTTCTTCTCTCATCTGCTCCAGTTTTTTTGCCGTGTTTTCCAGTGGACAAAGTGACGTTGTGCTTACCCTGATTGGTTCAAGAAAACCATAATCAACGAAGCGTCTTATTTTTTACAGTGGAAGAAAGACGCTGACCTGCAAACCTTTATCGGACCAGAACAACCTCCGTCCTGTGAGTGTTCATTACACGCTGGTAGTGCAGCGAAGTTGGGTTTTGAGCTGTGACTTACAGGGTTTTGATCGTTACACGTGATTCCGTCCTGTGCTGGAGCAGTTTGACATCCCTGCGTGTGACAATCTCACGAAATGTGTTGAAACCTGTCAAATTTAATCGGTGTTTTTTTGCAGTTTACCGCGCATCACATAGTGAGTTTTCATAGAAGGTTTTCACGATTTTTAAACTGCATCACAAACAAGTCTGCTGCTGCATGAAATGTATTCTATTTCGTCACTGCGGCATTCTGCTAAAGAGAAGAAAAAGTTTGCATTTATTTTCTTCCGTTTCAGTGCCATCAGACTCAAACAATGCGCGAAACTATGTTAAAGGCGACTGTTTTCTTTCAAAATTTCGTAAGCTACCGTTGCTGCACTTTCTTGCCCATAAACCCGTGACATTACATTTTTCGTACTTGGTCCATACCTGCGTTCTCAACACTAGCAGCGTGAACCTCGCGCCCTTGAAGTGTCTTTTACAAATGTCTGCTCATTCCATTCGAGAATTCTCACGTTCCAAGCATCCCACACCGCAGCATGTTATTTCTGCAGATATCCGTCCGAACACCAGTCACCCCCACACGCGTAACCTGAAGAAGACTGACCCGGTGAACAGGTACGGGAAATGCGTTGTCAACAAGCGTTTGGTTTGCCAGCGGCTGGAAGTTTTTTTCTGCAGTTATGCGCAGCGCTGAAGAAATATCATTTGAAACAAATAAGCGAGGAAAAGACAGTGCATTAGGCTGCTTTTTTGATGCTTCAAACAATGGCTGTTTGAAATTTTGCCTTGCAGCGTGACGTCATTGTCACATATGGCTAAAATTCAAATGCAACGGTACCTGTTTTTGTTGATCAGAAAGTTAACAAAAATACGCGTCGTATGATGTCCTCATTGAATCTTTAGCGCAAGCGGTTGGCGAGTTATGACCGAAATTGCCTCAAGAGCCAAAAATTTTGGGCTCACGCAGTCCGTAATGGGTTAATGGCGGGTCTTAGTCACTTACGCAGATAAGGAAAAGTTTCTCGCTTGAAATCCTTTTCAAAAGCCACGAATTCCCTTCACAGCCATCTGCGGCATCGGTTGGTCCCACCCTTTTGCCGTATGCTGGCTTACTTCCGCGATCTGTCGCAGATACCATCAGTACAAAGACTTCTGGACGAACGTCAAAGCTCCAGGCGAGAAATCTCACAGTGCTTTGCGATGGGAGGTCAAAGCTCAGATGATGTATCGGGAAGAGCCTGCTCCGGTAATAGTGTTTGCTTGAAATTTTCATGTTTGGGGTGGCGCGGTGGTATTAGTTGCTGTTGCTTTGGTGACGAAGAACTTGACTCTATTCGTATTTTTTGCGTATGTTTATGTCTCAATAGGTTGCAACATAAAGCTGCAGGTGTTTGGTCAAAGTGCCTGAAGAAATAGGGGGTTTTGTGAGGATTGACAGGTCGGTAGACTCAAGATCTTTGGTAGGAGCCAAGATTTCCCCAGCGCACAACCAACATCCTCGGTTCATGTTCCTGAACATTTTTTAAGGATTCTGAGGTTGCTTACCCATTGTTGCGTGTGCTCATAATAGGGTGGAAGGCAAGGAAAGTTAACAATGTAAACATAGATGCAATTAGGCAGAAACTAATTTCAAACTTGTTTTCGCATATTTTTCTTTTATTGTTACGCAATAAACCAGGCTTGCACAGACTATGAGCACATACCTGATAATATCTGGTGTCTTGGACAAGAACCATCGTATTGGCGAATTCCAACATCTGAATGATTAAGAAACGTGTCGATACGTTTCTTATCAGTTGAAGTGTTGCATCACTCTTAACAGGTACTGGCCATGACATGCCAAGTCAAAAATTTGAACTGGGAGGTTTTACGCGACTGTGAAAACTACCGTTGCCACCCAATCTGTGAATGGCGTTGTGCTCTTGTGAATGGGTGGCAACTGTCGTTAGAAAATCTTTTTCGATTTCTCATTTATTTAAGTTTTTCTGACTGCGCGCTTTTCTAACAACCAGGAACGTTCACATGCTACGTAAGCAATTCTTTTCTCAACTTTTTTAACCCCATCTGTAAGCAACCGCAAACACAAAGTAATCCCTCCCGTAATTACGTACGCATTCGTTGACCCCCCCCCAAAAAAACTGCACGAGAGGTTTCGAACAGCGTCGAGGTTTTGTTTCACGCAACGTTGTAAACGCAATCTGTGTTAAGCTGTTGTGAGATCACAAAACCATCCCGGCCGAAATATCAGGAAAAATTCATTACGTACTCATCTCAGCAAACTCCCCCTCCATAATTAACCGCAAACATTTGAAGCCCTTCCCTCGGCCCCCTCCTGTGCTTACGTGTAACATGTGAACTCTCCACAGTCACGTGTGTGCCGGCTTCGGCTGAATCGTTGTGTGTTTTCTGCAGAAGCCGCAAAGGACGTATGTGCCGAACACTTACGTCGTGCCGACCAGCAAGAAACGTTCGGCGCTACGTTGGGAGGTGCGCCACGCTATGGAAAGAGGCCTGCCCGTGCCCACCGCTTTTGATGTCTACTGAAGAAACCAGCGCGCTCGGCGACTTCTTTGTTTACGAACGTACAGCAAGACGTGTATTCGCATTTGTATTTTCTCAAGTATAAATCAGTTCTAGCCACCTGCTTGTGACAGGTATCGTGTATCAGACTAGTATGTCTGAGGTTATCATCGTTGTTGTTCCTGAAACGCACTAGTAGTGATTTGCCGCCGAAAAAATTGCGAAACGGCTGATAAAGGAAGGTATGCTGCCTCGCTGTAAACAAGAACGTTCGTAAAAATTTTTCTGTAACCAGTATTTGCAACACTTAAAAGAAAAACAGCATTTTTCCACCTAAATCTTGTGGAACGCGAACTCCCGATCGCGTTTATCAAAAATGTTTTTATTGACGTTACTAGGTCGTCTTTTTGTTCAGATGTGTCAGAAGACTTTGCAGTTTTATGCACACCAACGTATCTTTCAATCCGCTTTTCCAACTTTTTTCAAGCAGTTCGCAAAGGCCAACCAGCTTGTTTCTTGCAGCGCTTCCACTGACTCTTTTAATCCGTGAAAAAGCAACAAAGCAAAAAATGTTTTTCAACATGTGTGATATTTTAAGCGCAGATCACGCGCACAACTTGCAACACGGCACCAAGTTTGAAAAAACTAGCTTTTTTAGCAGCTATTAGAGCAGGGGGGTGGCCAAGCTGCGGCCCGCCGACCAGTTCAATCCGGCCCGCCAAATACCTTGGCACATTTTTTTCAAGCACTACGTTTCCAACTGTGGACAGCAGTGCAACAGCATTGGCTGCTGCCTGTCAAGTAAATCGCACTGCATCCGGGCCTACATTGGCCAGGCAGTCGCGAATTCGGCCCTCGTGTGAAAACGTTTGATCACCCCTGTACTAAACAGACCTGCATTTGGCGACTTCTGCAGTTAGCTGACAGGCCCGTCGCCAGGATTTAGCAGCAGGGGAGGGCACAATTTTAAAATACAGTATTGGATGTGTGCAGCAACCGGTGGGCCAAACGTGAAATGGGGGGCACCAGTGACCCCCCGCTGGTGACGGCCCTGTTAGCTGAGCGGGAAGAGTCACTCTGTTGCGGGTCAAACGAAGTTCGAGTCAGGGCAAAAGTAACCTTAGCACGGATTTGCCGTCGATGACCTGCATTGCGCCGGCTCCCCAGTCTGACATGTCGCCCGATAATATTTTGACAGTGCTGGGTTGGTTTTTATTGTTGCCGAAGCTGAGGCAATGTTGTCTTCACCCGCCCAGGTCTCTGACAGCCACTAGTACCCGCATTGGACGACATTCTGGGCAGCTCTCACAAACATCGAATGACAGTCGTACCAGCAGGGCTTTAGTGCTAAGTATGGGGACGCACCTCAAAAACTACCAGCCATCATCAGTAATTACACAATTGCGCACATGATATCAAATCAGGTTAGTATGAACGCGCCCCACACCTAAAAAAATGGGAAAGCGATTCTCAGTCGGTCCCTCCCACTCCACCCGTGCGTACCAGTGTAATCTGTATTTTGCGATAGTCCGATTCTTTGTGAAAACCTGCTGCGAGCAGCTTGTGTGGAAGCGACAACTTGGTGCTGAATTCAATCTTCCCAGAAGGGGCACGTTTGCGCAGCCAAAGTTGCAAACCTTAATGGTGGTTCACTTGATACTTTTGCCGCTTACCTACAGTCAGTCACTTCGCAGCTACTGAATGCACGACGCAACACACCATCTGCACAAATTCGTTGAAAAAATGTGATGAACAACCATTATATTCTTACAAAAATTCGTAATGAGGGTTTTGTCCACCTTTCATGCGTACTTCTGGAAACGTAAGCGGCGCATCTTTGCGTGGTCTTCAACGGAACGTGCAACAACTTTCGCACACGTTCAGTGGCGGAACCTCAACGATTGTATGCCGTAAATACTTTATGTAAAATGTCGAGGAAGGCAGAATTCTGAATCACCGTGTTTCACAATTTAGGTTCAATTGCGATATATCGCGGGCTGTCGACAATAGCGTAGCCGGCCCGAAAGTTCTGGAGGGACCACATATTTCGACTTCAAGCGAGCAACAGCATTTAGTTTGGGACACCACCTCTCGAAGCACAAAACGATAAGATATGCTAGAAATTAGAGGGGCATGCCCCCTCCCTGGCTACGCCTATGACTGTCGCTACGGCAACGAGTAATACAGTTCTGCTTCTCAGAAATACCACCGACTTCACGGGAATTTCAAACGAATGTGATGTCACAAAACTCACACCCGTACATATTGCTTATTACATGACGCGTAATAGACGATTGTGGAAGTTGCGACTTGAAGAATAATGCTGAGAGGCATAAGCTACAAACATGGCAGCGGAAACAGTATTCAAAATCGAGTCTGGATAGTTTCCATGTCAATTTTTGAGGCAGACACAGTGTGTGGTTGACACTGGTCTCAGCCTGAGAAAATTATGATGCACAAAACTTCGCGATTGGCTCCAGTCGGCGATACAAACAGGGGGTAAACATTTTCTACAAACAGGGGGTAAACATTTTCTAGAAAAGTAAAAGGTTAAATTAATTGTAAGCTTTTTCCACAGCGTAATTCACAAACACATGAGCATTATGGAAGTGTGAACAATAGCGTGCGATACAAGATTATCTCGCAGTTCAAAACCGTTGGTGAGCTTTTCAGAAAAGCAAAAGTTTTCCAACTGATGCTGAAGGCAATTTCGTTTCACTGCGCGAATCAATTTCATGTTTCTTCTGACGTCGTCGCGTGTATGCTTTATGTAGACTTTGATGCGACCAGTTCACTGAATGCAGTTATACTAAAACACAAAGTTCCAGTTATCCTGCCTTCACTTCCGCGGCCTCACTACTCCTCGACGGATATTTTGATCCAATGCAATTTCTCTCCAGTCTGTTGAGAAAACTTTCGAACGACCACGTTTGTTGTCAGTCGCATCTTCCGATCATGTGGCACAATTATTTATAGACCAGGGTGTTAAAATAAAAACACCGTTTTATGTTAAAAAATGTCTGAAGTTCTTTCAGAGCTGCATTTAGCTACAAAACTGTACAAAACGCAGCTTCAAGGCTGTTTTTTTCACATGCATTTCGGTCATTTTTTGCTGAGACATTTTGGTCATTGCCTCACAGTTTTATTAGCAGTGTTCATTAGCTTATATTTTCAGACATTCTGACCGAAACGAATTAATTTTTTTCGGTCATTTCAAAAACATTTCGGTCGATGACCGAAAAAAAACAGCTTCAAGATATCTTCCTGTTACGGGAGAAAAAACAAACTGGAGAAAAAAATAAGCAAAGTTTAACAATTAGAAATACGAAATTCACAAAAGTATCTGCTGTTCCGGCAGAACAGCGAGAGGTGAACGATATCCGTGCACATGGAGTTTAAAGCGTAAATTAACAAAATAAGATCATGTCCGGCCAGAACCGTCTCCAGAAAATCTTCGATTGGGGCTTGACAAATCCTACAATTTGACAAAAACTCCCAATTTGCAGTGTTTGTCATTTCAATTTTGGGGGGGCTTAGCCCACCAAAGCACCCCCGCGGCGACGGGACTGTGTCTGGCCTGACATAAACTCCCCTGCTTTGTGACGACGCAGGCCCTTTATCGATTATGTTGTGAGTAGGAACAGATACCGTTGAAGTAGAAATAAATTTGTTAGCAACAACTCAATGTTCGCGGGGATGGAGAAAAATCTTCAGGTGTTGACATCACACCTCAACACAACATAGACCTGTTGACGTGCACGATTCAAGAAAAAACACGAGGTGAACGGATTCGAATCAAATCAAGGAGCAGCGTCCTCCGAGGCGTGTGATTCGGTTCGGAACTCATGTTTGAAATCTATGATTATTTCCCATCACTGGTTGAAGGCACTTCCTTGCGCTCAAAGTCATTTTCGCGCATCGATAGTTCGCGCATGCGCAGTGGTTTCACAATCGACTTTCGCGCATGCGCAGTGACTTCACGATCGACTCAGAGATGGTGTTAGTTCTTAGTCAAAAGTACCAAACGAGCCAGTCACGTGATTTGTCAGGCTGAACAAGGGCTGGTGGTGTGCGGTGCAGTTTGGCTGCGCGAACCGGACTGGGATGAGAATGACCGCAATGCAGCACATTCAGTTTGACACGCACTGCACTCCAACTATGCTGATAAATCCCTCCCTGGGTTTTTGAACAAACCAAGTGGCAACCACACGACGATCCTTCCACCTGATGGATGCATTCATCCGCTGAGCTGCTCAGCGGACGTGATTTCGTAGTTGACCGGGTTTCCTTGAAGCGGTCGTTGCAAAGGGTGGGCAAGGAGCTTGGCGAAAGCGTTGTAGAGCGCCGACATGCTTCCATCGACGCTCACTTCGAAGATGTGAGACGTTCCGTTCGCATCGAGTTCGCAGAGTCGAGTGAAAGCGTCCTGACAACAAAATGTATTTGGGATTGAATCTTCCATACTTTGCTGGCGCATCACGAGAAGCTCTGAAGTCTAAACCGATCGCACGACGATTTTAAATGATGCGTTTACGTTTCACTACAAAGCAAGTCAAAAACGCACATGAGAAATAAAATAACACCGCATCAGCTGCTTAGCAACAAGCAACATTTGAAATTTTTAAGTTGAGTAGGAAGTTCATAAGTTTTAATCAAGTTAAACGTCTGGCAGCCTTTGCAACTGGAAACACCAATCCAGACACTGAGTTTCACTGTCAACACCTTTCAAAATAGGTATGCAGTGTTTTCCGAAACGAATGTTTCAAGGTTTTTTTCGTTACGCCGTCTTTTATGTTATTTGCTTTGACTGCTGCCTCGTTTAAGTCGCTTTCCCGGCGTTGGAGCTGCTTTCCGGCCAAGCAGGTGCTCAACAATGTCAATTAATATTAAAGATACTTCAGATCCTGACTTCCAGAAGCTGTCGCGTTTCAGTCAATTTGCCTGAGTCTGTATGGCAGTTACTTCTGCAAAAACGCCACGCGAGCTGAACCTGCACGTGATGCAATATTGATAGTTGACACCAAGGGCGAACGCAAGGGGGTTTGGGGTTAACCCCCTTTGAGCTTGATATTTTATAAAAACTTTACTACCTGCGCAATGGGGATTATTGTTTTCGCATAATTTTTGCTTGTTAATTTGTAGACTTGCAAATACCACGGAATGAATTTGCATGCAAATTTCAAGGAACATTGTAAATGGGCCAAAAAGTAATAATTAGGTTTCCGTGAGAATCTAGACCATCGTCTGCATCCAGAAACCATCTCACCACTTTTTGCAGATCTTTCGCCCACTGCGCATGTTTAAGATTGTGTTCCACGATAGTTCACTTCATCCAAAACAATTGTCTTATTTTGTCTGCTATGGCTGATCAGCGTAAGCGCTAAACGCATTGGCTACATTACCAATTTCTGTAGCATGATAAAACTGTTGCGCGAGCTCAAAAGCAGCAGTTGTTAACATAAAAGCATTCAGGCACTTGATAATGTCTCCGTAGGGAAAAAGGAAAACTAAAAGTTTGCTGGACATAACAAAAATACGAAAGTTTTTTTGCGCATTTTCAATTCTTGTGTAGTTTAGCAAGATCCGATCTCGCAAACCGGGGTGTGCTCCAGCCGTACACTTTCTATGCTCGACTGCTCGTATTTGACAAAACATTAGCGCAGCCTCATTTTTCAGTTGTAAATTGCTCTGACGCAATGTTGAGTGTGTTTTACTACCCTGTTTTAATGCGCAACCTGATATTTTTGCAGTTATGAACTGCTGTGTCGTAGCGTTCAGTTTTTCCTCCTATATCCCAACTTCGAGAGCTGATAATCTATATTCAGTGCAATGACACAAAATAAGGAGAGTGCGTGTAGAAGAATATGCATATTATGTCAACAAATTTCGCCAAAACGTTGGTTGGAAACATTAATATGACGTCAAATTGTGACGTCACATAAAACGCACAACAAATACAAATGAAAACCATACGCCACTGAATGAACCCCCCATGAGAATTTTCTGCGTACGCCACTGGTTGATACTTAACAGCAATATTATTATTGCAAAATCCGATTGCACGTCCTTCAGACGGGAATACATTTATGCAACAAGAACAAACCAATACCAACCATCACGCTATTGTCTTCAGCTGGATCTTCGTGAATGTAGACACAGTCGATGAAGAAATAAGGGTTTTTAACCAACTTTTGAAAGCTCTGCAATGAAAGAATTGTTGCAGGCCAACTCAGACAATCACAGCTCTCGAGGTGGCGTGGAATCGGCTTAGCTTAAAGGTCGAAGCAGACTTCCAGAATCAGTTTTGACGAAAGACTCCGCTGTAACAGACGTGCGCGTCGGAAGGGAGACAGGGGGGGGGGCTTTACGCCCTGGCTTTTGAAATTTGATATTTTCCTATTAACGCCTTAGTAGAAAAATGTGTTTCTCTTGGTTTCGAGTTTTTAAATGAATTTTCACCACTATTGGCCACCCTCTGGAAGAATCCACCATTGCCCCCCTGGAAAAAATCTTTCCGACAACCATGGGAACAGATCGTAAACGTAAAAGAAAGAACTCGCTTTTCGGAAATTGAGAACGGGACGAAAATGATTACTGTAAAATGCAACTAGATTAAAATATTAATAGAAAGCTTTTGAAAAGGTGAGTCGAAATAAAAAAAAAGTTGTCATTAAACAAACAGTGACAGTACCTCTTTTAACATCATAGATACGGCAATAAATAAAAGTTATACGGTGTTTTTACTCAAAATCTGCTAAAGATTGGTGAATCTTTGCATTTGTTACAAATGTTTAAAGTCGTCATACCAAATCTAGAATTACGATTTGACGCTCCGAACATGACTTCGCTGCATTCATAAAAGAAACAAGTCACACAATGAAAAAATCAGCTTGCCTCTCTGCTTCCACAAAATTCAAGCTTGCAATCTGAACGTCCATATGCTATGATGACACGAACAACGTATGGGGGAGGAAATTGAGATGGGTTTGTTACGTTAGGTAATGATATTTGCTCGGAAAGTTTATCAAACAGAGATGTTAAGTCCATGTATTTGTTGCAGTCAGCGTTGTTCTTCTCATTATGCTTCGTTTTTGAGCTGTCAGCCATATCTTGCAGCATGTAAAGCACATCACCACCTTGTGGGCTGAAGTCTGTGATCTGACAAAAACGAATAAGCTAAAAAGATGGGCAGTTAATTTTTACAATATTTTCATATGAAAATTTGTGGCAGAGACTACTGAACACGAGACGGTGCTCCTTTCAATGNAACAGAAAAGCTAAAAATCTACATTGTTGGTAGCGTTCAGAGCTTTATACTCCTGACAGCAACGAACGACGAATTAATTCTGTATGTGACCCCAGCCGTGACCACATAAAAAGATACCGGACGTCCAAATACAGCGAATATAAGACCTGTTTCATTGTCTTACTTCTGCGCCAACGACGTGTTCCATCAGTGAACAGAAACTAAGCTCGCATGGTGTAATTCATGCCAGTTTCAGGTGCTGTCTGCCTCATAGTTGAGACCTTTGATTTAAACGTGCTCAGTCTTTGCCCGAAAATGCAACTTGTTTCAAGTCTGTGCTATACAAAACTTTCGCAGCCACGGAATATGAACGCTTCATTGGCCAAAACAATTGTTCAGTATTTACGTGCAGCAAACGTAATTTATGACGGTTATTCAAAGCCAGATTTTGTGCAACAGCTTTCAAATATCGGAAATACTGGTCTTTACGCTGGTTTGAGTTTTACATGTCTCTTTACATTGGCAATCTGGAGCTCTAACTTTGCATGTAGTGCTGGCCTAGAAAAAACGGTGCCCCTTTTTCTCATACTTTCAAATCATGGACTGTTCCATTGGCTAGTTCTTGTTCACAAAGATTTTAGTCTTGATCACACCAATGGCAAAAACCTGGCCTAACAATCCTATTCATTAATATCTTAGCACTAATTCTTTACATTGGTGCATTGCATTCTTACATTGCGTCCCCCCAAAATCAAAAGTTAACATTGCAAAAAAAAATTGATCCACTTTTTTTGGAAATATCATTGTATTGAAGTTGGGACAGATAGGAAATGTTATTGCACTCTGGAAACACTTATAAGACCATGCAATAGCTGGCATTGTTATATTGCAAGACGTGCTTCAGTGCCTGCCTTTGCAAGGAACGAAATAAGATTGTGGATTTCAAGTTTGAAACACTCTGTGATACTTACCAGCTGAGCATCATCATCTAGCATAAAAAGAGAAAATTCATGTTGTTTATCAATAAATGATTTCGTCATGATGAATTGCCTCACAGCAGAACTCAAAACATGGAAAATCGATGTCTGCTTTATGGATTGAACAGTTTTTCGGAAGTGGTTCAAAAACATTGAAGTTGAATGGTCAATGCATAAAATCTGTAAAGATAATGGGTATAACAAGCATTTCAGATTCAGAATACCTGTTTTTGCAAATGTACGGTAAAAAATACTAATAAAAACAGTGTCTTAGGCCTACAGAAAGCACAATGAAATACACTACAGCAGAGCTTCCCAAACTAAGAGTTAAACCTCTTGTGACAAGTTTGAGGGGTCACCAGGAGTACACCTGCCAACCCATGTATGGTCTGACTTTTGAAACACGATAATAAAACAAATGCAAAAATAAATCTTAATTGGATTGTTTGTAAAAGACTGTATGTTAACAAGTCTATCAAAGTGCAACTTTATAGTCAAACTCATACTAGTATTTCCATATACAGAATGTGTGTAGAAGCCAGAGAGTGAGAAATTAACTCTTATATTCTTGTTGCACAACTGGGTGTATTTCTTATTGTTTCATCACGTTGGCTTTAGTGTATCATAAAAGTGTGCCTAGTTCTCATATATTTCGAATATAGATTTTTGATTAAACCTGTTTTTACCACAGATATTTCAGTCATTGTTTGATAACAGTATTCACTGGCCTACTTTTTCAGACATTATGACCGAATTGACTTAGTTTTTTCAGTCATTGAAAAAAATTCAGTCAATGAGCAAACAAAAAGCAGGGCTAAACTCAATGGTGGTGATTGCAATAGGACTGTGTTTGAAGTTTGCATCAACACAGCCACAGTAATAACAGGACATATAGACACATTTCATGTTAAAGTGTGATTTGTAAGTAATACATCCATTACTTTTACACACTAATGTTTCATTGAAAAGCCATTGGAGCTAAAACATTCTCCCATCTAAACACAGTTGTGGAGGATGTTATGAAAGATATTAACTTCAGTAAGAGTCATGCATTCAACACCTACCGTTTTGCAAATTTATGCGATGAAATTGAATAGGACTTTAAAACAGATATACATACTACATTGTAAAGTAAGGCAGATGTCACAAAAGAAAGATTAAGGCTACTTCGTATTGATTTTGAAATATGCAGTCACAATTTTTTGAACTGAAAAATGTCAAAAGTTGGTCCACCATTTTCACAATGACAAGCAGTTGTTGAAATCATGCTGTTTATCAGATATGTTTGAAAGCTGAACGAATGCAGTTCATTTCTTTGAGAAAACAGCAATATTTTTACATTGAAATCCAAGCCTGAACTGTTCATAAATCAGTAAACATTTTGTCTGGAAACAAAAAGATGAAAATGACTTATTTGAAATGTTCTCATTAACAGAAGAGTTTTGGGTAACAATGGAAGCTCGTATGACAAAGCCAGTTATAATGAAACATTTATGAAGTTCAAATTTTTTCACAAGTGTTTTCCTCCAGAATTAGACATACTAGTTTATATCCAAAGCCTAAATGTATCATAAAAACAAAGCATCAAAGGCCTTTCTTATGTTGCAGCTTCAATGCTTTAGAAAAAGCTTTAACTTTTGGGCCTAAATCACAGAGGTTCCAACATGATCTGATGTAGCAGTTATTGTATTCCTGCTGCTGATCTCCACGTATTTGTGTGAGAGAGACCAAAACAAGATGCTTAAGTTTAACAACATTGAGACCAGCACTGATGAGCCAGGGTTGGGTTTGCTATTCAATGAAGAGCAATCACATGTTACCACACTGAATAATTCAGTAGTGTTAATCTTAGCAATGTTTTTTGTTGTTATTATTTAACTGCTTCAGTAAAATATATCTAATGTTTATTTTAACATGTTTGCTGCCAGTGTATGATATATTTGTACTTTAGCCACTATTTTCATGCCACTTTGTAACATATATATTTATGTGAATCTGGATTCTCTACCTTTCTGCACGTGAAAAAAAAATCAAAACTGAATCAATTTACTCTAAAAGAAAATAATTAATCCCCTAATTAGATGATTAATTTCTTATTTTTAGGCCATAACTTTTGAACCAGAAATGCTATAAAGCTAATCAAAGACACACATTATAGCTAGTTTCCATAAAAACTTCAGTCAAAAAATTATATCTAGCCGTTTGGGCCCAGGGCCAGGTAACCTGAGCTACAACGGCCAAAAACTTAACCCACCTATGATGACAACCACAAAACACCTGAAACCCAAATTTTTTTTTTCATTATAAACTAGAAAACTTACTGTATCTTTTGAAGGTTTGAACAGCTCTCTAGTACAATCGACTGGCGAGTCAGCAAAGGTGTTGAAAAGGATGGTTATCAAAGTAATATTTAATCAACTTACAGTACAAAGTTGTGCTCAATTTGTGTTTACTTTTGTACAGTATTAAAAAAGATTCAAGTCTGCTTTATGCAACTTTCGTATAAACATCGGAAGACATGAAATATCTCAAAAAGAGTGGGGGTATTTAGGGGTGATGTTAGATGATTCCTTAACGAGGAAGCAACATATTGTACACGTTTCCCGTAAGTTATCGAATGGTTGCTGGGCGTTGTCCCAGATCAGAAAAGATTCCAACTCGCAAATGGTTAAAAAAGTGTATTTTGCGTTACTTTATCCGCATATTCAATATTGTATAACCAGCTGGGGATGTGCTGCTAANTCTGTCTGAGATCCTTTAATGAAACTTCAGAAGCTTATGGTATGTATTATGATGTTTAGTCATAATAAAACTTCTTCAATGCCGTTGTTCCACAAATTAAACCTGTTGATGCTAAACGATTTTTTCAAATTGGAAATTGCTAAAGTCATGCATAACAGAAAGCAATGAGCACTTGCCAGACTATATTTCAAAAAATTTGGAATGAGTAAATTGGACACAGAATTATAACACCAGACACTCCAACAAAGGCAACTATGTATTACCGAAAATTAGAACAGAAACTGGGAAAAAATCAATAGTTTATTGGGGCCCAAAGATCTGGCAAGAAGTTCAACCGGACATCAAATCAAAACCTTTACTGCTGTTTAAAAAAAATACGCCAATCATTTAATTCGCCACTATATAAACAGATGATGCCTGCAATCCATGGATTTATAGTTTAGTGATGATACAGAGCAACATTTAGTTGAAACTTATCTTGCATGTGGATCGTATCCATTATTTCTTGGTCCTGCTCATCATTTGGATTGTACAAGTATGATTGAGTAAGGTTAAAACAATGTTCTGGTCTTTGCTTTCGCTTCTGCTGGTTAGCGCAGGGCTAGTGAGCGCGTTCATTTAGGGTCTTTGACAACAAGTGATTGGGTGATGGCAGACAGGATGACCGAAGTGTCTTTTCACCACCTCCCGGCCTTACTGTGTCTGTTTTCAAAAGTGTACTTGCGTTAAAGCAAAAAAATAAAATTGTTGTTGTTTATATATTACGCACCAGAACCCCTGAAGTATTTCCTTATCTATAAAGACATTTGCAGTCATTTTTGACTAGTTATCTGCAAATGCATTGTCAAACATTTTCTTTTGAATTTGAGAGATTGTGAAAGCATATCAATACAATCTGCAATGAACCATTTATCTTAGCTGCATACACAAGACAAGGTTACTAAAAGAGATCTTAGAACTATTGAATATCAGCTATTATTTAAGATAGGACTAATTTATTTTTCTCAAGAAATTCATTGCAGATCACGTCAATTATTATATACCTGATTGTTATGCCAAACTTTTTTCTAACTTCTCTATACCTTTTAAAAGATGCATTAACTCTTTCCTGGTCATTTTTAACCAATTAGGGTTTACAAGTAGATGTGTGAAATGCTCTGTTTGTAAAAGCTGTAATAGATAAATCTTAATACATTAAAACTTGATCAAAAGCTAGGAAAACGCAAGTTTCACATGAAGCAAATAGCAATTTTCTTTTTTTTTGTTAATTTTGGTGACAGCAATTGGTGGCGGGCCCAAGCCTGAATTGTGCTTCTTGCCGGGGCGATTGAGGTGAACGCTCTTGCCCAAGGAGCACTACAGCAAGTAAATAGCAAAGAACAATTGTCGAATTGAAATATAAAACACAAACAAAAAAACATCAAAACTGTCTAGTCTGGGCTTTATGGTGTTCACACATCCCCTATTGAAAAAATACAAACACTATGCTTTATAAGGCAGATCTACTTTACTATATTCCCAAACAATTCAGTTAATCATTGCTTCAAGGAACTGTTCCTGGATACAGTATACAAAATTTCACACGTCAAGTTGAAAACACAAACAACTCCATCTTACTATTTTTTCAGGGCAGTTGACTTTTGGAACTGCTATACTTTCAATGGGGACTGATGGTGTTCTTTTCAAAACAGCTTTAGGTTTGTTATAGGTGGGATTTGGATTTTCTTGATTAGCTTCAGGAGTTGTTTTATTATCATAGTCAATATTTGTGCCAGTCATATTAGATTTATTATTATCTTCAATTCCAGCAGTGTCAGCATGAGAGCGTTCATCAGATTCTTTGCTACTGCAAGCAGGAATTGAAGAAGTATCGATGTGTTCTCCTGGTACCCGACCGACAACCTCAGTATAACATGGAGGAGGCTCATCATTTGAATTTGATCCTGTGAGTATATTGTTTTCATCCATAACTTTTTCACAGGCATTCACCAAGTAGCTTATACTTCTATCAACTAAGCTGAGACAACAACATAAAGAAGAAAACCCTTTGATGTGTCATATAGCTGCATATTATGCAACAGTGCAAAGGTGTACTACATGTTAAATTTCATTCAAAGTATGTTTGCAATAGACAATAAAGCAACAGAATGTATATGGTCAATCACTCAATGGTGTGTTTATCTTGAAGTAAGATAAACCAACACTACAAATAGATAATGTTTATTATGATTAAAACAAGTTGCTGGTGCGTCAAAGATGGCATTAGCCACCCATGGGCTGCTAAAATGGTAGCTAACAACAAGTTTTCATCGGCCAATTAACTGCCCAAACACTTTTGTTTTTCTTGGCTACTGATACAGTCCATTCACTTTTTTGAAGCACTTACGTGGATGTTGAGGATATTTCTTTTCTGTGATGTTAGTTGTCGTTATCATCAACCTCTAGTGAAATTTGTGTCAGACCTTAAAGAGTTTTTCTGAGCTCTGTGAGCGAACAACGCATAATGTATGCTGTGTGTTTGTGCTGTACTGTGGACTGAACAAACTTTGGTGGTGCAGTGTGGTAGTGTTCGGTTGTAGTGTGTGAAGGACAGGTCATAGGCTTCCAGGAAGTTGGGTTCTCTGGAACTGAATCACTAACAGTATAATATGGACTAGTTTGCATTTGCAGTACTGTATAATTCATCATTGGGGATGAGCCTATGAAACTGCTGTCCAACCAGTATAAGTGCTACAAAACTGATAAAATCCTGATTGTTTTTTAATGTGTTTTCTTGCCAAGCAATGTCTTTACTTGTTTTTACTAGCTACAGTCATTTGTTTGGTTACACCACAAACATAACCAAATGCTCAATTTCATGAAGACTCTGTAGCAAAAATTAATAGCAAGAGTTGATAGAAAAGATAAATGTGAGGCTATTTGTCTTCATCCAGACTTTGTAAATGTCACCATAGTGTTAAAGAAAGGCAAGGATATTACACACATGTATCTATTTTTACCAAGACCTATAAATGACATTGCATGCATTGTCTTGGTGTTTGTTATTCTTCAGCATTGCCTATGTGTAGCTATCTAAACCTTCTGTGTTCTTCGTGGCACCTCACAATTTTTTGCATATTCTTGTAATTCCTCTGTCATGCTCGCCATGTTGAGGATGTGCACAAGCCAAATATGTAATTAAATTCATTTTATAAAAATAGTAAATACCAACTGTCAAATCTAGTTTTACATTTAGCGAAAACAAACAGTTGTTAGCCTCAAGATAAATATCCAGTTGAGGTCAGGCAGCGGCAGCAGTACCACCAGCATGGGATGTACCACCAATGTGGGGTTCAACTTGAAAAGCCCAAGTTTGTAACATGAGCATGTGGATCACTGTGGGGATTGAGCAGAAACATCTATTTGTACCACGAGTGTGGGATTGAAATACATAGCAACATTGTTTACCACCAGAGTGGGGATTGAATTGGATAATGGCAGTTTGTTGCCTACCATGATTGTGGCGATTGAGTTGAATAGCGGCGGTTTGTACCACTAGAGTGGTTGACTAGAAAAGCCTATCTGCACCGCCAGAAAAATGTCTGTTTGTCCTAACATCGTGGGGATTCAGTAGAAAAGCTTGTTTGTACAACCAGCACACTCGCAGTTTGTTCCACCAGCATGAAAAATGAGTCAAAAAGCCGATTTGCACCAACAGAAAAGTGTCTGTATGTACGACCAGTATGGGAATTGAGTAAAAAAGCCTGTTTGCACCACCAGGAAAATTTGTTTGTTCCATGAGCATGGGGTTGAGTACAGAAGTGTCTGTTTGTACCATGAAAATGGGGATTGAATTCAATAGTGGCAGTTTGCACCACCATAGTGGGGTTTGGATTAAACAGCGGCAGTTTATACCACCAGGAGTGGCGCAGCCTACCCTCGGTTTCCCGTGCTCGGGAACAAGATCAGCTTGGGCGCTCTAATCCAGCCCGTTCGTGGCAGCACAGATGCGAACAGTGGGTTGGGAATATAGGGGCGTCGAAAGCTGACTTGGGCACTGCATATAGTTTTCATAAACCTGTCTGAAAATTTCAAATGACAGTGACATCACGAAATTGATGCCAGAATCAGGTCTGGTCATAATGACTGCTGTGACGAGCTATAGGGGGTTCTGGATCATGCAATCACTGAATTTGTAGTTGTATAAGTAGAACGTCATAAGGACTGACTGAGGACAGACTCATGAACACATGAAAAAGGACAGACAGAAAAATGCACACAAAAACCTGAAGGAAAAAGATTTTATACAAAATTCTAGACATTAATTTACAAAATGCTACATCAATTTGTTGGATAAAAGCATGAAAAGTTAGCAGGTAGTAAAAAATACTGTGATGGAATGCTTTACCTGCAATTAAGTAAGTAACTTGAAAAGCAAGGTTTTCTTGCCTTTTTTGCGGTAAATGTACTGTTGATAAGAATTGTTTTTATTAAACTCTACTGGGAAGTTCTTGTAGTCTAAATGGTTCACTGCATAGTTTTTTATGTAAGCTATGACATATAAACTTTCGCAGAATGCGAAATTGTTGATTTATAAAAGCAATACACAGCATTTTTCAGAAAAAAACATGTTTCACTCAAAACCACAACATGCCAAGTTGGTCCATGAGAACGAAAATTACTTCTGGCAGCACTGCGCAGAAACATCCAAAGTTTGTTTAAAAACATTGGTTAGCTTTTATTTTGAAAACTATGCAATCAGAATAATAAGAACTTGACATGTCAAAAGTAATGTGATATAACCTATGTTGATATTGAGATGATTCAGAAAAATCCATTAGGTTGGTAAATGTGGAAGCAAAAAACAAATAATTTCTGATCTTTCAATTAGCAACCTTTGTGTCACTGGCTCTTCACGTGTTGACAAACCAAGGAAAGGCTAACTAAGGTTATTAGTTTCATCTCTGCCAACTCGCGGTTTTGCTTATTCTTTTACGAAATAATGAAAAATACTTTTATTTTTTGAAAAGTACCTTTTGTCATTTGCAAAATAGTACACCTTTCTTATGCAAAAGTATTACCAACAAAACTTGGCAAATTTGTTGGTAAACAGTGACTTTTTGTAATATTTGCCCAAGTTAGAGAATCTGGCAACCTTGTTGCTGTTGAACTAAGTTAATTGCTCAAACATCAGTTGACACACTGTCTTCAATCAGCAGATTGTCATACAAAACTGTATTTTGTGAGAGCTAATCAGCACAACATTTTGTCGATGTCATCAACAGATGGAATGTGCATTTTACTGGACTTTCTGTTGTTTGGAAAGAGCGAAGTGCAAAAGTAGAGACGCCAGGACAGCACTAAGTCAGTGCAGGCAGTAAGAGAATTAAGGGCAATGTAAACTTATAAAAACCAAAAAATTGTTACCAATTATACAAGTCTGTTCCCATTCAGCAACGATGTTGACCTCAGAAATAATACTAAAAATCATAGAAAACTATTCTGAATTTCATGGGTGCACGAACAGCTGCAATAAGTTTGTTTCCATTCGATCTGGATAAACAATCGTACCATTCTAATTTTATAAAAACGGTAACTTCACCTCTGTTTCCTCTTTTATGAAAGGGTAGTGGGGAAATGCCCCCATCATGCATCCACTCTCCGGCATCCCTGTGCGAAAACACAGTAACACTCACCACCGCACATGTGCAACTGCCTCACGAATGCGAAAATTTTGTTGGCTGTGCTGAGTAGGGACATGTGTATATTAAGATATATACAGCAAGCAAAATAAGCTCAAAATGTCACAGAATAGTTATTTAGTGAAATCTTTTGCAGTGATTTTGGTCCCAAATAAGTACGTCACACCTTTTTGTAATGTGAAAATGCTTATAATTTACAAAACTGCACCCTGTTTTCGTTTTGCCAACCAAGTACTTCTGGCTTTCAATACTGCAATGGCTTTTGGTACCCTTGCTTTTTGAAAGTTTTTCTCTAGTCGTCCTTGCCTCCACTGCAGGTGTTACACAGTTTGTGTAGTTTAGCTAATGCATAGCCTACAGTGAAGTATTGTATGACAAATGTTTATGCAACAGTGACAGATTAAATTCTGTGTTTGTGGCCTTGTTTAATTCAACTCGCTGTTCAGGGTGGTTTGTGAACATCTCATTTACAACGAAAAAAGTTTTCTCAAAAGAAACCACTTGACAATTATGTTACATATTGAAAGTGGGTGCAGTTATAACTTCAATGATCATGCACGTTTGCATGAAGCTTTGCAGACATGGGCTCAGTCCCATTGCCACAAGGGGGCTTTAGTGGGCTTAGCACCCCCCGAACAAAGCTCCAAGCCCACAAATTGAAATATGAAATATTATAAATCAGTGCAATTTTTGCTAGATTTGAATGTCAAGCCCCCCTGCACAAACAACAAGCCCCTCTGCACAAACATAAAGACCCCTTGTTGATGACTTTCTGGCAATGGTTCTGCGTGGGCTATGTGCACTTCTTACAAAACACAATAGCTCGAAAACACTTCAACACATACCAAATTGAATCTGCCATGACATTGCCAGAAAAATGTTATTCATTAACACCCTGCTTACCTTTTGCAAACGGCTCAACAATACTGTGCATACACATAACTACGGTTGAATGATAAGAACACCGGCACTTTCTTTCTTTTCACAGTTATTCACAAATGACAACAGTTAAGGCAGGTTTTTTAGGGACCTGATTCGAGCCCCTAGATTTGAAAATTGGGTCCCTACAGATCCATACCCATACCGGGTACCTAACATTTTCCTTAAAAAAAACTGGTTAAACCGTGCACTCATGCCCAATCAGCAATCACGAATCCTAGCAAAACACTGACATTTAGACAAACACAATGTTTGTCTTCGCGACAACCGTCAACAATAATATAAAGCAAAACTTCACAAACGCATTGCGTAATTACTTATGACACGAACATACAACTCTGAAAAGCACTTTTGTGAATGTCTTTTCAGCAAGGTCTCTTCGAATTCCAGTCAGTAGTTCCAGTGATTGCAGCACTCAGTGATGCCACTGGGATCAAGCGTTTCAACATCAAATTTTTCAGGATTCAACATCAAATGTCAAGCATCAACATCAAAAAGACACAAAACTGTTATCAAAGCTTGTTTTCTGCTATGGTTCCTATATTGCACATCCACCACCGCTTCGTGAAACCATCTGTTTGGCTAATTACTGCCCCTTCTAGCCAGGGTTGCCCCTTTGGGGCCAAATTTCAGAAATTTGGTCCCATATAACACTTGTTGGCCACAAAATTTTCGTTTGGCACTTTGACACTTTTTTGGCCCTTTTCCAGGATAGGCTGGCCCCTTGCAAGAATTAGATCTGACCACCCTTGTTCCTGTCTGGTAAACCATAATTTTTCACTTTTTTGACTAATTCATTGCAGATTTTCACCAAACGCTTATATTTTGAAGGTTTTTGATTACAAAATTTTGTTAGGATCCTTAGAGTTTCTGAGTTATGTGAGAGTAAGTTCATCAGAATATCTGTTACTTGCTGCAGTTGCAGAGGTTGCAGTGAGAACTGTTACGTTGCCTAACTTGCTGTTTTTCAGGTGGTGCACATGTTTGTTGGTTTTGTTCAGATTGTTGTTGCATTAGCACTTATCGAAGGATGATAAATTTCTCTCAGTTGATGGCTACACATGGAAATTATGTTGTTCTCTTACGATCTTTCATCACCTACTCGTTTTGCTGTTGCACCACAATTGTGATTGAGAAACATGCCATTTAATATGGGTTCACATGACTTTGCAACTGCTGATAAATTTGGACAAAATGGTTGAGCCATTTTTGGCCCCATGTCTTAGAATTTGGCTCTTTCTGGACTAGATTTGGCCCCTTGACAAAAAGTAGATCTGGCAACCCTGCTTCTAGCTGTCAATTTCCAATTTGCTGCATTTTTTTAGTAGCAGCATTCACAGAGCTGAAAATTCGTTTGACCTCAAACCCTTTTATAAACATAGAAGTACATCGATGGACTCCACAAGATCAATTCATTAAAATTTTGAAAATGCTAGATCATGCTCAGCAACAAATCTAACTGAAAATGCTAGATCATGCTCAGCAACAAATCTATTCAACTTCAGCTCTGCAGAAGCAACTTATGAGCATAATTTTCAACCTCTTATCATCAGAACCTTTAAACCGCAGAACCTTTAAAATTTCATCGAGTATTTGAAGAGCGCATGGCTTTAATACGTGATTTGATTTCTTTGTGTCATAAACAATCACTCCTTTTGGGAGCTTTGAACGAGTTACGATGTACCCTACTGCATTAATTTACATTGCCACTGATATTTCTATTTGTCATCAGTTTTTATCAGTCAGCTTATTAGTTAATGTCTTCAAGCCACGACTTGTTAAACTTCAAGGCCAGCAAGAAGGCCTATTGGGTCAAATCATTATAATCCAACAAGGGGTGTAACCCAATGTCACAAAAATGCCTCATTTTTTTATATAAGGTGCACCCACATGTAAAATGG
>JGI24158J21664_10001720_pt1 | contig 25235 bp, 18 predicted proteins | sample Ectturendosymbi3_FD_21664 | JGI IMG/M metagenome (IMG submission 21664) | reverse complement strand
TTAGTTCAATCATTTCACGGCATCTTTTTCAAGGCACTTGGCAACGTAAATGTTGAATTATATGAAACTTTCCAAAAAGCGTCGCGGGCCGCACAAAAGGTTCTCGCGGGCCACATGCGGCCCGCGGGCCGCGTGTTTGAGACCCCTGACGTATACCGACAAAAAGAAAAACACAAAGAAACTTTTTGTATGTGCTATGATGCAAGATCGCAAAGTATGGATCTGAACCTCTTAAGATTCTGGAAAGCGAGCTCAGCTCAAACCCTTCCCGCGGTGACCTGAATGAAGCCCGTGTCACGTGATTGCGGAAAGCAGATCATCACTTTATTCGGGAACATTCGCGTGCTACCTACCTGCTCGGTCACTTGCGCTGGCAAACTTTCAACAGCTTCATCATCCACTGACGTGACACTAATTGTGTAGTTTGTTAAAGGCGACAGGTTCGATACAGGCGCGTTGTCTTGGTTTGCCGGTATCACTTGATTGTATACAACGGTCTAAAATGCAAATGTGGAAAGACTTTTTTTAGTTTATCTGTCAGCAAGATCACTTCAGAAGCATAAACAATCTGCGCTGCATAAAAAGAAAAGACATTACGTTATCAGGGCTCGTGACAGTGACGCGATGATCCAAATTGTCCACATCCCAGTAGACATAAAATGACTCATGCGTGGCCTCCTCGACAATAGCGTTGCTGGGTGCGTCTGTAACAGGTACGATAGCAAACAACTTTGAGCCTTTGTGACGAAACAAACCGAACACATTAAGGAAAGAAAACATTAAAAGGAATATTCTGGTTTTGCAGATGTTTCAAAAAAGTGTTGGTCACGCGCCGTGTATAGAGTCATTTGCAGATTCAAGAAGATTGACTACCTTAGAACAACCAAAACTAATCCATTTGATATGTGGGAAATACCTTATTAATTAACATCGTTAAACAAGAACGAATATGATTGGAAGAATAATGTAAAGCAAGGCAGATTAGAGTCTGGAATAAGATTCCCAAGTTTCTTATGGCAAACTTGCCTGAAGCGTTTTTATTAATGAAGTAAAGTTGGCGTATTTAACAACGATGTATGTCGAATGCCCTACCTTTAGGACTTTGTGTCAAATTAGTGCCAATTATACTGGCAAAGTGAAACCAAAATACACAAAGACAATTATGTGTTGTATGTTCAGATGCAAAGAATGAGCAGTTATCAAAAAAAGAAAAAAAGAAATTCAAAACAACTTGTACTTAATAATAGTCAACGAAATACTCATTTTTTTCTGACTCAAACGTTAACGGACGCCCAAGAACGGCCAAAAGATATTTTTCAACACAGCAACTCAGAGTGTCTTGAAACTGACCAACAAGAGGTAAGGTTGACTGTCTGCCTTCCGTTTCGTTGCTAAGCTTTCTGCCGAATTTAGACTGCACTGTAACAACGTATTCCGTCCCGGGAGTCAGATCACTCAACTCTACTGCAGTGGTCCCATCAACCGTGACCTCCTCATCATCGAATGAGTCCGAAGGTCGGTATCTGACGATATAGTCTGTGTCCGAAAACAGCACATGATTATTTCTCCGAAACTTGATTACACGACCAACAGAAGGCTGAACCAAATGAAAGGAAAGCGATGTGGCTCAAACGTTTGTTGAAGTACTACTTGGCTGTGATAAGAAGGTAAAATCAACAGGTGAAACATCAAACAAAAGACCGAGAAGACTTCTTTAAGGGGCAGGGATTGTTTCAAAAAAATTTTGCGAAGCGCTGTTTTGGTCAAAACTGTGATTCTATCATTTCGTTCTTACAACGCGTCGTTACACAGACCGAAATGTTTTGCAGTAGACTTAAAAGAAAAACTACTTTACTTTTTAAGGACCTGTTCAAAATGAAACAGTGGTTAATTATATTGATAAAGTGCTTTGTTTGCTTTATGAACAATGCACGTGATTGAGGAATGCTTTATTCCTTCAATACATGAGCAAAATTTCAAGCAGGTTAACAAAAGGATTCGTATGATCGGAAAGCAAAAGTAAAGATTTTTTTTTCGACTCCCACAAAAATCCAGTGAAAAACCTGCATCCATTCACAAAGGCGCCAACATAAAGTTAATGCCGAAACCTTTTTCTTTACAACATGGAATGGTCACCATCATACCCACAGGAGGCGATTGATGAGCTTGAAGTAAATCTATTGCGCATTTTCACTTAACCATCAGCGTTCGTTTTGCGCTAAAACCAATTTCTGTATGACGTCTACAAGGCACGTCTGATTTTGACAGCAAAGTATTGCAAGACCGAGGTTCTGCTCGCCTGTGACTTGCTGGTTTGGTTGTTCCCACAGAGCAGTGAAGTACGTTCGTCCGACATCATCAAAAGTTAAGCCTTCCGGTTGCGGAAGTGTGGTCGAGAACCTGCCTGACGTCATCGGTTGCGTACGCACTCCTTCGATGATGGGAGTGAACGTCACTTCGTATTCAGTTCCAGGTTTGAGATCGCCGAAGGCCTGCGAGCAATGGATGTGGACGTTGAAGTAGAGCTTGTGATTAATGGATTTGACGACAATTGTTGATGACGCGCCATTGATATCACGTTTGAACGAACCAAGAACGCGGCGAACAAACGCTTTCAGGTAATTTTGTTCGGAAATGTTCTAATACTTAAAGGAAATGCGTATGGGTAGGTCACTGTGCAACTGATTAGAGAAATCTGAGAGCGAAAACTAAATCATTTCGCAAACGCAGACAGGTTGCCGTTTGCAAAGATGACATATTTAATCCTAATGCAGTCAGGTGATGTCCTGTTTCTTGTGAAGAAGAACGTGTCGTTAAAAGCGTTTGCTGCTTAAACTACCATCTGAAAAAGCTATGCCGCAACGAAATTATCTTTACAATGATGTAAGCAACTGTTGGTCGACTACAAAAGAAAAATTTATCGACAATTGTGCGACAAGTTTTAAGAACGTCATCGTCCGTAACGTCATCATCCGAAACGTCATCATCCGAAACACCATCGCTCGCAACACTTACCACGTCCGGTTCCGTTGATCCAACGAACTTCGGAACAATGGGAGTGTCGCCGTCGATTTCGCGGAGCTCTACTTTATACTCCGTCACTTCCGGGTTATCAGTGCGTGGCACACTCAGCGATAACTCGGTTGGCGTTGGTTCGACGGCGGTTTGCACGGTGGGGGGTGCGTCATTTCCTGTTGGTGATAGACATGTGATAAGAATCAGAGCGGGTGAAAATATCTCTTCAACACTTCAGGACATCGTCAAGTAGAGCAGAACATACGTGAGAGTTGGACCGATACTTTCTCAACCAAAACTATCCACACCGATTCGTGTGAAACGTGTTCGCCCAGTTTAAGAGTAAATGTAAAACGAGTTCGCCCGATCAAAGAAAAATAACAGCGCAAAGGAGTTTCATGCTCCACTTATTTCCCACGACAGGCAAAACCTGTGTGATCAAAGTGAAGCAAAAGACTGGTCACGGACACACTCTGTCTCACATCTCACATTGTTTGCGACAATATGAGTTGGAGTTTGAACAGTGAAAAAAAACTTTCCACTTTTCAACCAATTTTCGTTTGATAAATTTTGAATTTATTTAAGGGGGGGAGCTCTAGTGCGACTGCAAGACGGTGGGACGACAATAAAAATCACAAAACATGTGCAGCAAGGTATACGTTTTTTTCAAAGTTTCTTGGATTTACGACTGCATCCACCTTTCTAAGAAAAACTAGTGTAAGCTCAGCAGAGGGCGTTGGGCTTTGTTTTTAACTTGGGGTAAGCCTGGGAGGATGTTGACATACAGAGAAAACTTAACAGTTTTTGTGCATCGGTCATAACACTGCATTTCAATCGCAGGGCTTTGAAAACCAATGAACCCTGCTCCCTGAGCAACGTCATGAAACCAGTTCCACGGGCCTACATACCAGCGCTGGGATTTTATCAGAATTGCGCATTGTTCGGAAATAAATCTAGAAATAACTATAAAAAACAGCGCTGTTACTGTTTAAGGGTAGACAGTCATTTACCACCAGCCTATTGTTCATTACAAAGTCGGGTAATAAATCAACTTTATTTGCAGAAACAACTTTGCCAATCAAGCTTGATGAACGGAAGAGAGGAAACCGGGAGTGGGAATCGTTGAAAGCAAATTATAAGGAACATGCCAATCGTGAAAATCTTACGGAAATCAAACACCGAACATCAATTTCAACTGAAGTCACGGCATAAAATAGCACGCCATAAACTTCTAGAAAACTCATCAGACCCAGAAACAAGTTCGTCGAATACCTGTGAGAACACGTGCAGCAGTCGGCAAGCTTTCAATTCCGTTGTGAATTGCGCTAACAGCTAGCTGGTAAACTGTGTTAGGCTGTAACTTGCTGAAGGTTGCATAAGACCCCGGGATTCTCGCACTCAGCACCATCGACCCGTCTTCAGCCAGAGTGAGAAGTGTTCTGAAAGAGCAATAACGTGCAAATGCCCCACGAGCACAAACTTCAGTAAATTTCTATTCTGATCTGTTTTGAAGATGAAAAATTCTTTAAGCTCAGGAAACTCTAGGCAACCGCTCGAGTGCCGGGCTTTCCATTATGTTTGATGTTCGTGCCCGAAGCTTGAAAAAAGGTAAACCCTTTGATATAAAAGTTTCTTGAGAAGATGAAAATTTCACTGAAAATAAACATTGACGTCCTCCTGACTGCGGGACTTTTCATCGGCTTTAATGTTCGTTACAGAAACCGAAACAAGGCGTCGTTTGCACAAGGGAAAGAAACAAGTCGTGAGTAGAAAACAGCGCGCTAAGTTTTATCCACTGCATGGTTTTGTTAAGAACCTGATAAAAAGAAAGCTGAGCGTTTCGAGGCAGATCAAGTTGTAATTGTGCTGTTTATACATTTGGCAAATCTCCGGTTGACGTCAAGAATTAATTCCGCATCACGCTTTTACGATATTTGCAAATTCATTCGCTTCAAAACGTACTGGTAAAGAACGTTGTCGATGTCCGGGGGAGGGGTCCACTGGGCACGGATTGTGTCCGGGCCAACGTGCGTGAAGACGATGTTGGACGGGGCAGGGGTCCTCGTACGGCCGATGCTCGGGGGTAGTGGCTCGCTGCGAGGCGGCGTCGTGACTTTGGTCGTAGCGGGCTTTCCTTGCAGATCGCTCTTGCTGGGAGGAAAGCATGTCATGGATTGTTACACGTCACCAAAGCTTTGGACAAGCATCGATTTGCGTCGGCGCAAAGTATTGACATTAACGAAAATGTTATGAAATCATCGATTTGCGTCGATGATTTCAAGTTTTTTCGTGAAGAAAGAGCTCATTGTGACAAGAACCAAATGTTCTTGTGCAGTCAAAAGCAGGGTGTGACCAAAACAAAGTTGAAACCCTTGCAGAATAGCAAATAAACTCTGCAATCGAAACGACCGCAATCACCTTCAACAAGCGCATTCTCCAGACGCAGTAACAGCAGCGAAGGAAGTTTAGGTACATAAGTTTTAAAAAAATCTCAACGATATCACGTCGGTTATAATTTGTTAGATCAGCGTTCCCCAAAGTCCGGCCCGCGAGCTTTCTTAGAAATTTTTAGTATTTTAACAATTTCGTGTAAATGAATTAATGTAAGATGTAATTACATAAAACGGCTAAAAAGCAAAAAGCATTTGCTGTCATTGAGAATTTTATCCCGATAAGCTTTAGACTACAAACCAAGCTTGTCTCTTGGATCAAAAGATCAACTGCAAACATTTTGGAGTTTACTTGCATTTTGTGTAACAGAAATGATTTACTTAGGACCTAGGCCATGCTTTTTAATGTTGCGCTTTGCGTACAACTCAAGCAAGTAAACGCAAACATAGAAAATTGCTACATCTTAGTTGCTTTTTTCGTTAGAAGTTACTNCGCACCAGNCCCTAGTACTGNGCTTGAGCTTGGCGCCCAAACTGCTGTAGAATCCACATTAGCGTGCATGAAAAATTTTTAAATTGCAGCGGGCATTTGGCGTTTGAAGCATAGCCGTTATTTGGCAGTTTTTGGATTTTTTTAAGAGAAGTACTGCATGCTAATTTTGTTGGGTACCGGTTATTTAACATCATGAATAGCAGTGAAGGAGTCTCGATACTTGATCTCAAGACCAGTTTCGACAGTGGTGTAGGAAGCGGGGATGCAGGGGGGTCCAAGGGCATTCCCAAAAGTTTTCATTTGCCAAAAATCCAGAAAAAATCTCTGAAAATGCGTAAAGAAATCCCGCAAAATTTGGTCACAGATGTTTCGGCACCTTTGTTCTCATTGTGTGATGAATGAGACTGACTGTTGAAATGCGTCTGAATTTGACTTTTGCCTTCTCCATAATACACATGAAGACCTTTTTCTGTGTGACTTCCAAAAAAAGTCTTAATCATTTTTGAGACACAAATTTTTCAGGTAAGTTTGAGTAACCTCGGACAAAAATCCTTCGCACCACCAAAACTTTGCCTGTCTCTACGCCTAGTAGTCTCGAGACCTATCTTTGCGAGTCTCAGTCTCGAATGTTTCAGGTCTCGTCTCAGATACGTGCCCGCCTACAGTTAAGATCAGTGTCAAGCGAAATTTCTGACTTCATGCCATATGCGCATGCACAGAGTGATGTTCTACACATCAAATACGTTGAAAAAAGTGATGATTGGGGTTTGCTGTTTAGGTAAGTGTGTCGGGTTAGGGTTTAGGTTAGGGTAAGAAAAAGAAAAATAATTGAGATCTAAGACTAAGTTCAATATTTTTCAGTGGTTATAGTTGTTCCCGTTCTGTAGCATGTTGTGGGTATCTGACATCTAACCAAAAAGCTTTAGTTTACTTGCAAAACAAACGTCAAAAAAGTAATTGCCAAACTTTATTCCTTAAAGTTTGCTCTGAGAAGTAAAATAGCTTATAAACAACAATAGGTGAGAAAGTTCGCTCGACACCGGGCGCAAAATATCCTGTCTCAAACTATGTAAAATTTTACATAATTTTGTGGCAGTTTTACCGATTTTGCGTATGTCAATATAATCGATTGTTAACCCAACACTTGCGATTTTTGTTGTTTTTAAATCAAATTTAAGCGTTATTCACCTTTAAATTGCCAAGATCAGGCAACGTCAAGTTGCAAAATTTTGCAACAAAAGTCAAAATTCTGAAGTGCTGCACTTTTGGATCGGTCTCAAACCTATTGTCTTGAGACTTTGAATACTGCAACAATATGGCTTCGTGAAACTTCTTTAATACAACGTACTTTTTGTCTGTTGCATCAGCAGGTAAGAAAGCAAGTATGAAGAATGCCAAAAATTCTCAAAATTTCAACTTCGAAGCGGTGATAACACTTTTGTGAAAATTTGCAGAAACATTTCGGCATAATCTGAAGTTTAGTTCTCGACTACGTCTCTGCTGTCTCGTCAGTATTGGTGAGGTATACAGGGTTCATGAAAAACGCAGAAGCAATTAACGTATAGCAGCATCAAACGTGAAACCAAATATTACAACTATCATGCAACAAAAGAAGCTGTTGCAGAAGTCACATTCCACACATGTTATCAAACACAGAAAAAATTGCAATGCACCAACGTGTCTGATGCTATGCGTGTGTTTTTTTGTTTTGTTTTTTTCAGTGCACAAAACAGTCCGGCCCGCGGACACTGATGAGGTCGCGAATTTGGCCCAGCATCCAAACAGTTTGGGGACCGCTGTGTTAGATGATCGGCTTAACTTTAAACCACGGTTTGAGGTAAACTTCATTTTAAGCAGCTTGTTGTTGGGAGGTGGTGATAGCGCAGCGGCAGACTGGTCGTCTCTCAATTGAGGAGTTTGGTGTTCGATTCACAACCACACTAAGTGAATCACCGTAGCAATCCCTGGGTAACAGCGTTAACCTCAGCACTGCCAGAAAGAGACAATTGTCTGGTTTTGTCCGCTGACTATCATGCAAAAAATCTTCTCATGAAAATAGCATTTTTATCTCACATAAAAACTCTCCGCCAAACCAACTTTGAGAAAAACTGAATTTGCAAATAACGACTATGTGGTTACTATTTCTTTCCATATTTTGCCAAAAAGATTTTCACCGATATTCAGAAAAAAACTCGTGTCCAGTCATTTTAAACTCACTCATTTACGCGATCGCTGTACACGGGAATGAGTTGGATGTCGTAAAGTGTTTCAGGTAAGAGTCCTTCAACGACATGGTTGTTGTCGTCTGGAGCCAGGGTGTCCTCCGTCCAATCACCACTTTCGCCAGAGGGTCTGTAAGAAAGAGGGTCGGCGTGGTTGATTAACATCAAATCATTTACAAGCCACTGCACGTAAAAGTTTCGCAAATCCCATGTTCTACCGTAGCGTTAGCAAGAAGCTTCTCACGGCTACATACACGAATGCAGCTATCGCTTTTTTGTGCATTTTGATAAATAAAAGCACAATCTGGGAACAAGGTGCGTGGCGTACGAATGTTTTATGCAACAGGAAATATACTTTGTTGAGGATTATTTCTGTTTCCCGAAAATGCTCAAGCTCATCATCTATTTGCCAGTGATTGATCGATTATTATCAATGTGCAGCAAAACCTACGTTCGAAAAAGTCACAAGTGTTGAAAAGTGCATTGAAGCGGAACAGAAACAAAGTTTTATAGTATTCCTAACAATTTCATTGGCTGTAGAGGATATCAAAGTTAAATCTGCAAAATATAAAAATATCTTGGTTGTTGGTTGGATACTGTAGTCGGGCGCTGACTCAAAAGCGCGTGCAATCTTTTGGTAGAAGGCCTAAATGCACCAACTGATAGAAGTAGGATCCAGATCTGAGTAACCAATCGCTACTTGATTTTTCGTACCTGTACTTGAAAACATAGCCTTCGATTGGCGCATCTGGACTTTCCCAAGTAATAGTGGCTCCGGTGGGCGAAGTTTGGGACGTTTGCAAGTTCTTAGGCTTGTCTACGTTTGTCATAAAGGTGACATTTCCGATCTGAAAAATCAAGTCAACACCACTCTTCATTTTTTTTACAAAGAAAACTAATATGTTTTATCACATTTGTGGTCGCAGGCTTTTCTAAACAAATATTGTGATTAGTTCTTATTTCTACAATCGCGTTTACATTTGTTTTTAGCCCAGTGTTTCTCAACCTTTTTCTTTTCGGGAGCCAGATAACTTTAGGTAAATATTACATGTTCCACCATCTTGTTCCCATAGGCTACGCTTTTCCATTCATGAACAAACACCCGTTATTCTAAAGCAGCGAATTTATTCCTGTATGCAATTCAGTGAGAATCTTGCTGTTGATTACAATGTGTTACCACGCTGTAGTGATTAGATATCTAGATTACTGTATTCTACTATATTTTTGTCCTAAATCCGTGGCCCACTCGAGAACTGCGCTACGGTCCACAAGTGGGCCATGGCCCGTGGGTTAAGAGACACTGTTTTAGCCTGTAAAGAAAATGAGCTCGTTTCGTATTGACTGACAAACTATTGACAGCTGTCAACGGTTGAGGTTAAAGTTCAGAGCATGAAATTTAGTTATTTTCACAAAAAACATTTTAATAAATCAAAAACCAGTTACGAGGCAACCACGATTGTCAAAGCTTCACCCAACTTTCTTCAGCAATTCTTATAATGTTGACTTTTTCTGTGTGCGATATAAATGAGCAAAGAACATTCGGTGGGACAGAGTTTGACTGACCTCGGTTCCATCTGAAGTCCTTGCAACTGCCTGGTATTGATGTCCTGGCTTAAGGCTGGTCAGTGGGTAGCTGCCAGCACCCTTGGGCACTTTGATAGGTTCGCCGCTGATGCCGTCTTCATCAGTCAAGGTCAAGTAGAAGCCTGCAATCGACACAATATTCGAAGTGAAGAAAGAGTTCAAAAGAAGTCTTCAAATGCACTTTCTACTAAAAACTTTATTTTTAATGTCAGGTTTTATTATTATCAGTTATTATCAGTTGACCGGCAGACTTAGGGGGCGGGAACTTCAGAACCTGAATGAACCAATCGCAAAAGCTTCTAACCATCATCTGGAACAAGGTTGTCGTTGACACTGACAATGGCGGAATCCTCAGTGACTGTGTCCGAGACGACAGGCTCTCCACCGATGCCCTCCTCCGGTTCTGGCTCATCTGCGAACAACACAACGGCGTAACCTCAGTGCAGGGGGTGGCAGTGGCAAGCAATAGTGTCTCCGCTGAACATTTCATAACAAAAGACTGGTGCATCGGACTCGCAACAAAGTTTTTGGACGAATTTTCAGAAATTGCCTTGTTGAAGAACGTGGTCAGCCACGAGTACACTGTGCTGTCTGGAAATGTTTCAAAAGTGCTTTTCCGAAATTGCAATAAACAATAAAACAATTCATTCTTAACCCGGCTGTAAGTCTTTCAGCGAACAGCGTCCCCTGTCGGAAACCCGACAAAAATCTACTTTGAATGATAACATTGCAAAGCGACCTGGTCTTCGAATGAAAATGGGGGTGACAGGAGAAGCGCTCTGCAAAGTTCCTCCCACAGTTGACACCTGAACTTCCATCTTGCCTTCTTCAGGCTTGCGGAGCACAAAGCGTTCGCGGTCGGGGGACAGGGGGACTTCCCTCCACCGCCGTCCAGGCTGCAAATATACAGGAAATGATTTTGCTGACGATGGAAATATCGGATAATTCAGCATTTAATGTTTGGCGTAATAGCCCACTGCATGGCATGACCGGCAAAAAGAACTAATATGACAGGGAAAGAAAAGAAGGGAAAACAGTACAAACTTACGTGTGGCGTAGACTTTCTGAAAAAACTCACGGAAAGCACATGAATCTTATACTTTATTTTAATTCCTCTAACATTCGTTAAGATTTGCAAATGCATCTCTAGCTGAATGCTTGGAACACAGAGATCTGCAGCTTTGCACAGTTTCTTGACTGGTTGCCGGGTGTTATTGCTGCAGCAGTTTTTATCAGTAACAACTATGCCGATGGTAAAGTCCTCACTCCCGCTCTGCTCATATTACAAGTGCAATAAAAGCAAGAACGACGTCAGTCACAAGCAACGACACCAACATAAAATTTCGAACGCAATTAGCCGTGCTGTATTGTTCACTGGTTTTCAATGCCTATGATACATGTTAAATACATACGGTTTGGGTTATGTCAACCCTCTTGGACAAAAACTTACAATACGATATCTGAAGACAGTCCCTGTGATGTCACCATCGGGATTGTCCCACGTCACAACGATCCTGTCACTCAAAATTTTGTATTGGATGTTTGTAGGAGGAGGTCCGACCTGCGCAAACAGCAATATGCTGAAAACAGCTGATTCATACAGGGACAAACATTTGACTGCATACGTCTAAAATTTGCAGGATTTTCGGGGTTTCATTTGCACCTCATTAAATGGAATTATATCGTTAAAGTAAATTTGTCTTTCATCACTGCTTCAGCACCATGAACAACTCTGACTGCGGAAAAACATTTCCGACCACAGAGCCCAGATCGAAAATAACACCAAACCCTGCGATAGCCACGCAAGACTGGATTTTCTTTCTCCCTGACAGGAACTGAACAGCGTAAAATGTCCTGGTTCTTTGAACCTTCACCGTAGCGAAGACAGATCTGCAACTGTGTTTTTTTGCAATATGCTTATTCGTTGTACCTATGCATTTTCATAGGTGGCAGGGTTTCATTCTGAATAAATGCGATTATTCTACTGTTTTGTCGATTCGACTTAAGCATCCTTGTTCTGGCGGCAACTCATTTCGCCCATCAACAAGACGACGCAACTCACACGAAAAGTACCTGCACCTGTGAACAACGTGAAAACGCGCGCTGCGAAATAACAGATGTCGTATAACCTTCCAAAAAAATACTTTCACAGCGTGGCAAGTTGTAGCTGTTCATTCAACATATAACGAAATAAAAATGTTTGCCATAATCCAGTAAATGTTCCATGTTCACATTGATTTAACCTCTGTAATGAACGTGGCCTCGCTCGGCGATGACTGCTTCGGGCCCCTGGTGCTGTAGACCCTCACTTGATACTCAGTGCCGGGCCTGAGCTGGGTGATCGTGGCTTGATGATGAGGTTTGGAGACCTTCACGAACTGTAACAAACAACACAAACGTGCAGCACCAGATCATTTGCAAACAATACGCACAATCGTGCTGTGGCCTCAAGCAGAAAGCGTAACTTCAAACAAAAATATATTTTCGGAGAAAAGAGAATTTATTTTTGACCGTTGTTGACAAAAGTCCTCGACGTTTCACCCAAAGCAACGCCCAACAAATTTACTTTGCAGCTTTTTCTGAACAAGTAATTTTGTTCAAAACTGAGAAAATGATGCCGTTGGTGGGGATTAAATTATTCATCGAAGTTATGCCAGGTAAGAAGTCTGCATTGCCATCTCGTCAATGCAAAGACTTAATGTACAAAAACAACGCAACCGAAAAAAAGTTGGTGGGAAGACCATGGTCAGACATGAGGTTAAAATAACGCACTCTGCGATTTTGGCGAAACACAAACGCAGTCCGTAATTTTGCAAATTCGCCACGCACTATACAAGCCAGAGTAGCAACAACAAATATTAATACTTTCATACGAAACAAGCCAGTTTGCATAAATACGGTACTGGTGGACCGATTGCAAAAACTTCTAAGTTCTTTTCATACCAACTGGATTTCGCCTTACTTTGGCTGAACCTTGTCTGTAAAACGTTGGTTCGTATTCGACGAGATAACCGTCCGCCCCGTCATCCTCAGCGCCAGGATTCCACTCTATGTCGGCATCAGTTCTGCCACGACGCACAACTCTGACGGCCTCTGGCGCGTGGAGCACGGGCTGTCGAGGGCGTAGTGGTTCGTTCCTGGGCTCTGGTGTGGCTTCTGTGCTGGTAGTGGTTGACGCTGTGCTTCTAGTCGTTGACGCTGTGCTGGTAGTGGTTGACGCTGTGCTGGTAGTGGTTGACGCTGTGCTGGTAGTGGTTGACGCTGTGCTGGTGGTGGTTGACGCTGTGCTGGTAGTGGTTGACGCTGTGCTGGTGGCAGGCACTGGTTCGAAACTCGCTGGGGACTGTGAAACGAAATATAATCGGCGTTTTGCACATGCAATCAAACAAAAACTTAACGTATTAGTCACAGAATTACTAAAAAATGCCGCAATAGTGCCTTTCTTCGAGTTGATAATAGGAGGATTTTTTCAGTGTGACAGAAAAGGTTCTGTGTTTCAGTTAATCACATTACACATTTCCCATGAAGGTTAAATTTGATGTAAAAGCTGTGACATGAGCGTAAAAAAATTTAGATTGATCATTGAAATGGAATAAAAAACTAAAGTAATTTCGTAACTGTAAAGTAATTTCGTAACTGTAACGATGTGAGACTTTAGAAGAGCTTAGCAACGCAAAAAGTCGGAAACATTTGCAGCATCTTGCATTGACATCTCTTTGCATTAGCTGTGCTTTTCGCTTCCTTTCATAAGCAAGACAGCATCTAAAATTGGAACATTTAAAAATTGTGCGATGAAAGCTTCTGCTTGATTTGTTGGTAACAAATAAACAAAAATCAAGGAATTTGGTCACAGCAAAAACAAATGCAAGTCTCACATCCTTTCATCAGTGGTCTTAATGCTCACAGCAACAAAAGTATTGACATTAACGAAACGTTATGAGATAAGAGTGTGACGTTAAAGAAAAGAAAAAGCTCAGAAACCACTACTTCAATTTAGGACAAAATTTGTTGTTGAAAAAAATTACCGTGCGTGCGTGGATGGTGGTGCTTGGTCCGTTCCCGCCAGGAAAGACAGGCGCAACGTTGATGACGTAACTCGTGTCGGGGTTTAGCCTCGTAAGAGTGACGTAAGGCTGTGACGTGTATCTGATCTGAAAAGATCAAAAAACGTATTTCGGCTTATGGTCCGTAGAAACGTAAACCTGACATTTCTATGGAAGCAGAAAAACTTGCGCAACTGCGAAGGTGACAACTTCCAATCTTTCCCGCCATCCTCTCCCACAGGAACTCACCGCGTTCGGAGTGTCATCTTCTTCGTTCTTGTATTGGATGACGTAGCGAAGAATGCTGTCGTCGTCCACGGGCGCATCCCACCTCAGCCCAACCTGGTTTGGCGAAACATCGGTGATTTCCAGATGCTCCACATGAAGCGACGGCTCTGGTTCTGGAATCTGTGACGTCAACATGGTGAGAAAGACAGGGATTCTTAGCAATATAATCCGCACCAAGCCTTCGCCTTAGACTTGATTTAACGCGTCAGGACGAACATTCCGCGACGGTCAGTGATTTGGTGCCGGGCTGAACAAAAACAGGATACGTGATCAGACACAATGCGCATGATATCCTTCAAAAAGATTCAAATAACTTTTATTGAAAGAAAGGATAGACGTTCGGCGCCATTAAGAAAAGATTAAAACTTGCCCAAGTGAAACCCGCCAATGTTCACTGCAATATTATCTAAAACTCGGAGAGATTATTGATGCCGGTTTAATTGAATGAATGGCAAAGTGGTCTGTGCGAACCACTTAGGTTGCTAGCTTCAATAGTAATTATCGTGAACAGAGCTTGATGTATTTCTCTCAAGCATTTGCGCATGATTGTGCTGAAGGAACATTTTCCCTATCAGTACTTACAAGTGCTTCCGGCAAAAAATATTTTTATGGGTTTTCTAGGTTAACTAAAAACTTGTGAATTAATAGTGTGGCGGCAAAGAGCGGGGTTCAGGCGAAGACATGAACCTGGAGCTTTCTTTCTTTAGCAACATGAATTTAAGCAATATTAGCATGTAAGGTCGAACTTAGGTTAGAAATTAAAAACAATTACATTTTTCAGACAAATGCGAAAAGTTAGGAATATCTTTACAGAATATCAGATGGCCTTTACCCCCCAGCTAAATACGTTACGAACAGTTACATAGGTAGATGTTTGGGCCAGGGAGGAAACTTAGTTGAATGGGGCCCACTGGCCACTGTAAAGCGTCCACTGGCCAACATTCAGAAAAAAAACTTGAGAAATGATGGTGAATCCGGATGTGGACGGCTATACTAAAACTCTAAATCACCGGAAAAACGCAAAACACATCAATCTATTGAAAACCAAAAGAATATTAAAGCCGAAATATAAGCTAAACGAGGTCCGGTTTTTACATTTAGCTTGCCACTGCGGAGATTTGTCCCTCTGCTACGCCTTCAGTTACGCCACTGGTTGCGACATGCACTTGCCCAGCGAGGCACCGAAATGAACTTATCTGTTTGACGTGGGCGGGCTACTTGTCAGTTGTTTCAAATGAGAAATTTTAGTGCTCGGTTGACATGATTTGGCGACATTTGCTTGTGATTTGGCGATATTTGCTTATGATTTGGCGATATTTGCTTTCAAAACATCTAGTTGCTCGAAGTACCGAAAATTTGCAAACTTTGAATTTTGATAAGAAAACTTGATGTTGAGGCCGACTGTCCCTGTCGACAGACTCGCACCTATTTGCAGCACAATGAAATTTCTACTTTCCAAGATGATCTACTCAAGATGCATCATAATCCACAAAGTAACAAAGATAAGGATTCTTCGTTCGTGTCACGACTGTCCAATCAGCGAAATGTAAGTTTGCTTCAAAAACCTTCGGAGCAATTCACGCCAACCACGCCACGCAGTTCTTCACCTTCTCTGTTATGAAATAACTTTGGATTGGGTTTGACTCCAGTCCTCCAAACACAGACTTCACTTTCAGGAGGTACCTGGTCAAAGGAGCCAGGCCATAGATGGTGACGGTACTGTCCGGACCGTTAGTATCGAATTCCTGGGAAGAAAACGTTGTGGGAGAGGATTTAAGAAATGTGAAAAAACGTTTCAGAACAAATAGTTTCACTTAAGAGTAATGCAAAGCTAAATGTTGCAACCTGCTTTTAGATGTGGTTAATACATCAGCGTAATGCACATAACACCATACAGCAGAAATGAAGTCAAGTTCTTGCTCTGTGAAGGCACTCATCTTTTACACTGTTTCAGCTTCTACGTAACGTGGGTGCGCAGGGCTTTGAAGAAATCAAGTTGCGCAAGTTGCTCTTTAACAGCAGCACAGGTAACTCACCTGAAGAGTCCCGTATTGATTCTGCGGTTTATAAGAAATGTGATAATAATCCACGTTGTCATTCGGGCCCTCGATTTGAATGGTGGCTTGATTGGGAGATTTATCGAGCAGACGAATGGACGTTGGTTGCGATGGTTGCACTGGACGAATTATCTGAAAGGATATAAAATCTCTAAATGTCATTAAAACTTGATGAAAACCACAAAAAGTAAAAAAAAAAAAACTTCGTAAAAAAACGTTTACGAAACCTGATTCTTCTTTTAACGCACCAACAAGATTGCAAAAAAAGGTGATTTTCACAAAATAAAACTTTGGGTAGTTTTGCTGCGAGGACGATGAAAAATATTTAAATTAGAAAATCAATTCAATTTTTCGACTGTTGTTGAATGCTGGTCATGGAAAAAGTTTACTGACGCTTGTACGACGCTGACCACTCCCGGGTGGTCAACCACTTGCAAGCGACGGCTGGCACACTCCCAAAAATGCAGGAAAGAAACAAATCTCCTTTTTCGAAGTTGAGGCCCATATTTACATTTTTCTTGAAGATAACACTCTAAGTGATCTTAGAAACGTCTTGCTCCTACCTCAGGCGCTGTTTCTATGGCAACGTCCACGGGCTCGCCCTGGATACCATCATGCATGGGAATGATTGTAACACTGTATCTTGTTGAGGGAGCCAGACCTGTAAGTCTGATGTTCGAAGGAGTTGATCCACCAGGAAAAGTGGTAGATTCTGCTTCCTGCGAGAAAAAATCATTTATGTTATGAATTTCCGAATGCCAACACTACTTTCGACAAGTGTACACCCCCCTGCTTAATTTGACATGACGCATGATATATTATATCGTCGGTGAAAACTTAATACTTCAGAAAGATCGATAGAACCAATGATGTTTCTTGAAAAGTGACAAGTAGTACTGGCAGTTGTTTAAAAAAGCTGGACGAAAACAAAGATAGTTTGTTTATGTGTTGGATGGCGTTTTGAAGTGGGCAATGGTTATTGTCTGATCTTGATTTTTTAAATATTTTCTTTGTTCATACATGAGCTGTGACGTCATGTCTGCACTGCTTTTTGGTGCATTAAAGTTTGTTGATCATGTATCTCGTTTCTACGCATTTATTTGTTTGTTAGACTGTGGGTCATTGATTTTGGGTAGGCCATTGTGCTACAGTATGTTATCGAAGCTTTGCATGGATAAGAACAGTGTTTCCAAATAAAAATGGAAGAGACTTTTAGCAGTGAAAGTGTTTCCGAAATTTGTCTGCATGAAAAATGTGCAGAGTGTAGCAATTTCCTTTAGCACTGTCAAAAAGTTATTATGAAGTAAGTGGTTGGGCCACAAGCTGCTATGCTAGCTTTATGTGCGAGTACCTTTGGACTGCGATGTTAACTTTCTGAGAGCTGGCATGTTGTATTTTTGAGAGAATAGCTTTGTTGTGGGGCATGTTTTATTCAGGCTGAAGGTTTTGGAATGCGTGTTGTTGCGGTTCTAAACTGTATTTCAAATTGATTGAATTCAAATATGTCTTTGCTTTGTTCATTTCATGGTGTTTCATTTTATTACTGTATTTACGTCTTGATCTTAATTCTTTATTGTAACGTCTTGATCTTAATGTCTTTATTATAACGTCCTGATCTTAATGCATCTTGACGTACGCAAGTTATCAAAAATATGTTTAAAAAAGTTGAAGTTTCAAACTCACCGTTTCACCTTCCGGTCTGTACTGCACAATGTAATAATCGACGTGATCCTTTGGAGTCAACCGAAGGATGGCTTCGCTTGGTAAGGACCCCCCGACCGGAACAACATCATCCTGATCCAAGACAATCGACTAAAAGAAAAAGAAAACCGCAAAATATAAGCTGTGGAGTTCTTCTAGCAAATACGGGAACATTGGAAAATAAAAACATCTGGCAATTGCTTGCTGCATCGCAACTATAGTCGAAACTGGATATACAGAGAGTCTTGACAGAACTATTCTAAACTGAGGCAATACTGCGAAGAGTGCAATGCTCGGATCACTTGCGACTGGACGTAATGTTTTGAAGTAAATTTTGAAACAAGCAATCGTTTGCTCCAATACGATTGGGGTTAGCAGAGTGTGACGTGAACAAAGCAAAGTTAGCAGGAATTGCACCAGCAGATTGAAATTCAGAACCTGGAAATGTCAATGACTCGAAATGTTCAAGAGGTAGCTGTCTATCGCAAAGAATCTTTTCCCATCCACGAATCAGACACTGCGATCTTAGCAGAGTATCTATTCGCTTACAGAGTAGGCATGTGTGGTTCTTATTCAAATAGAATCCGGGGGGCAGTTTATTGCTATTCACTTCTAAAGTAAAGAATAAACTCATTTCGGATTTTTTGAGCTAACGTCACAACTTGTTGCAAATCAATCTGTTCATCAACGGATGATTGTACCTCAAACAAAGCGGTTTTTTCTTCGAACTCGCGTTAGCTCTCTAGAACGAGGCTAGCGACTGTTATTTCACGGTTTAAAAAGAGCCAGTGAGGAGTTCTACTTTTGGCGTACGTTTATGCGACATAAATTGCAGTTTTAAAGCACTCTCGTTCGCCCAACTTCCATAAAACTAAACACACCCAAGGGAAGCATGCGTCGAAAGTCTTTAACCTTTACGTAAAACACGAAATGTGTAAAACATATGACAGCTCAGTTCGAGTACAAAAATTTGGATTAAAAGCTTAATTCAAGTAAAAAAACTGAATTAAAGTCATGGATTTAAACAGGAAGCGTTGTAAACATCATTAATATTTACGTCGCTTTATACTCTCATCAGAAACAAAAAATAACAGGAACCACGTCGCCAAATGATAGTCTACAGTCCACAAAGATTATATCCATGAACCTAAGTGTTTCTGCGCCAGCCAATTGCTTGCAAGCAGTTTCAGAGCATGTCGTCCATTCGATGCAAGGTGTGATTTTCTTGCACTGCATTGTCTCATTGATTGTCACAACGGTTCATTCAAACGCAAAATCCAAGTTTTTCAAATGTTTTCAGAAATTTGGTTTCGGTGAATTTGGATCTCGTTTACATTTGAAGGTGCAATTTTGAAAAAAAACGCGTTAAAGTAATGATAAGTTTTATAATATAATCCAATGATGATTTTTTCTACTAGAATCAATGATGGCGTTACGAAAGCTATACGACGATTGCATCTAAACGTAGACCGAGAAGCATCGCCCAAACTGGAGCTCGATTTCTCAGAGAATCGTACTCGAGGATATCACGTTGTTAGGAGGCGCTCAACTGCTAAGCTATGAATATATGCAGTGGAAGATGGGCCTTAGGCAATGCTCTGGTCTGCGTTTTTGACTGACTGCAAAATTACGGTGTGCAACTTTGTATTTTCCGTTGAAATATCCTACAAAAAGTAAAATGCTTATGATGTAACACTAAAAATGCTTATGATGTAACAAAAAGCAAAATGCTTATGATGTAACACTAATGTTATCTGAGCATACCAGGGTTCTGAAAGAATCAGTGGCCTTGGCAGAGTGACCACCTGGTCCAACAGCTTTGACTGCAACGGAGTAGAGAGTGTCGCTGACAAGATTGGGAATGGACACACTTTGAACCACACCTCTTGTGTTCGTTACCTGTTGAAAAAGTATATTTAAACAAATGGACCTGCAAACTTTGTTGTCCTTGGAGTTGCAAAGGATCTTTCGATTGTGGGTCACAAGTTTATTTTTTGTTAGTTTCGAATAAATCAAATCGGGCGCCATGACAACAAAGACTGCGAAACAGCAGAGTTTTTGTACAATTGCAGAGTCTGTACAAAACATCAGCTTTTGCAGAAACTAACTTCAAATACGATTGTGTTCAAAATAGAACAAAAGTCATGTCCCGTGTTTTGATATAAATCTCCTGGATATTTACGCAACGTTGAATCTTGTCTCGCCCATGCCACGAAAATATTCCAGCTGTGGTGGACCATGAAGAAAATGCCTACGTCTGAGTCATCGTTGCAAATATTCATAGAAATTCGAATATTTCGATTGCGTTTATATAATGCTTTCACTGAGGTTATAAAGCGCCTTGAACAATGCCACAAAAGCCAGAGCTAAAATATAAAACGCCATGTAGTCACTGAACACTCGTCAGGAAAGCGCTATTCTCCTTACTGGCAACACAAACGTGCAACAAGCTCCCTGCAGTTTATATTTAACATTAATTATGGTGGCAGTGGTTGACGAAATGTACACGACGAGTTTGACTTTATTCGCTTTAACCGTTATCTGTATCGTTGGACTCTTGAAAAAAAAGAAGTTATCCACTTCACTCCTATTCATACAAAAAGCGGAAATGCTGCCACTGTCTAAAAACTTGGGCAGCTCAGATTTTGGCGCACGCTAACCAGTGTGAATGAAAACTGAGTAGTTTAAAGAAATAGGGTTTTAAAATGCAGCTGCTATTAATGTAACGCAGAAAAAGTGAGGTTGCTTTCAATGAGATAACGCTGTTGCAGGTGCTTACCGCTGGTTGTTGATCGCGAGCTGCTTGATATTCAATGACGTAATACTGCACGTCATCGGTCGGGCCAGACCAAGACAGGCGGACAAAATCGACGCCGGGCAACGCCCTGAGATTTGTTGGCTGAGATGGAGGAGCGCTTTCCTACGTCATGAAAAGAGTGGACGCTTATCGCCAACCAATCACGTGATAACAATGATGCTTAACACGCAACAGCAGACGATACGTTGCTGTTAGCGGTTGTGTTTCGCAAATGTCGGTTTATTTCGCAACAATTATTTTAAACGCATAGAAATAAGTTGAAGATTTGAAAGCAAATCTTTCCATGCAAAGTGTTGCTTCGCAACAAAACATAAACGAAATTCGGGCAGAAAAAACAACGCTTACTTCGACATCGTGTGAAATAACACGAAAAACATTTTTTCAGATTTATCAGTTGGGTTCTAACAATAGCAAAATATTTTTCACGTTTGGAACTATTCCTGCACCCTTATCACTGAAGGAAAAATGCAACAATGGAAAAACACCACTACAGATTTCTTAAAACAGAGCAACAACGTATGAGCGTGCGTAAAGTAACTCTTGGCGCTACAAAGTGACAGACAAACCTGTGGTGTTCGTACAACCGCTTCCAGCCCGTTTGATCGCACTCCGTCCCGAACAGACTTCACGACCACCGTGTATTGAGTATCCGGTTGCAAAGGCAAAGTTACTGTGCGTTCACCTTGGGTGGTAATGATGGTCTGCAACGAAGACCGGCGATAAAAGCAATATGACCTTTTCAACCGTTCGACCTCGACTGTATGTCAAAATCAGTTGTTTCTTACGCTTTGGGAAAAAACGTTGTTCGCAATAGAAAAAGTAATCGCCTGAATAGCTTTTCTGGTAAAGCAGGTTTTTTTGTCTGCAGAAACTCAAAAGATGAATATCTGAAAAGCAAGCTTATGGGTTCCAAACATCAGTGCATTTGCAACTCGATCCGTACGAAATGGTTGTACAGCTGTTAATTTCTGGACATTTCTTCGCAATACGAACGGATTTATTTTAAATCGCAAACGCGCGTAACAAAAAAACAACGAAAACAACAATTGCTTTACCCTCTCAGGCTCGTCCTTATTGGGCAAAGTTGGCCGGAAGGTAACTTCGAAATTGTCAACAGCTTCGCTCGGTCCTTGGATTGACAGTCGTATCCGGCGAGGCTCGCGCAGTTCCTCAACAATGCCGGTTGGGGGAGGAGGGCGCGGCTGCGTTGCGGAGAAAAACGTAAGCGAACAACTTCACTGGCACGTCATCAGCTTACGTCTGATAATCAAAAGCTTTCGAAAGAGATATTTTATCCATCCAACTTTTGTTGCCAATAGCAGTTTATCGCGCAAACCGGCGACATGTACACTGGAGCTTGTTGAGTGTGCACAACGCACTCAGTGACGGGTTTCATGTATGTGTGCATCTCCAATGCGAACATTATCGTTGCTGGCAACGCATAAAAATACACTGTCGCAATAAAACTGATACTAAAGTCGGGACGTAGCGGTATGTTGCGTTGCTATTCAACGAAATTCGTCTGGTAAGCCGTGGAAACATTTCTTCAGCAGTATATGAACCAACCTCCGGGGAAGTAAACACTCCTCTGATGGGACTTGATTCGCCGTTACGATTGACTGCAGTCACGGTCAACAAGTACTTCGTACTGGGCAACAAGCCTGTCAGTGTCAGTTCGTCGTCCGGAGACCTTCCACTAACGCTCTGCAATTGAAACAAGCCACGGTTTCAGATCGTTGCTTTAGAGTGGTTGGAGGTGAATGTTTTTAGGAGTAAATTGAGATGCGTTCAACGTTATCTGTTCGACTTAGGCTTCTTGTTAGAAATCACTTAAAAAGGGATATTTCGAAAAACTGTAGATAAGATGAATTGAGACAAAATACCTCGTCAAGACATTGAGAGCATAATAAAAATATTCAAACGCCTGCAACGTGGAAGTTCAATTAAAATCAAAACAGCTAATCTGTTGTAAAGTAAACATTGAGTACGGGAGCGATCATTAACTCCCGCAGTTGCGCAAAAAACAGCCCTACCAACCCGCAGCCAATCAACCACATGCACCTTTTCAGGAACATTCGATGGGTTAGGCATTGGTGCGTAACGAATCCTGTAGTGGTCGACTCCGGTCTCGGGCCCATCAACCCGTACTGTCACCTCGTTCGGAGATGCGTTAGCGATTCGCAGACGCTTAGGTGGGTTTGGCTGGCCCTGGAAAAGCACATCAAGATACTTTAACAGGCGTAGATGAACACGTGAGCAAATAACGCTCTATTTGGGTCAGCTGCTTCATTAGCCAAGTCCAGCTTGTATTATGCACTCAATGCAGACTTGCTCTTCCTGCGACAATGTTGCTAGACGTTGGCATTCACTCGCGACCAATCTTTCGTGCGCTCACCGATGAAGCCGTGGTGAAAGTGAATGAAGTGGGGGGGGAACGCCCGTAGCTGTTCACGGCCACTACGTTCCCTTCGTAGGTCCTTCCGGGCCCAAGGCCTGAAAATCGGAATGATTTGGCTCCACTTGGGGCGCGGAAAACTACGGGCTGGCGCGAGGAACCACGCTGTAAAGCAAAAGGCAAACATGTTCAAAAAGCGCCGCGCAACAGCGTTTTCACAAGATCAGTGGGCGTCATGGTCGAGTAACTCCTATACTGTTTGTTTGCAGGCGCTTGCAGGTGATTCGAGCGTCAGTCAGGCGTGTAGTACTTGATGACTGAAAAGTCTCCAGGCTTGTTTGGGAAAAGCGAGGGCAGAGCAAACAGGGAGAGTGAATGCATTACCTGGACCACTAATATGAAAATGGCGTTGTCAGCTGTTGCCAGTGATGTCTCAACCGGGGGCCCTGTCCCCAGTCCACATTGATGATTCGTGCTAGTTATTCACAGTCACCACCCAAGCATAACCACCAATAGTAATAACCGATTACGGTATGAGGGAGCGCACACCCTTCATTGAAATAATAATCTAACTCAGTTTTTTTTTAACGAAAATGTTAGGTACCCGATACGAACCTGTAGGGACCCGATTTCTCTGATTCTAGGGACTCGATTTTCTCTTATTCTAGGGACCAGATTTTCAATTCTAGGGACCCAAATCGGGTCCCTAAAACACCTTAAAAACACTGATCTAACATCACTAGTAGGGGGAGCTCCACCAAGTGCAGTGGTGCTCTTAGCTTAGCCTTCAAATACGGAAAGTTTCTTCACATGACAAAAAAAACGATTTGCTGTTTTGCGGTGGACCTATTCCATGTGAAGACGCACCTGCATTTTACATGCGTATGTTTTTTTTCTAGATTTCGTTTGTCAAAAATTGCTACATCGATCATTGTTTTAATCTGGAAGTAGCTCACCCTTTTCACAGCTATTTCGAAGCGGTCAGGCAGGGGTGCCTCGCCCGGCTTCCAGCTCAGAATGTAGACTCTCTCCTCGGGACCGACAGCCGGTGACGTCACTGTAACCTGAGGACGATGCAGAAGAATAGGATGGTTTCAAATGCAAGGCAAGGTGAGGCTGACGCCACGGAAACGCAAAAAAAGATGATGACACAATGCGTTTTTGAAAGCGTTTTTATAAAATCACTGCAGGTTTGCCGGTAAAAAAAATGAAAAGAAAAAGAAGTCGTCGTTTCAATCCATTTTAAGCTTTCGCGTTAGCTGCAAACACGTTTGGCGTTCGGGTTTCACAGGGCGTTGAATTCTTGTGAAGGGGGGTCGCTATCCCAGTCACTGACCGCGTTGGGTGGTCCAGCCACTGATAATTTCGTCCTCCCAGATCCTCCACCAGTTGGGTAAGTAACTTTGCATTGGTAAACACCATCGTCGCCGCTTTGCAGTTCGCTGATGACCAAGGTCCTCGTGTCCGGCGCGTCCAGTCTCCCCTGGTATCTGTCCTGGTTTACCGTCTGCGAGCGAAAACAGTTGTCATCACGGATGTGCTACCAAATAAAAAATTCGGTGCATCTTCTTGGGAATGGTTTGTGTATCAAAAAATCAACAAACAAATATGCAGCCAAAGTCTCGAAGAAAATTTCCTTTCCCTTAACATTTTTGGTTAGAATTGGTTTTAAAGTATCAAGGTCATCACATTGCACAACACGTATCAGATGGGTTTGGCAACTACAGCAGCGAGGTACTTTTCTGAAAGCAGGGTGGGCGGCCGCAGATTAAAAAGTGATCGAAGAAATTGAGTTTGTCAATGCTTCGCATAGCCGCGCACCTAAAATAGTGATTAGATGTAAGGGTGATGGCATGTGAATGATTTTGCGATTGACGTCATGTTGGCTACTGATCAACAGGGAATAGAAACCTGCACTGTAAAGTTTTGCTGACTACGAGGTCTGAAACAATGCCCAAAAGTAGCAGGAAAAAGTGGTTGATTTTCAGGGCACATGACAATCCAAGTCCTCGACTCCGAGTCACGTTCGAGTTGTGTTTTTCATTGTATTAGGTGAAGTATTTAACAGCATATGACCATGGGCATCGGAAGGGGGGGTCAGGGGGGGCCTTTGCCCCCCTGGATTTTGTAATTATCAGCAAAAAAGGTTGTTTTTTCAATTTCGAGGGGTAAAAACCAAATTTCACCACTTTTGGCCCCCCCCTGGAAAAAATTTTGGGAAAATCCCCT
>JGI24158J21664_10001719_pt1 | contig 25240 bp, 9 predicted proteins | sample Ectturendosymbi3_FD_21664 | JGI IMG/M metagenome (IMG submission 21664) | reverse complement strand
CATCTGTAGAGGGTTTGAACTACTCTCTAGTTATTGTGGCTGGCGAGTTATAACTAAAAAACCGAGAGCCCATATATTGGCTCTGGTGGGCGTTAAATAGGTTAGGTAAAGGCGCTGTGTTGATGCAGTTTTTCAGTTTATGAATGTATAGCGCGCAAAATAGAGGTTCAAGAAACTGTAAATAAAGGTTAATTTTTGCCAAGCAAATTTTGATCCTCCGACAAAGTGGCGCCCATGGCACGCGCCATGCCTGCCATACAATAGATACGCCACTGATCCATATGTTTCTCAGTATGGGTGTATTTGCCAAACAAACGGCAGACAAACAAAAAAACAAACTTTGCTTTGGTGTAAAACATATGTTAGGTAACCATTTTTTGAAAATTCAAACTGTACATGTACTTTCAAAGCTAAATTAAAATGGTTATAATTATAACCAAGTCAGGTTGTTTCAATCATTCGAATAACGAAATTTTTTTGTGAAGAGTCATTCAAGTAAATAAGATCATTTTAAAATTTTACTGGTGATTTTGGGTGTTGCGACGGATTTACGGAGACAAAGTCCTGCACATTTGTGAAAATAAAAAATGGGTGAATATTCTTGAAATTTGATTATGAACTACTGTAAAACCATTTCACTAAGTCCATTATCAAGTTATAAATTCACTGTACAGAGAATAGATCCCAAAACTGCAGGAGCTGCACGTGTTACCCCCTTTACTGCAGTCCATGGGATGAGAGAAGCGTCCGTCCTAATGACAGGAAATTGATCTAATTATTACTCTCCTGGGGCTTTTTTGCTTTCTTTTGCAATGGATTACAGACAAAAACTCGAGGTTCGTTCAGAACTATGTGTCACCATATTAATTATTCGCGTAAACATTTCACGGCAATCTACTCTTCTTATTTACGAACTTAAAGTTTTTTTGCTTGAATGAACTAGATATTGGCATTGCTTTTGTGACATGTTAATTACGTTTCTGGGCAACTATATGATAGTCTGAGCGTAGTGTGTATACGAGTGGATTCCACATTTCATCATGCTTAGTAGTTACGAGGTGAATCGATCCTAGAGGAAAGGATCGTTTGCCGTGTCATGGAGTGAATTCTTGCTCATGCAAAAGTGTTTTATTAATTTGGAGAAACGCTAAGATCTGCTGTGCGTAATTGCGAGCGGAGATAATAACAGAAGCTTTTCTGATTATCATCGTAACCCTTCATCATGTCGAAGCAAATGAAATGGCATGATGACTACTGTGCGTTCGTTTTGTTTTCAGTTGCATAGAAAAAACTGTTTCGAAGATTAGTGGAACTGCACTAGTTGTTCTCATTGCGTTTGCGGTAACATACCTAACCGAAATAGGATTTAGTCCTCTTTTGTCAATTAACGAAATCTAGAAACCGCTTTGTTGCTCATGCAGACGTGCGTGTTGCTATTAGCAACAAAGTTCCAGACTTTGAAAAACTCAAACAAGCAACAGGAACAAAAGGGTCATTGAATTAAAACACGTTCCCAAAATTATGGAAGTCAGTTTTTGATTTTATTATTTTGTACATATTTCAGTCAAGTGATTATTCTTTGCAGAGTGTGTTCAAATGTTATTCTATGTCATCTTTTCTTGTCCATTTGCTTTATTTTCTTTACATGTTAACCCTTTTCGGACCACCGCTAGGACATTTTTACCCAAGTTTGGCAACTCGCCAGCCAATTCAGTTAGAGAGCTGTTCAAATCCTCAACAGATTCGGCAAGTCTTCTAGTTTCGATTAAAAAAAAATTATTTCAATTGGCTTATGGGTCTTTTTGACTTGCCCTGGACGCCAATGCAATGAGCCAAAATTTTGGATCAAACTTTTTTTGGAAACTAGATGATCATCCGCGTGTAAAAAGCCCTTGATTGACCTTCTAGCATGTCTGGAACGAAAGTTATGGCCCAAAAACCCCGTTGTGCACAAAAATCGAAAAACTGCATAAATCACCCACTGGCGGCTGGTGCGGCTCGTGATAACTCGCTGCGAGAACATGCTAGAGAGCTATTCGAAGCCTCGAAAGACTCGTGAAGTGTTCTAGTTTGCACTGAAAAAAAAACTTTTGAGTTTTGGGTTTGGGGTGTTCGGTGGGTGTCGTCAGAAAGAGGGGAGATTTTGCTTTTTTTGGTTATTATTTTATGACGTCATCACCCGGACAATGAGCCAAAATGGTGGTTCAAAATTTGGTTGTATTCTAGGCTGGAATATGCATCTTTAGAGCTTTGATGGACATCGTAGCGTTTCTGGGGCCAAAGTTATGGCCAGAAGACCCCAAATCATTGAAGAATGAGCTGAGTAATATCAGGGGATTTCCGTAATTATTTTCTGCCAATTTGCAATGCACTGATGATGATAACAGGAGTTATCGAAACGTTTGCAATATGTCGTTTGTATTGTTTTCTTTGGCAGTGATTTTCATTGTAAGGCTATTTAGCACTTCCGCTTTTCGTGTACCAAAGTTGCTTGAATTTATATTTTACTGAATTTATATTTTGCTTTACACTTGTTTTCAGGTTGACAATTTCTCCCAATAAATTTGTTCAAAAAAGTATTGCATATTTTTACACATGAAGGTTGCACAGGCGCTTGATAGCAAAGGAGCCACGCAGTTCTTTTTCACTTCGAAATGCACGGTAACTTTGCCGCGACTCGTTACTGCCCCAGTCCCGTCGTCACGGGGGGCTTTGGTGGGCTTATCCCCCCAAAAAAAGCTCCAAGCCCCCTAAAATTGAAATATGAAACACTTTAAATATCAATGGAATTTTTGCCAAATTTGAATGTCAAGCCCCCCCGCACAAGCGTCAAGTCCCCCTATTCACGACTTTCTGGCGACGGTTCTGCACTGCGCTGATGAAGGTCCGCTATAAAATAGCTCTGGCCAGTTGTGTTAAAAAGTTGTAAATTTTTGTAGTTATATATACTGTACAACAGTTTGTGCTAGAAGTTATAACTTTTTGTAGTTATATGTGTATCAGTAACGCGCAACCAGGTCATGCCAAAAATTGATCGCAGAATTTTTTAACCAATACTTTTTTCTTCATCAGGAAATTTTTGCTTTTGAGAACATTACTTTCTAAATTGGGTGGGCAGCGTGACAATCTTAGATTGATTGGCCAATTCTTGCTTTAGTTTAAACCGGCTACCTCAGAGGTTTTAGTACATCTTTTTTGTTTATTAAGCCTAATATATTTTTAGATAATTACTTAAAACTTTTGTTAGAACTTTTTGACTGTGGAACCAGTTTAATTGTTAGTAAATTCGTTTAATTCACACATGATAACTAACTAAACTCACCATCATAATTTACAATCTTTTCATAGCAATGCTCAGATAAAACAAAAACTGTTGAAAATATTACAAAACCTTTGGTTTTGATACAAGGAAGCAAACTGAAAAGAGCTGCTGCTGGAATCACTCAGAAGCTGCTGCAGTCAACTTCAGGTATAAAAGTAATCAAAGGCAGGGTGAAATTAGGTTATGTATACCTTGCATACTTATCTACCAAATTTGAGTTGAAATTTCGTTGAGATTTTTGTTAGTACCGGATGCAGTATCTGGCAAAACTTCAGCCGATTGGAATATTTTAAAAGACGTTTTTAGTTTTTATCCTTCAAACGTTCACTGTAACTTTTTGTAATTTTGTCCAGTTTGAAGATATCCTTGTTCCAAATAAGACACAATTTTCACTTTTACTAGCAGAGTAAATAATTAATATCCTAGGGAATTAATTAATTATCGATTTTTTTGGCTATAACTTGCTAACCACAAACGCTAGAAGGCCACTCAAGGGCTCTAAAATGCAAATTTCCGCCTAGTTTTTTTTAATAAACAAAATTCGTCCCTTGATTTGGGGGTCCAGGGCCCGATGACGTAACCAAAAAAAACTAGACCTGCCCCAATTGTGACGTCACCCACAAAAAACTCAAATCCAATACCTTCCAATTTTAAACAATCGAGACTTCCCGCATCAAAGATTTGAACAGCTCTCTAGTTCAATCGGCTGCCGAGTTATGGCTGAATATGTTGGCGGCAAACGTTTGGCGCACGCGGAATTAAATGGGAGGGCTGCCAATTCCAGACCGAGATATTACGGTATATATTGCATCAGAATACCCTGAAGATATTGAAATTGATATGTTCTAACACAACACCCACGTGCAATCTACATAGGGCATGTGAAGGTAGCTAACATTTCGAAGAGATTAAATATTTGAGTTGATAGATGCTGACTATGATGCGAGCGGGACGTTGAAATTTCGTCACAACCAAACAGAGAAAATAACATTTGCTTGGTTTACTTTACCTGGAGCCAAGTCATTGCGCAGTTGACCTTTCGTTTTCGACTGCACTCGTTTTAGTTGGATTTGAGCAGGATGAATTGATCGGATTAATTTCAAGCTTTCTTCAACATATTGTTTTCTCTGTTTGTTGTGCTACGACAAAAACAGTCCGAAAAAAACATGTTATACGTATAATAAGTGCGCCCTGTAGTCATAAAAAGAAAAATGCGTTGTATGCATAAACACATTTGGTGGAAATGTTACTTGTATATAAAGCAAAACTTTTTCAACATGGGCGCTATTCCTTCTAGATTCTACTTTTTCAAAACAATCGTGATGGTAAAGCTGCTGTAAAAGATAGTAAAATTGGAGTTTGAATCAAGAATGTTTCAGCATTGACACTGACAATCTGCCAACTCCAAACTTGTAAAGGCAATTGAATAAACAGATAAAAAAACGGAAGCGTCTTGTACCACACAAAGGTGGATCCATGGGGGGCTAAGGGGGCTGAAACCTTCCCTAAATTTTTTTAGATATGGTTTTTGATCAATGGTTCCAGACACAGAAACGTCCATTGGAGTGATTTTTTTCTATAGCCTTTAAATAAACCATTTCTTGCACAAGGTGGAGACGAAAATATTAAATCCAAAGCTTATTTTACTGATTTTGGGCAGTCTGAAAGTATTTATTTCAATAAAAATAAAACTACTAATAAGCAGGTTTTTATAAAAAGATATGGCCCCAATGTCACATAAACCGCACGTAAGTATTTAAACTCTTGTTTAATTAGGGTAGAATTGGGCTTTTTGTGGAAAAAAATTGAATAAGCAGCAGTCTGTGGCCAAAAGTTCAATAAGCAGAAAACTATACTATTTTTTCCTACAAGCTTTCATGAATAAGTGCAGCTCATTTTATTTGTTAAGCGAAAACATCAAAATTGCGCTGCAACAAACTTACAACGCAGTTAACTACAGGCTAGGTTAGAGCGCTCAGTAACAGCATAAATTCCATTACAGCAAACGTAACCGTAAAATGTAGTCTACATGCCAGATAGGTTAAAAATGAAGTGCGCTAGATTATCTGCAGGCCATTCTAAAGATGACTACAGATCAGACCTGCCAGAAACAATTATTGGACAAAAGTTTCAGCTCAGCACGAAATCAGACGCTTTTTTTCGATCCATCTGCTGTCTCTACAAAATGGTTTCAACCTACTGTAAAATATTTCTAAAATTGCGTTACCGCACTATAGTCGCGTTTGGTACAAAAAATTGAATGGATGAGAAGAAGTTGATCATTGACTCGCTGCAAACATAACATTTCCCGCTGTAACGTGGAAAAACATTTTCTGATCATTTTCAACGCCCTTGTGATGCAATAAACACCTTCCAGGGCAAATTGCCAGCATTCATTGCTTCGAGTTTTTTGCAGTGTTGCCAGTTTGGCTTGTTTGAGGCCAAATTTACTATTTCTGGCTTTTTTCAACATCTTTGGCTCTTTTCATTTTTGAAAAAGGCCAAATGAAATTTGTCTTTTTTGGCCGTTTTTGGCCAATTAAATTTTTTATGCCGATTTGGCAGATTTAAAGATGATTTTATCAGATTTTTGGGCGCTGGCAGATTTCTAGACACTGTTTATGGACACAGAATGATAAAATTTTATTGGAAATTCTGCACTAGAAGTTATACTTTTTTGTTTTGCTGTTTCGTGCATTGTTAGGTTTACAGTTTCAGGTAACTCTTCAGCAAGACCAAAAGTTTCGAGAAGTTTATTAGAGTGACTAGTGAGCTTAATTCTGTTCATGTATAAAATATGTATATATTGCCTTTTAAAAGCGCGTTTGAGTGTTTCAAAGTGTCGCTGTGTATTAATCTTGTGTTTGCTTTTTTTGGTGCTATTTGGCTATTTTGACGGGTTGATCTGGACTTCTTTGCTTGTGACTACCTGGCAACCCTGTTTTTTCGGATGTTTGTCTCTACGCGTACCGGGTGGCGTAGCCAGACCAGATTTTGGGTGGGCACATCTTTTGACTTTAAGCGAGCAACGGCATTTTGTTTTCAACACCGCCTCTCAAAGCACAAAATAACAAGAAACGCTAGAAATTTGGGAGAAATGGTCCTCTTGGCCCCCTTGCTTACGCCTATGCTCGTACCCATGCGTTTCTTTCGGGGAGGAGAGTTGTGTTTGTTTTCGAAATAACTACCTTTTTTCAACCTTCAACTTATTTTCTATGGTCAAATGGCGTTGAGAGTTAATGGCATTTTTAAATAGTTTGCAATTGATACTTCGCCACTGATTGGCAGGGATTTTTGTAAACAAATTTGGCCATTTTGGGTGGGCAACCGCGATGTGTAATAAAAATCGGAAAACTTTGCGAAAATAAACAAATTTTCAAGTCCGAACGACATGGACTTCTATATCATGCGAATCTGCACTTTTCGCACACAATGCGGCATGGGTCTTGTACAGACTGCCAACAAAGGTTACTGCCAGCATTTCGTTTTTATCGTGTATGTTTTGTGTCACTTTTATGCCTGCACCACGCGTTTTTTTCGGCGCGGACCTGTGTTTGTTTTGCTATTAATGAAATTTTTTCGACATTCAACAAGTTACTATAAGGTTAGATAAGTTTGAGAATAATTTCTGAATTGGTGCGAAGGCCGCTTCTGTTCCGGAAACGTTCTAGTAAGCCTAGATAATGGTGAGACTGCGATTGCCCAAAATGTCTGTGGGTACTAACCGTGTTTGTTAAAAAAGTTTCCTGAGCAATTGGGTTTTCACCGCTACGCAGTCAGTACATATCCGGATGAATTTGTCCCTGATTCCCCCCTAAAAAAATTCCTGGATCCGCCTATGCCACAGCAGGTAATGAAAGTACTGGGCATAAATAAAACATCAAACAGGAACTGAATGTAATGTACATCCGTACGGCAAAGCATTGGATATTTATAACGCCAAGCTTGTCGAACTCGATAAAAATAGTTTCGCAATTTCTCAGCGTCCAGCATAAACAACCCAAGCCACCGGTACCAAGTTGCTTAAACTGTTGTTCTGTAAACATTTATATTACGCGTTCTGTTCGAGAAAAGCGGACGAGACTGACCACCGGCGATTCGTAAACAACGGCCGTCACCCCAGCAGGACTTGCGTAACTGAATGACCCTGAAAAGGAAATTTCTTCGTTAGAAAGCATATTGTATATGTCGAGGATCTAAGCATTTTTCCATCAAAATGAGACTGATACACAGAAACACTGCAGATGTTACGAAAATCAAAGTCAAAGTTCATTAAAACAAACATTTTTGGAGCTTGACAATGGTTAGCCAAATGATAGTAATGATGATGATGTTGACGGTTGTTCGAAACGGTAGTTCAGCCGTTTATAAATTTTTCATCTCCGGATGACGGCTGTGCCAGCCGTTTGGCATTTTCAACTTGTAGCACAAACATCCTGGTGCTGCGATAGATTTCCAAAGGTGTTTCAGACGCAATAGTATGTTTTGAGCTCAAGCTAGGGACAGATAAAATAAACCTCGTATAAACATTCGCAAGATCAGCGTTAACGATTTTCAATATTGATGAGACGAGTACTTACGTGACAGCAATCTAAAAGTTTATCACTGGCTAAGCCTCCGTGAATACATTTTTGAGCGTTCAGTCTCCTCATTTCGAAAAATAGTTGTTTGGATTCCGTCTGCAAAATATGAGAGCAGTCAACAAATGCAATGCATAGGCTCCTTAAATTCCTACCCAAGATCCAACATGCGTCATTGCGAGAATAAATAAACAACTTATATATGATGAACAAATAGATGCGCGTTCACATGGAACAAATTTCCTATCGGGTAATTTTTGCAAGGTCCTTCAATCAATGGAATATACTGTATTTTCAAGCGATATATCTAACGTGTGTGGTTGTGACTGCGTCTAATTTTTATGGCACAGGTGAAAAAATAGTCAACGATTTACTAGGTCCTCACTGGAAAGAATCCTGGGAGCTTGATCTAAGACAACGCAAAAAATTTTAGCTGCAGTTTGTGTATCACATACCTGAGAGAATCTATTTCCGTTTTGATTTCGTCCTATTTTTTATCAGTAGTTAACGTAAACGCTTCATTTTCAACCGTTGCGAATGTATAATTTTTTAAAAATGGTGCTTGTTCATATGAAGCCTCATTCTATGTGAACTAGTAATAGCATGCTGTCATTCTTTACGTTTACCAAAGCATGAAAGCTTGGATTATACCTTGTATAACCTTTCAGCATCACTTTTCTAAAGATTGAAATTGCAAAAGATTTTAGTGTAGTTGTTGCCAACCAATCATGAACGTGGATGTCCTTACTTTTTTACGGTCACTTTTTCCAACTGAAATTTATCAACTTTTTAGCCCACTTAAAAAAAGGAAAAAAGCCTGCTTCAGTAAAAAATCTCGCTTCATTCGCACAGTGGCACCCATATGATCTGAAATCGTGAATGTTATGGTGAGACAGTTTGAATGCCGCGGATAATTATATTTGTTAAAAGCATAGTCAAGCACGACAATCACCAACTCTACCGAGGTTACTCAGTGAGTTAACCTTGCCAGACTACGAACATTCGTGACGTTTTCTCGGTTAACGAAGGTATGGCGTGTTTCTGAGACGAGTGACCGATTGGGTAACTTGCGAGAACTTACCCTCATCGAAGAACGAGAATTGGCGCATACCTTTACGCCAAAAGACTCGCTAGAAAAAGTTTTAGTTCTCAGAGCCACGCTTGAGCATGGTTTAATGCAAGACGGATATTTATGGTTCGGGCATCTTCAGGGCTATGTCACTGATTGTGCAGACACGTTGTTTTTGCCATGCAATCTATACCTTGCGATAAAATGGGGCAAAGATGAATAAAGCGCCGGTCTTGTTCTGTCTCGAATCTCGAATTACAACAGCAGCATTTTCCGCCAACAAGTTTCTGCGCGACATCTGGATCTACATTGTTTTGTTTCACGCTTTTGAGAAACTGAAAAAAGTGTCATTTTTGACAGCAGTCAGTGAAAAGAAATGGTTACGTTTCACTTTTTCAAATAGTTAAATGTCTGAATTTCACAAAAAAATATTTTAACTTTGCTACTTAACAATCCAAAAGTGCAATAAACTTCCAGTCAACTGACTAAGACAGCAAAAAATCTATATAGAAGCTGGTTATAGCCTGAAATATCCCTTTCTTTGACGAAATTGTGATTGGGAAACAATGCGCGTGTTTCAACAAGCCGCTTGTCCCACAATTAACAAAACAATTCACCGAGATGGTGGAATAGGTTTTTATACCCTTTGCCACTTTCATCGTTTTTTGTTCTCTTTTGTACGTATAATCTGGTAACAACTTACAGCATCTGGAAAGCACAACCTTTGCGGAATTAGGTTTGATGTTTTTTGCCGATGCTGAGAAACTGAAATCAGAATGTTCTCGATCCTTTTAGCGCAAGATCATTTGGTAGTATACTATTATACCCTATAGCGATGAGGCATTGCGACTTGACCCTTTCCGCCAAAAATGTGCTGCTTCTTGGAAGCCCTTTCTGTTACATGTTTTATTTTTTGCTCTATATTACTTGTTCATCTTTCAACTTGGCTTTTTTGCGAAAAATGAATGTTTGTAAAATCAGAGCAGGCGTCGAATTGCGAATACTTTGCCAAACTTTGGCTTGATTCGATTATCGTGCATTCAGTCTTAGCCAAACGTTTCTACGCCAAAGTAAAAGTACTGATCACTTCCAAATTGTATACCACAACAGAGAAAAATAAAGAAAAACTAAAAACTAATAAAGAAAGGTACAGAAGTGCGATTTTACGGAAGACAGACATCAGTGTACATTTACTGAACTCAATGTATCTCTTGTCTCATGACTGAAAGATTTAGGTTGAAAATAACCAAAACCTGATAACCTGTCAGAAAAAGAAGTGAACCCTTAGGTATTATTTTTCAAAAGTTATATTCTTACATTATATCTGAATAAGTTAAGTTTACAATCTATCCTCTTCCACTCTCCCAAATATTAAGATAGAGTACTGCGACCTTCCCTGTGGACAACAGACCGGATTCCAATGCATAACTTGAGAAAACCTGCGCTTACTGTGAAGCAGGAACAGTTGTTTTTTGGTCGGAGGCTCAAACATGCTTCGCCAGCCGTTTTTGGCATGACGTAGAAAAATTACGTCAATTACAGATGGCCCGAAAATGTGTGCGTTGTTATCACAGACCATGTCCTTTTTGGCGCCGTGGGGGAGATACGTGATACAGTTTTTGACAATACTATTTCGACTGTTGAAGCTTCGCTGTTCCTAATCGAGTGCGGCAAATTTTCATGTACAAGTGTGAGTTAAATCTCCAGAGTGTTCCTTTCGAGAACAAGTTACTTCAGTTGCAAATTGTGCACTGGTGCGCTTTTGACACATATAACTTCATTGTAATCTCTCGACTTGTTTTTATAAGCAAAATACCGTTGTCAGTCCGCTCGTGCGTTACCTTCACTGCAGCGAAAACCTTAGTGGAATCAGCAAGTTGCGAAAAGTTCAGCTTTATTTTCACCAGTGATGGACGCCAATTCATATTTGTTTAAGCGATCACCAGGTTGTTTCGGGGAACGAGGAGGCACTATAGGCGAAATTTGCATACCGTAAGCGTTGTTCTGTTCATATTATAGACAAGAATTGTGTTAAGATGTTGCTTCTTCACTCTGTCAGTTTCTTTGTTTTTTTAAAATGTTTTTTCTTAAGACCTGTCTCCATGGAGGGGTCATGCGATGAAAAAAGTGGTGCTGGTCTGGATACCCACATATGTTGCTACTATTGCGAATTCTAGAGGTTCTCAAACTTCTTGGTAGTTTTGTCAAGTCGAATGCCTTATTCGTTAGACCTATCATAGTTGTCCTTTGGTAGGTAACTTTTTTCTCACCATTTCATTACCGCATGATTCACATGCTACTGGCGGTGATTTCAAGTAAGATAGAATTTCTGAAGACACTAATGCCCAAGCGAGTTTTTGACTTCAAGTTAATTATCTTCTTCGGCTAAAAGTCACTTGTTCTGTGCTGCCTAAGCCGGACTATGCACATCGCTGACATTATTAGAAAATCGCAAGATTTTCTTATCTTTAAACATCCCAGCGGCAATGCCAGGAATAAAATAAACAATTAAGTGCTTTCACGTTGACGGTCAAGAATCAGGACAGAAGAAATTTGGCAACGTTGCTGGAAAATTATTTTTTCTCGGTATCCCAGTTTTACACAAACGGGATAACATCCGCAGTCGCACTTCAGCTGCGTCCCACAAACAGGTCCGATTCTCCCGAACAACGCAATCTAACCTTCGACTGCATTTCATCGCCGTCAACGATACATACCGCGAATGAAGAGAATTTGTTCCCGTGTAATTGGTATATCGCCAAGGTTTATAAATCGGTACTTTATCAGTCAAAAGGCGAGGTAATTTTGCACTATATTCCGACTAGCATAACCAGTTTCACGCGTGTAAAGCCCTCCATCGTGGAACAACACCACGGTATGCAAGCGCCCCTGTGACGAAACAGTGCTAATCTGTCTATTTTCGGAAGGCCAACCGCTCATAAACATCCCGTTTCAACATGTTTGTATGACCACTGAACGATTATTATCAGTTCCAGTGAGGCAACACTAATCGTAATATTTGTTGAGCCACGAAGTACTTGATCAGATCCATACTAGATCAGGTTACGTTGTTTGACACACATCACTTGAAAAATAAAGAAAATTTAGCCTGATCTGATTTCACTAATTTTTTTCAAGTTAACACAAAACAACAGCACGTTTGACCAAAATGTCCTGGACGCGCGTTTGCTCACCATTTCACTTAGCAAGCAAAAGCACCTAAAAGATTTGTAGTTATTTTCAGTTCAACCATAGTTTGGCATTCAAGTACATTACTTTGTATTTAACCAGTAAACAGAGTTTTCAAAACATTTCATTTTGATCCCGACTTTGCGTATCTCACCTTTGTAGTACGATCTTGCAACCCTTTGAGGAGCTTGTCATGCATATTTCCTTTGTTGTTGAAATTTTGGCAAAAACATATTTTCGTTTGCTCTTTACAGAAAAAAGAGGCTGCTTAAGATTTTTTTATCATCTCATCAGCGCTTCCTCGATATTTCACGCTGTGTGGTCCACAGCTGCCATGGCATCTACCATTGCTTTTTCGTTGTCATACAAGAGGTCTGTGGATGTGGATTTCGCCATTCCAAGAGGTATGTGTGTAGTCTAGAAGAGGCCAGTGAATTAACGTGCTGCTCAAATGTGTTTTTGGTAATTATTTGTGCGCAAAATGTTATGAGTCAAACGTTTCATGTGATGTGGCTTTTCCGCAGTAAACGCAGTACAACATAGGTTCTGTAGATAACTTTGAAACCTCTTGGAATGACGGTATTTTTGCAGAACAACTGTTTTTTTCCATGCATTGCACAAACTCGAGTTTACGTAGAGAGAAAAGAGGCCTAAAATTCTTCCTTTCCGCCTTCAGCGTATGAACTTGCCAAGTCTCAGTGGCCATCCTGTGTAACTTAGTAGCCAGAAAAAGTTGGCAACCAGTTTTAAAGCCAGAGCTTTCAACAAAGGCAACCAATATTCACAAAAGAGAGTTATTGTTCTATGTTTAGCAAACGTTCACTGAGATCAAACTTAGGAGCAGCGTGCCTGTACCTATTATACAGTAATATCTGTCGTTGTGCATGACACTAAGAATTACGAGTACGGTACGTCGTATTCAATCAAAATTCCATTACTGACCCTTTTCGTACAGTAATATTGGCACAAATACGTTGCCAGTTGCACTCAAACAAGCTTCGCATCCGCAATAATTTGTTGTCTTACTGTATGTAGTTCTATCAAAATATGATAACATTCTGAAATTTTCTAAAAATACGATAAAAGGCAATAAAATTCTTACCTGATTTTCACCCAAATTCATTTAATTTGTCTCTTTGAGAAAAGTCGCCGATATGCAGATAAATGCTACTTGCGAATAGAGACCCAGAAAAGGCGTCGGAGCTGTTTGATCCTCCATGAACTAGTCCTCACGATTTCTTTCAAACTTTTTAAAATTTTACAGGAGTATTCAGCACAGCGGCGTGCTCGATTATCGGCTTGATTTATTGGTGCGTGGTACAAGTTACGTACACCACACGGGTTTTTGGCGCAGGTGTTCGCTGTGTCGGACACGCTGAACTTTGCTTTTCATCAGCAGGGATTATTATGTTGGGAATCTTCTTCTCGAATTTCACTGACATCCACGGTAAGCGAAGACAGCAAACGTGCAACAGTTTTTCAGATTAACAGAAGTTTCTCAAAGCTTCCATTTTGAAATTAACATATGAGCTTGACTTGGAACAAGTTTGAATACGAACGAAAGTCGAGTTTATCAAGAATTTGAGCAGCTTTCGACCGGGTTTCCCAGTTTGCAAAACGTTTTGCAACAAACACCATTGATGAATCTTTTAGAGATGCGGAGATCTGCCTGTTTTAGAAAAAGCAACACTCCATTAAAACGCAATTTTTGTTTATTGCTGTGGTTGCTTTGCATTCCTGCAGATCAGGGTTGTGGAGTCAGAGATAAAATATCCGACTCCGACCTTTCCAAAATTTCCGACTCCAACTTTCCAAAATTTCCGACTCAGACTTTCAAAAATTTCCGACTCAGACTTTCCAAAATTTCCGACTCAGACTTTCCAAAATTTCCGACTCAGACTTTCCAAAATTTCCGACTCAGACTTTCCAAAATTTCCGACTCAGACTACTTAACATAAAGGGAATCACATTTGGCTGTTAAAATCATGGAAATCGTGGTGCACAGCAAGAAATCTGTTTGTCTAGTTTCACACTATTTCATTACAAGTAAAATCTTAAAGAAAATGTTTGAATGTAAGGATGTCAGTCATTCATGCGTCACAATTTAAGATCGAACTGATCGTGAGTCGCAAAGACTTTTGCTGCTACACTACGTGTTAACCCGCTTTACATACCTGAAAACTGAAATGATGTATTGATTTATAAGCCGTTAAAGAGAGAGCGTTGAGTTTCGACCAGGGGGATTTAAGCTAAAATTAGGTCAGGATTTTCGGAAAGCAACAGCTGGAAATGACTTTCTGTTGTCAAATGCGATCAAATGCGCTGTGCCGCATTGCCTTCACATTTGGTAAAGCAAACACCAGGAGTAAATCAAAGCACAGCCGGCAGTATGGACCTGGAAGCACAAAAAAAGCAAATATTTATTCGGGCGGCCTTGGTTTGCTTTGAGAAGGTTGCTAAGAATTTTGTCGCGGGTGGATCACAATTTTAGTGCCGCTGCGGAAGATGGCACGCGCGACATCTGAAAGATTCTGCCCAAATCCTGTGGGAAATTACCGCTTTAGCTGCGTATATTCTTGAAATGATCTCTTTAAATTCAAACAGGATGACTTTTTTCGGTAACATTTGCGTTAACTAGCGATAAATATTTTCTCTATTTTAAGAATGTTTGCTTAATAAAACATACAATGGTGTAGTAATTTTTCTTTGAGGGAAATCTTACTAAAATTTATGGAAAAACATTTGAAATCACGAATGCCCCTTTCACCTTTAAGTAATTTTGAGAACGCTCAATTCTCTGCGCCTCCTATTTCCTATCTGCAATAAAATAGATCCTATTTGCATAAAACGGGTTTTAAACAAGTTTAAAAAGCAAAATTTTCCCCATCAAGTTGTTCCTACTTCCTTAACTTCTACATATACACGCAATAAGTCATAAACCTAAAGGTAATTCCCTTGAATCCGGAAAACCATAATAAAAGTATACACAAGAAGTGGGAATTTTTCCTTTCATTAACGAGTTTCGCTTTGAATATGAATAACACAGCACGCATGCTCCACTGAAGTGAAACAGGTTCCCTAGCGGTGTTGCGAGGGAGGAAAATATGAAAAGTTAAATTTCAGTGAAAATTTAATCATTATCCAGTGAATAACTTGTAGTTTTAATTGATTAAAAAATATGCGTTTGCTATACACGATAACTCAGAAAATTAACCCCTTGCTTGCTAAGTGAAAGTCAATCACAAGTGGTAAATTTATGACTGGAACTCTTGCTCAATAACTTTGTCCGTGCATTGTGCAACGATGTACAACACCCTAGATGCAACTTGGGAACTCAAAAAGCGCTTCTGCTATTCTTTTGCCTTGGCGTGTATGTGTTAAATTAGCATTTCGCAACTCTTCACTGCGGTAGGGTTAAGAACTTTAGGCTAATTGGTATATGTAAGCTCATGCATGAAGTCTTGGCATCTTGCTCGGTTTTTATCGCTTGGTCTTGATGACAACCACATTGGGGCGTAGCTGTTGTTTCTTATGTACTCCTGCTTATTTAGAATATTACCACCGAAAAAACCTACAGGTAATTCTTGAAAAATGTGGAATGAATTACTAATAAAAAACAGCTAGCATTTTATACGCCAGAAGGTTTTGAACCAGGTGTAGTGGTGGCTTTTGCTATAGCTGAATTCAATGAGCCACCATTTCAAAGAGTGTCAAGTGATCTTGTTAACAGACAGTTATGTTTTAACTTGGCTTCTTCTGATATTACTTAGATTATTTCTAAAGGTTTGGGGAGGTCAGATCTACTGATTACAAGCAACTACACCTTTTGCAGTCGATGCAATATAAATGCATTTTATGACTATCTACTAAAAACAAACTCAATTTTCTGCACTATCTCTTGTTACACGCCTTATTGCCGTATAAAATATTAACTTCATTTTTTGTCCTTACGAAGAAAAAACGATATAATCATTCCCTGCCTTGTTTTTCGTTTGAAGAGATAGTGATAACGACAATAATACAGGACCGTTACTTCTGACAATAAACTCTGTAAAAATGACAACAAACCAACAAACTGCTATTCATATTTAAGTGGTGTATCACAGAAAAAACATTTATACAGTACTCATTTTGTGCTGCCTTCGGAGTGTCACGGTTTGTCTTCTGAAGTGTACCTTCGAATAATTCGAGCCATTGGCCATGCTTTTCGTACTGAAGGCTCTACTAGCAGCAATTCAATGACAGCAATAGCATGGCGCTTGCAGCTTTCCTTTGTACCTACCTATCGACACTGAACACCAGACTGGAAAGAAGTCTGGTTTGACCCGAAAGGAAATAAAACCCATCCTCCCAGCTTCTAGGACGTGTACTCATCCCAGTGAACTAGACAAAACATTTTGTAGCGGTCATTAATCTTGACCCCATTTCTGGTCATTTATTTCTAAGGCTTTTGCAAATTAAAGCTTGTGCTGTCTTTTTCAGAAATCACCCCAAACGGCCTTCTATGTATTGCAATCAGTGCTGCATCCTTTTTAACCATGATGTCAAGGTCGTTTTGGCTGAAAGGAAACAAAATCGCGATCCAAAGGAAACAAGAATGAAAGGAAACAAAACCAAGAAGACATCTATTTGTAGTTTAGAATGCTATTTGTATTTTAATTATGCCTTTGTACGAGCGTATCAGAGTGGAGGAATGATCTTTATTCTGCGCGAGCGTTATGGCATGCAAGATTCAAAAACTTTTGTTTCAGAAATTTTAGATTTGTTGATGATGTTTCTATAATCGTTGCCTTGTTTCATCTTTCAATCGAATGCTGTTACCTAAACAATCGACTTTTTGACTGAATGTATCACCAGAGAGTACTGTAAGTTACCCACAATTATTAAATTTCTTTATACTACATAAAAAGTAAAGGTTTTGCTTTTTTGTTCTGATTGTAGAATTTCATTGTACAAAATCGTGGTGTTTCGTGTTTCTCAGAAGATTGAAGCTAGGTATGAACAGGCCTGTAACAAGCTTGGCACACGAGGGGCGAAGGGTTTTCTGAGAGGGGCCCAAAATGTTTAAACTATGTCCAATAGTTTTAGACTATGTCCAACACATTTTTTTCCACGGAGGAAAAGCCCCCATGCGCCATGCGCCTCCCCTAGTTACGGGCTTGGGCCTGAATGGCAGAACAAACGNATTTCAGTCAAGTCTGTTTGATCTTTGCACAAATGAGCTGTAGAGAATCAAGGAGCAAAGTACAGGTGCAACCTGAAAATAAGANTGTAAACAAGCGCAGAGGGATNACCGTGTAAAAAAGTCGCTACATTTCCAAAACAGGTGCTATTGGTTGCACAGTCAAAAATGCCACTACCTATTCAAATGCGTTAAACTCATTTTCAAAGTACCTGATGCGATTCCCACTTATATGTGCGAACTTTGAACTTTTCAAAAGATTATTAATATTTTCAAACGTATTTAATCCATACATTTGTTTCTCAATGAAGCTTGCAGCAAACAAGTTTTTGCAGTAGTAGGGACACCACAGGCATTGTTTCAAAAAAATTGTAGATATCAAACAATAGTAACACGCAATAGTAATAATCTTTCAAACATTTGTCACTGCGGAGGAGCTTTAGGAACATACCTACACAAACCCTCATGCAAAATATTTTTTTGTAAAATTTCTCGTTTTGCCCACAGAATGTTTATAGTTGCAAACCTCAATTCCTTTTAGTTTAAGATTATATGACCACGCTTTACCTTACATATGTTTTTTTAAAAGCAAACACTGTAGTAACTGTTCTACACTCTTAGAGGCTTCGATCGTTTATCTTGGTATAAGTTTTTTTTAAGGAAAAAGTTAGGTACCTGGTATGGACCTGTAGGGATCCGATTTCTCTGATTGTAGAGACCCGATTTTCTCTGATTCTAGGGACCTGATAATGATTTTCTGATTCTAGCGGACCGAATCGGGTCCCTAAAACATCTTTNAAAAAACCTGCTATTAGTAAGCTTCAAAAGGTTTTTCCACTAGAAATATCATAACCATTTATAAATTTTGAAGTTTGCTATAGATGTTGCTTCAACNAATAAAATAATACTACTGATACTGCTGTACATTTGTTGTATAGCCCTACTCTGAAAGCAAAAAGCATGGGCATGAACCAAAACAAACTCTGATTTAACAAAAACAGGACTTGGTTAATTTGCTTGCAAAAAGAGACTTGTGCGGAATCTGAATACATTTTGATTGTGGTTTGATGAAAAAATAACTTTTTTGGAGAAAACCTCGAAATGAAAACACATAGCTCTTGTAACTATCATTGAAAAGCCTTGGAATAGCAGTTTTCAAAAGAGTAGCCTGGAAAGTTAATCTCAATAAACGTTTCAATCAATTTCCTAGAGTGCTCATTTTCATTGTTTCGTTTTGTTTCAACCAGAGAACGGGAGTTGAGGGTTTCTGGCAATTTACGCTCCCGCACAAATGATTAATAAAAACAAGTGGTACACGTTTTAACTGGTAACACCACAGCGAGTTAACAAAAATCCAATTGCTTCAAATCAAAATTTAAAAAACTGGCAATAGTTGCGTATCAAATGTCTTAACCAACGGGGTGGACATCTTTTATTATAAAAGATCAAACGATACCTTCTGAAAACTTTTTTGCACAAGGAGGGAACTTTCAACTGCATGTCATCTATAGTTTTCAAAACCTAATTCAGTCACTTGCATTCGCAATGGCACAGTACATATTTCCAACTCCGCGTATTATACGCTTTAAACAAAATTGCAGAGGACATAGAATCGTTTTTTAGTACTCTTGTTGAACGTTTATGAATGTTGTGCACCACACATGGTCGTAGCTTTAAGCGCCAAATATGTCTAAACAGCTCATTTTTCAAGAAGGTTTGTAAAAAAGAAACAGGTGGCTTGCATTAGCGGTCTTCCTGGTGCCCTTGTAGCGTTTACATCGTTTGCTTAATCAAACCATGTTCTGAGCAGCAACAAAATATCGGCACTGAAGCAAAAATAACTGAAAACCAACGAATTTTCAAGCGTTTGCTTTTTTGATAACGTTTGTAACCGGAAAGCCGTCAGTGTTGTTTGGTATCATTTGCAAATCCTTTAGTTGAAGTTCCATTTCACCGATGGCTCAGATACAGTATTTCCAAACAATTCATGTTCTTCTCATTATCTTTGTTCTAACTAGAATTAGAAACGGCCATATACTTGGGCACACAATGCGTTCTGTAATGCGTGGCTAGAGTATCTTTTGCTAAACTGAGGAAAGATGCGAATTTCTTGGAAAAAGTTAATGAAAAGCGTGTCCCTGCCGTGGCTGAAGCATTTCACCTAATTTGGTTGCATCTTGTTTTTGTTGCTCCAAAGCTGTTCCACTGCAACTCATGTCAAATAAGATCACCAGAAATATTCCCAGTGATTAGTTTTTCACTGATCACATTTTCGATTGGAATATAACCTTGAGCAATTATTTGAAAATGGCGATCTAACAGCAGAAAGGAAAGGTCTTGAATTGATTCAAACATCAAGCGCAGTCCGATTGATTCGTGACCTTTGCTGCATTTTCTTGAAAACCGAAATGCGACAAATCGCTGATTCGTCGATCAATGCAAAAATATCGTGTTAAGAAAAATTTCAAATTTTCTCATATATAAAGGATAACGTAACCCAAGCTAAGCAAAAGTATTTTGCAATTTCTTATTCCTTGAAGTAAAAATATCAATATCGTTTTGATAAAGTATTAAACAAGGTATTACGCACGCAACAAGAACACTAGAGCATTTACCCTGGGGAACCCCCAACAGGGTATTTGTTGGAAGTGGGAAGGTCATGGCAGAGATTCCATTGTCTTATGTTTCCTTTTTGTGCGCGGGAACGCATTGTGAAAAATTGGTGGAATGTGGGGTTAGCGTCTACTGAAACTTTCGCTTCTTTCAACGAAGTTTCGTTTTTCACTCCTGAAAAATGGTAGGACTATATATACGAGCGACAACGTAAGTTATGGATAGATGGAGGTTGCTGCAGAAAACATCCCACGGAAAAATGATTGTGAACCGAAGATATCTGGTAAGACTTGTTATTGTGAGTGCATGCAACTGTAGTGGTGCTTCCGGGCAGAACATTGTGCATGCGAAGGCAACTATAAATAAAGAACAACATCGAAGTTTTAACAGCGTTTTTCGCAATTGGTGATTTCTCGTGTTTGACTTTGAAAAAAGATATTACTTAAATTTTACCGAGTTGCGACTGCTTCAAGTACTACAAATAAAAAATAAGCAGACAGTGAATATTTCTTTATTGAAAAGTGAGTGATATTACTTTCTGGATCGTTTTAGAAGTCACTTACGTGGCAGAATATTTTTTGCGCAAAATGGAAATACTCATCCTGCTTTCCAGTAGCAAAACGATTCTAAATTTCTATCTTGTATATTGAAATATTAGAATTTTTGTTCCAAGGTTGTTTGCTCTTTTAAAAAATAGCGATATGCTTAGGTTTCTCTTGTTGGTCTGCGCCATGAGTGTAATGATCCAGTTAAACAAATTTTAAATGTTATTAAAAAACATCGTGTGTTTTAACATCGTTTGCAGTCAAGTTACGGACTTGATGTAAAAATTTCTATATGCAGTACTATAGCCAACCCATAAAATATCTGTTTATATAACTTTGTAGGCATATTTCCTTGTTTTACTCGTATCACTTCAGATGAGACCAGCTAGAAAAACCCCTTGCCTCGAAAAAGATTCACGGTATGGACAAGAAGTTTTTTTTATTTTACTGTGCTTTTGCAAAGCCTTGTTTACTGAGACTTTGGTTGATTGTCTTGTATATGGACCGCTTTTCGAAAGGTTTGAGGGACCATTTTAATAATCTTTCTTCACATACCATTCACATGGCTGTCCTTGATATACAAATTGAGATTACAAAGAAGTAAAATATATCTCTCATTTTTAACGAGGACGTTGTTATCAGGTATTACTTGTGAGCTACGACTCAAACCCTATTCTGACTATCACTCATTACAGATTCTATTCGTTTCAGACGTTGGTCTGATTCACCCGCTTACACCTTGCTGGCTATTTATAGCCGGCTGGTTTTCTGAAGCATTTCATTTGCTTCAAACAATGCCAATCGCAGACTTAAAAAGCTTGCTTCAGGGAAGAAATTTTGCAGCGCTCTAAATACTTTGAAATGAGGCACAAATTCTGCAGTAGTGATAATAGCTTGTTGAAGAATGTGACAAAACACTAATTTCGGTAAACTTCAGTCTTATAGTGTTATGTCAAATGAATTTTACGTATTTCCAACGATATTTTATAAAATCACAATATCTGTGCTAGATGCTCCAACAGCGTTAAAGGTTAATAAGGTGTTCCACTGCATAATAACCGTGAAACTAACAGCTCGTGCGCACAAATCGTGTCTGTTGTCAGTTTGCTAGAGGTGATCGACATTCTAATCATGAAACAAACATAACAATCAAAATAAACTATAGTTTATAGCACGTGTCATTACGTCACAAAATTAGAAACAAGGAAAGTGAAGATACTACTTAGTAATTCTTGTTGTATTGCTTGGAAATGCTGTTTTAAACAAACTAAGATTTCGAAAACACTATTTTCAACTCCCACTGTGCACAACCATCTATTGCGTTATGTCACCAAGATGCTGGAAACTGTGTATAAATTCAAATGGTTCTTTGAGCTTCTGCCATGGCAATAGTTTGCTGCAGCCCCAAACGGTACCAGGGGAGCTGATCGACTGTTTCCATTTCCCTTTGTTTATAGCAAAAGAAATGCCGTGCTTACGTTCTGTCAGCCATGATAATCACGTGGTGGCTAAAAATTGATTTTAAAATCTACCAGTTAACAACTGTCAATCGATGATACCCATGCTAAGAATAAGGAAGTGTTTGTTGCTTACGCTAACACATGGTGTTGTGTAGCTGATCTGATAGACATTAGCTTAAGAAGCTGCTGCTAAATCTCACCTAATAAATATGCTTGTACAGAATTACAAGTAAATGCGAAAATAAATGAAAAATCTAAACTGCATTGGCTGTGTTCTTGTGAAAAAGTCTTCGGAAGTGAAATGAAATATATCAGCACCTTCCATGCAAACTCAATAAATCTCATAGCTGCAAATTATATTTCTTTTATTTAAAATAATTTTAAATGTAAACTTGCTGTAATAACTTCCCAAGAAGTAGATCTTGTTTTGGTCTACTGTCTTCCTCAACAAATTTAAAATTCGCACTTAATCGGAATCACTTTTTTGGAATCACAAGTAGTTGTAGCTTTAACTTTCAATCCTATGTCAACAACACTAAGCCTCTAAAATATTTTTCAACTATTGCAGCTGCACGAAGATACCTGAAAATGGAACTGAAGAAGGCGGCTTCGCCGCTTGGCAAACAGTTTTTCTTTTCTGTACGTTTACGGAACCTGTTCAAATTGCAATTTGCCCGACACACTGCCGCGATCCTGTCAACGGGTCCCTGCTAGACCACCGCCTTTACGTTCCGCGTGAAATCCGTTACACGAGGAACTTTACGATTCATGGCAGCAGATGGAAATTGTTCAAAATACCAGTCGCCTGTGTATGCATCGCAAAGCGAGACAGAAAACACAAAAGGGGCTGCCCCTAACGTGTAAATATAACCATGTGACGAACCCTCAACCGCAGCCGGTTTCAAGAAGGGAAATATGTCTTCATTGAATGCGCATTGCACTCTCTATGGTTATGGCCCTAATATACGGATGACTGTGAAGGTTCAACAGTCTCTTGTAGTTCCGTACAACAATAAAATTCTTTCAAGCACATGAATTTTAAATTTTTCTGAATTTTCCACTGTTGGTGAAAAACCAGTCGATGGTCCTAATAAAAAGTTGTGCTACATGCAAGAGCAAAAACATGCATAATCAGTAAAACGTTTTAAGGATTGCAAAACCATAAGTCCACATGCGGAACGGCAGTGAACAACCTGAAGCACTACTTGTGATGATTTTCTGTTTCTTGTTATGATTTTTTGTGATGATTTTCTACTTGAAGCACTACTTGTGATGATTTTCTTGAAGCACTACTTGTGATGATTTTCTGCGTTTTGAATCGAATTTATGTTTTATAGATGACAAAGAAAAATCGTTTATTTTTTTTCATTCTATGTCTACCGGACCTGTGTGTGTTTTTGCAGAAATGGAAAAAGCAGTGGTTTGTTTCTCCAAAGTTCGTGCTTTCAAAATACTCGTCCACTTCGATCCTTATGACAATGACAAGGATACATTGGTTCAATGCTTTTTCGTTAGCGTAAAGTTGAGTCTGTTAGATTCCTTCCAGAAAAAATCTAGGAATTGTAGTATTCGCAAAAACCGTCTGTTTCTTTTAATGGGGCTTCCCTTTCTAAAAACGCTCCGAAAATCGTCTTCTTATGTAAAGGACATTGATATGCTTGTTTAAATCAGCGAAAATTTTCGTCAGCATTGAAATATCCTGCGTTTTGTCTGGATTTCATGTGCACCTATTTAAAAACGCGTGACTGGTTATATAGATATACATAGGCGTATGAGGCGGGGGGGTGGGGAGGGCTGCCGCACCCCCCGGCTTGAAAATTTTCAGGGCAAATTCTGTTTTCAGGGCAAACTCAAGTTGCTCATAAATCCTGAATGAAAAAAATATTTCATTATGGTGAAAAAATTCAGGGAAACTGTTTTTCAGGGCAGTGCAAGTTGCTCAAAAATCCTGAATGATAAAAAATATATATTCAATTCAGTGAATTCAGGGCACACTGTTTTTCAGGGCGGACGTAAGTTGCTCAAAAATCCTGAATGTAAAAAGTATATTCAATGCAGTGAAACATTTCAGGGCAAATTCTGTTTTCAGAGCAAGCGCAAGTTGCTCAAAAATCCTGAATGATAAAAAATACGTATTCAATACAGTGAATTCAAGCCACACTCTATTTTTAGGGCAAGCGCAAGTTGCTCAATACCTGAACGGTAGAAATGTTTCAATACAGTATTCAGTGTATACTCATTTGGGGGATCCGCGTAATTTGGGCTAGGGTAGTGTGTAATCTGGACCAAAGTCGTGACTAGTTATAATGACTTTCATCTGGAAAAGTTAGTTTGAGGGCAAATATTTTTCGCCGCCAGCCCCCAGTAAAATGCCTTCCCCTACGCCTATGGATATATATATATATATATATATATATGATCATAAATTTGTAATTCACTCCTCCCCATATTTCTGAAGAAGTTGCAATAGCAATTACAGGCAAAAAAACTTAGTGCTAATGATTTAATATTTTAGTCCATGCTAGTTACGCGATAGCAAAGCAAGTTTTTGTTGGGAAATATTTTTCTGTATCACATTATGCAATCCACTTTCAGTCCACAAGATACAATTTGATTTGTGTTGAGTATCATATGTTTTAACGATGGCTTTTGTGTGCTAGAATTTCTTTCAAAAGCGTAATAAACGCCTATCGATCAACAAAGGTGGTTTTTGTCAAGAATGTTTTTGAGGAACACAACGCACTTCGACGTTAGTTTATTCAAGAAGGTATTGACTGGCTCGACCATATATTTTTTAGATCTTCTCGTGCTACACAACAGTACTGAAGTTGACTGACAGTTTTTTTGGAGCCAAGCTACCAACTTTTAGAACTTGCTTGTAGTTTGCTTTGATTCTAACAGGTTATGAAGGCCTGGTCAAATTTACATTTTATCTGTGTTGCACTATTTCTGCCATGACCAGTTCCTTGCTGATCTGAGTACAGCAACAATAGAACTCGGTCAACTCAGAACTACAAGTTCGTCCTGTGTTAAATGTATCAGGCATCAAAACATAGTCTTAAAACTTTAAAATGTTTCGATCTTGTCCTGTATAGATAAGTACGATTGTGGTGAATTTGCCGTGTAATGATCGCGGTGACGGGTAATTATGTGGTTGTCGCATTTTTGCGTGGCTTGATGGAATCCAGCTCAGTGCAACCGTACGTTTTCTCCTCGTGTTCACCGCAGAACGTGTTTGTCAGTCTGGTGTGCGCTGTTAGTTCAATCTACAGCACTAAGT
>JGI24158J21664_10001718_pt1 | contig 25245 bp, 14 predicted proteins | sample Ectturendosymbi3_FD_21664 | JGI IMG/M metagenome (IMG submission 21664) | reverse complement strand
AACTGTGAACCTGACTCTTGTGCAATGTGAGTTTCATACCAGCAAAAAAACTGTCATTGCAAGAATCAAATCAATCAATCGGAATTTAAGATGCCGAGTTAAGGCTTTTCGAGAAATTTTTGGTTCTTAATCCCAATTTCCAGGGAGGAAATCAGGCATTTCCCCCCCTGCGAACGCCTATGCGATCGCTGACTATTTTATATCAGGTTTTACAAACAAGGCCAGCTCATCTAATGAACCGAAGAAACGTTTTTGACTAATTGTTAGCACAAGTTAATTTTTAGTACAGTGTCGTAGCCAACCCAGAAATTTGGGGGGGTCAAAAAATTTGGGAGGGGACAAAATGTTTGATTTTAGGCGAATAGCACTATTTTGTTAGGAAAAACGCCTCTCAAAGCACAAAATGACCATATTTTCCAAACATTTTGGGGGGGCATGGCCCTTTTGGCCCCCCCTGGCTACTCCTATGTTTTAGTATCCTTAGCGATTAAGTAATGTGCAGTACAAAAATATGTTTGGCGATGAGTTTCAATGAAATCGAGTGTCATGTCAACACCTCTTTAGGTCTGGTGGGGGGATGCATCCCCTGCATCCCCCCTGTGTCCGCGCCTGTACCCATAGCCTACTCATTATAGCTCAGTTCTTTTTGGATCGCTACACTACTACAGATCCGGTTTGATCATTCTGATTAAAAAGTAAGATCAGGGGCGGATGATGGATTCAGCCAGTAAGGTTACGGGGGCGGAGGACGGTTTCAGTTAGTGCTGCCACAGGCTTCTCGGCAAAAATCACTAGATTAACAAAAAAAATTCACTAGATCTGAAAAAATCACTAGATTTAAAATTTTTGCGTCGAAATTAGCAGTTTTGCTTGAAATGATGTAGGCCTACTTATTTACTTTATTGCCCAGAAGCCTTCACATCATTTGCAAATTTGTTAAAATAGGTCATGTTGAAGCCTCGAAAACTCATTCTAACAATNTCTTCAAGCTTTTCTCAAGAGCAAAAAATGACACTAATCGCGAGTATTTAGTTACAGCAATCAACCTAACAGGCAATTAATTATTTCCACTGCAGTGTTCCTGCTAAAAGTGAAGATATTGTCATGGCCAATATTGCAGCAATTAACACTAAACAGCACGGAGGTGCAAACAATGAGAAACTCAAATTAGAAATACTTGTTCGATCTGTTGGTGAAAATCTTCAAGCAAAATTCACATAATCAATTATTTACGGATCAAAAAAGGCTGAAAAGCTTGAAAAAGGGGCTGAAAAGTTGAAAAGTTAGAAAAAAGATAACCGATTTTCTTCAATATAGGCTACATACTTTGAAAAAAATCACTAGATTGCAGTGAAAAATCACTAGATCACCAAATGAGCCTAAAGATCACTAGATCTAGTGAAAAATCACTAGGCGTGGCAGCACTGGTTTCAGTAATATTTGGTAGTCAAGTCTAATTACGGGTTCACTAATGTAAAAGAGATGAAGTGTACTTCACAATACTGCTGTGACAAAACAATAGACGGCAAAATGGCCTTATATCTCGAATGCTATTTTCCGAATTTTACGAAATCCTGGTGAATAAAGTTGCTTTTTTAGTTTTTATGAGGGGCGATCGCCGCAATCGCCCCTGGTAAGATTACAACATCTATCAGTTGCTTAATGGGATTCGCGGTTCCCCTAGAACTGGTTTCTCAAACTTTTTCTCTTGTTGACCACGTCGAAAATTTCAAAAATAAAATTTACTCCAAAATTTTTTACTCTTTTCACTTCTACAAATGCATGCAGTGAGTCAAGAGAAAACGAAAAGGTATAGGCAGCATTGTAGAGCCTAATCGAGAGTTGCAATCTTTTTTCAGCAAATGTACAAGTTATTCATTAAACATGAATAATCCAGCGTAAATGCGCATTCGAAGTAAAACAAGTAACCAGTTCGTTTACAGAGTAGCAGAAATGGCAAAAAGCTAACAACAAAACTAAATTTGAAACACAAGCCAGGGCAACACTTCAATTTTTTAGTTATTGAAAAATATACAATCGACTCAGGACATTTGTCTCCTTGGCAGAAGAATTTAACCTGAATGAGTAGACTTATCCGGGTTAAGAAATCCTGCCCTAAAACATCTTCACGAGTCTAAAACACTCTGAAAGACTTCAGTAGTATCGATTACAACTTGATATTGAAAGNGATAACAATTANGTTTAGAAACAAGAGCTGTCCTCAAAAGCTTTAAAACGTGAAGTGCAACTGTATAAACTGCAACCGGTTGTTAAAATTTTAAAATACAGTGGTTGCCTGTTATTTCCAGTATTCTAATAAAAATAGGTTTTTGCCTGTCGGAAAGATTGGTCGTTTTTTATTATGATTATGATTTTTTTATTGACAACGGAGTTTTTTTATTTTATGGTTTCAATGCAACATCAGATAAGAGCAAAAATGTCATCTTCAACCCACAAACCAAATTCTCAGTTTGGGAAAACGATTTGGAATGAAGCATGAAAATATTGGAGCATCTTCTTGTTAAAGCTTTCTAAGTCCGATACTGGTAAGCGATTGTCCTGATTTCTGCTGCGTATATTTGAAAACGTTTCACGAGGAGTTGGCTGGAAGCTTAGTTTTCAAGACAAAATAGTCATAAAGAAAACAACAAATATTTATACCGCGTGACCTACTTTTGGCTGTTTAAGTTCTTTCCGCACGACTGTAGCGTAAGCATGCTCTGAAGGTTCCCGTGTCTCATCTTGTGAGAGTCTGCCCAACCGCGACATGATTCTTCGCTCTTCGGCATCGGTGGAAGAGGAAAGAGAGGAACTTCGTTCCGAAAAAGCGTTTTGTGATCTCACATCGCTGGCATTGTAGGAGAAGACGTTGGGAGCTTCAGCTTCCGAAACGGCGCTGGAAGGCGGAGTCGAGTGCGGTTCGTGAGTGGATTCAGCCGAACCCGCAGCCTGGGAAGAATGGCTCAACGTGCTTCGGCGTGTGTTGTCCGCAGCGTTTGTTTCTTCAAGCGGTGGAGATACCTGGTTTATCGCTGTGGCAGCAGGTGATTCATTCCGCGCGCTTGCACGCTTCTGCGACACAAAAAAATGGACTAAACAATGACTTTTTAGATATTACTTGTAGCGTTGGTACGCATTAAAACTCTTGGTTTAGGTATCAATCAAGTTCATAAGTTCTATAATTACAGAACTTGTTAACTTTTACATGATTATTTAAAAAAACGTGTTTAGGCAACCCGCACACATCCTTTATTTCAGCACTCATCTTAGTAAATGGCAATCATGTCTTAGTCCTGATACATACAAAACTATTCATCTCACCGATTTTTTTTTCAATTGTAGGGCTGATGATAGAGAAATCAAAACTTTCTTGTTCTTTGAGGACTGCTTTGGATTTTTGCCTGCACTATTTCCATTGGCCTTCTTCAGAGCTGTTTGACGTTCTTTCTCCAATCTATAACATTTCCTCAATTTGTGACAAAAAGTTCAGATAGTATTTTCACAACTTGGTGGCATTGCTCATGTTGGGCCATTTTAAATCTTTTTGAAAAGAAATTTGATTAAAGCAAAAGAATGGCGATTGTTTACATTCTTGAAGGTTTTGATTTGTAATTGATTCAACCAAGCCGTATTACAGTCTTCAACACACAAAATAAGCAAAATCTAGTTTCTGTGCGAGGTTTCAAGTGATAAGATCAAGTTCTCCATCCTCAGTTATTAACCATTTTTAAAGCCTACATTCGAACCATTTCTTCAGAGCATTTTGACCTGTTTATGCCCTTATGTCCGGCTGTTATGACCCATTATGGGTTTTTACAACCTAACAAGAATCCTCTACCAATCTTGGTGCATGGAACTAACGCAACGAAAAAATGTTTTTTGTCTATCAAACAAAACGTAGTAAATTCAATGATCTTTCAGATTTAAAGCGCGTTCGACTATTTTTCAATCTGATAGATGCGTTCTTATAGTTTTGCCGTCTTGATATGTCTATGGTGTCTTCTCCATATCAGTCATGTTTTCCATATCTTGACGCAATACGCAAAAAGGTTTTGGAAAGCAATACATGGTGCGGTTTTGAATGCGTTTATAACATCAACCGTTGATTTTTGTTCACTTTTAGCGCACATTTACAAAACGTCGAATCATGGCCGTCACCAGCTGATATTTTCAGGGGGACAAAATGATTGTAACGTGTTGTTATACTGTTTTCAGAGGCAAATGATGGTAACTTGTTGTTGTACTACAACTAGACATATTTTTGAAAATATCGGGGATAGCAATTGTCCTGTTGCCACGCCCGTGGGTGCGAGCCTGAGTCTGATAACAAACGGGAAAGCAATTATAATTATTGCAGAACCAATTTTCGTGTTATACTGTAAATGATTGGGAAGTGGAAGGTTTGAGTAGACTAAAGATAACAGATCAGTAGAAAGAAGATACAAAGAAGTTCTGCTGGAAAATGTTTAATCTGTTGATTTTCTTCGAATAACTCAACGCACATTTTTATTGCATATTGTAAGTCCTTCTTTCAACTCACACTTCATAAAAAGAATTTACAATCATACATAAACCACTAGCATTGAACAGCTTACCTTTCATCTAATGTTCTGACGCAGTAACATGTTAACGCTAAAACCAGTGAGATGAGCAGAAATGCGATGACAAAGAAAACTATTGGCATCCATACATTGAGATGACTTTGACATCGACCACCAACATACCAGTCGTACTGACCTGCAGGACAGCTGCAGAAAAGATTGTCAAATTGCAAATCACGCGGTTTAGAATTTTTGTTTTGTGTCAACTTACGCTGAAAGCAATCTTTATGCCAAAACTAATTTGAAGGTTTTGAGCATTGAGTCTTACGGCGAAGTGTTAAACAATTTCATGTTGACAAAACTGAGTTTATACAACTATGATGTTACCTACATTAAATTCGCCAAGCACGTCATGGGAAGATGTTAAAGGTTACAGCATGCTAAACCAAGAAACAAATACCCAATCAAGCGTAAGAAGTGTTGTGTTGTTTTAACGTAAGAAGTGTTGTGCTTGCTTGTTTCAACACATAATATCACTTTAATGATTCTTCAGTTACATTCGTATATCATCCATTAAATGATTGTATGAAAGTAAGAGGTGCTAATAAAATGTTTATTTTTCTGTAAATTAGATTTTTAGAGCTTTTTACACAAAACTGTTTGGCACAAATTTGTACACCAAAAAACAGCGGCACAGCCAGAATGAGACCGAAGCAGCCACGCCCCTCCTTCGAAACAAACTTGCTAAGGTGCTTTGTATCAATTTTCAACTGTTAGAAAATTGACAATTAACGGAAAGGAACAGTCGGACTCAAGACGATATCAGTGACTTACGATGTCATTGACTGCCCCCCCTGAACAAAATTCTTGGCTGCGCTGCTGACCAAAAGCAGCATAAAAACGATACAAACAAAGGTTTGTAATACTGTTCCTTCCTTTATTCGGTTGCGCCTGAATAATTCTCCTACAGCTTACTCCTCTGCACAAAAATTACGGCATCTGTTCGGAATTTTATAATCAAAACAGATCTAAATAGTTCGTGGTTAACTTAATAATCTCATTCTGCACTCTGAAGTTTTAAAAATTAAAGGCAGAAGATTAGTTGTCATTCTTGGTTACTTAGAGAAAACTTTTCAACGTGACTGATGGGTGGTCTCAAGAACTGAACTGTAGCTAATCAAAACTTATTGACCGTATATAACAACTTTAATCATTCCCTCGCAATAACCCAATCTTGAGTCTTGAAGCTAAGTCGAAAGAGTTTTTCCCTTATCACCCTGTTGAGAAGAACCAAAGTTTTTTATCTTCATTCTTCTACAAAGTTGTTCATTTAAAGAATGTTTCCTTGATTTTTTATGTTGCTTTTCAGCAGACCACTAATATGATAGCCGACAGACCAAGAAAAATTCATGTGCGCTTATCCGTAGTAGCGTGTTCACATGGCTGTAATGCAACTTTTTTGTTTGTTCGTTACACCAAAACTTTGTAATTGATTTATCACTTAACCGCTATGCCATCACTACTATCAAATCATGCTCTTAATATGCGAATAACATACACTGCTATAGTATTTGGTATATTTCAGTTCTTTGTGACTGCTTTCTGTTCCGAGAGTCTTTCAAAATGCAGTGCAACCAGATGTATGCAGTGTTTTTTTTGACGTGATCATCTTCAGTCAACCGTGCTATACGACAGGTCCGTAACTTGAGGGCACAGGGGTGGAATCGCTCCCCTGAAAATTTTTTCTCCCCCCTAGAAAAATGTGTTGGGTATAGTTTAAAACTGTTGGACATAGCTAAAAAAATGTGGGCCCCTCTCAGAAAACACTTCACCCCCTAGTGTCTCAAGCTGGTTACGGGCCTGCTATACGACCATGGTAGAGCGCAGATATAAAGCCTTAGTACGAGAACTGAGCTGGTTTGCTAGTGTTCGATGATAGAGGAAATTCATCGCTAGGTCTAATGAGAGCGTTGTTTGTTAACAAGAAGATTTATAGGCCGTTTCTACTGAATTCTCGAGCGCAATGAGTAGCTGGAAAAAAGGAACAATCTACCTGAACACCGTGGCGCGGGGCCTGATGCAGCTGCATCGGTTGCATCGGCTTAAGGCCGGCCCTGAGTGCAACACTGATGATTTGTCCAATGTTCATCCATGTTAAATAAAATGTGGAAAAAAAGCTCTACACGTGATGGGAACATGGCTGAAATTAAAATAGCTACATTGGTACTGCACTTCGATGACGTTCATGGTATAGTGGTGTGTTTGTGACGTTGATTGATAATTGGTTCGAGTCATAATCAAGCAAATCAGTATCTGGAGACAGCCTCAACCATTATACCACCAGAGCACCTGCAACTCAGTGCATGCAAACGAGTCCATTTTCGGTATTGACCATGCAACGTTCGCAACAGAAGCGGTTGCCACCTTACCTACAAATCGGTTTTTGGAAACTCTCTGCATGCATGCAATATCCTCCATTATAACAGAAAAGTGGATCCTTTTGGCAAATCGACACGCACCATACGCTTATTCCTTTCGTCGTTTCGATACATTCCATGTTGGCCTGGCAGCAATCACCACCGCATGAGTCGCAAACTGCACTTCCTGAAAAAACGAGAATTGACATGGTGTCATCATACAACTGAGCTGGTAATATTATTGAGGTGAAATGCAATCGGTTTACGCAAAAAGTACNGAAAGAAAACACCAGCAAGCAATCGCAANAGATACTATTTCAGTTAAGGATTATATCGTAGCTAGCAAAAGTAGGAGGCCAGCATTTATAAGCAAACCTATGCACGGTAAGGCGATAAAAAGTCATTCGTTACTTGGCTTCTACATATCACAAAACATCGTCTTCCTTATAAGCAATTTTTGAACTGGTCTATTTTATGAAAATTACTTCCAAATAAGAATTGACTGTAACCACATTCATGGATAAAAAAGAATTCGATGCGTACCATTGGTTATTCATGCCTTTAGGGTAGATTTTTGTTACACAAAAAAATACTTAAAAGATTGGTAAATTAAACATGTTATTAATTCTAAATCTTTACCACTGAAGTTGAAACCATCTTCTATCACGGAATAGTTGGAAGCCGTAAAGTTATTATCTTGTTCCAACGCATTTTTTAATGCAGTGACGTTTCCGATTGTGCTGCTAATGGCGTCGTCACTTCCTTTAACGCTTTCGTTCAAAGAATTGTAGTTATATGCTACTTTGTATGTAATCTGAAATTTTCGCAAAGAAGAAGTTAATACCCATTTATCGAGAATCAATGTTAAATAAGCAAGACGCAGTTGGTATATCCGATTAACTGAGGTGGTCTAATACACATTTCTAAAAGTTTTAACATTTAAACACACTACTGAAAGCGACTTCAAACGTAATCGAAGCGAAGTATCACTGAAGTCAATCTGTGCTGATTATGTTTAGCCTAGTTTTCTCTCACTCTGTAGATTGTGAAGTTATTGATTTCCCTGGCCGTGTCATCTGTGACATTAATATAATGAAATCCGTCGCTCAGATTGCCATAGTAATTTTTCGCCTGCAATGGAAATAACAACGTGTTTTAGAGAGCTAACACGAAAAGAAGATAAACAGAGTTGCTGACAGAGTAACGGCAAGACTAATCTGTCTAGTTGAAGTATAAGTTTGTTTAAAAGCGTTGCTCACAATTTAAATCTCATATTAAGGAACTCTCACTTTCAAAAACTTGGTAACTTTTCTCCAAACGAAGTAAATTGAGTTTGCAAATTTTTAAATGTCTCCACAGCTCTTGCTTCGACTGACTTTGATTGATAGAAACCATAACCTCACGAAGCTTTTAAGATTTCGATGGCTATTGAACCGCCTGAATCTCTGAACGTCTTTCCACGACAATCAAGTGTAAATACGCAGCATTTGGTCGGTCTATGAGAAATCATTCACGGTGAAGTAAGCATGTGTTCAAGATGGTAGCAAGAAACTAAGTGCAAATCAGGTTACGGCAAAACAGCATTTTCTGGTCTTCTAATAAACCAAGGTGTACTGAACGATTTCTCAAAAATTTACAGGGTTCTTTGGTTAGCTGGGAACAAACAATAACAATTTGCACCGGTGGCTCTTAACGGGTTCCGAGAGTCCCCTAAGGGTTCTCAGTGAAAAATCTGAGGATAATGCAGTCTTGTTCAAATTAACTGACTAAAGTTGTTGTTACAGCCGTTATACAACGTATACCACTTTTTGGTGTATGTTTAGGATTATCTCGATTGTTGTTGTTTCATTGTTAGATCAACGCACTAAGCACTGCTTTGCGTGTCGCCACATTCAAATATAGGTTTTATTACCTTACAGAAAACTTCAAGCACCTCAGTAGTGTTGCAGAATAAAGCCAGTTTTTCTGTTGTGNGTAGNTGATATAGTCATACGGTACATGTTTGAATATATTGGGAGATTGCATTGCATTGTTACTCCGTCAGAACACTATGAAATTACCCAAAGAGCCAGTGGAAACATGCAGGAATTAGCCAAAAATCTGGGTCTTACATTGTCAGGCAACAGAAAGCAGCTGCTCAATCTTTTTGTGGTTGATGTGCGTAAATAGTTTCGTTTATTTATTGAATTTTATATGCTTGAATAGTAACAACGCTTTCTAGACTGGATATGAGACTAAGAGCAGGTAATATTGTGACGAGATGATCTCTGTGAAGATTTTGTTTCATTATGCAAAAAGTTATCCAAAGACAATATTTAGTCTTTGCGTGATTTTAGGCATTGAAAAGATAATTCGTAAGACCTTGAATGTCGACCAACTTCTCCGAATAGAGAGATCTCAGCTACACGATGTACAGTATACGGCAATGTCACTATGTCCCAGGAAAGAATAGCGAGGCAGGTCCTGCTGACTACATCCAAGGCAAAGCGGCTCAGAAGTCGACCAAGGACTATGTGTCGTGATTACATCTCTGACCTTGCTTGTTCCCGTATTGGTGTGGAGCCAGCAGAACTATCAGAGACTGCTGAAAAGCGTGAGATATTGCGAGTCCTAGAGCGGCTGCCCCGGCAACCCTCTTGAGAGGAAAAGCTGGTATGAAAATGAAGGAATGAATTGAAATGATTTTGCTTTTCGTAATCCCAAAGAATTTGCGTGAACTTTATGTATGACCTATTTTTCAGAAAATGTTGATGTGGATGAGCTCAAATCGTTTGTTTTGAACAGCAGCGGATACAGAATCGTCTACTACAGGGGTCGGCAAACTACGGCACGCGTGCCACACTTAGCACGCCAAGCAATTTCTAACAGCACGCAGAAGCTCCATGTTTTACATATCGATTTTGTTACGATTCACACAGGAGGTATATTGACCTTGCCTTGTTTAAAAATACGTATGTTGTTGGTACACGAAAAGATTTGAAGCCTTTAAGATGGCAACTAGCAAAAAGTTGCCGACGCCTGGTCTACTGTGAGGATTTTGCCGCAAAAAGGGATATCTCTTGAGAAAGAGTTTTTCTCCTTGAATCCTAATCGTTGCCAGATCAGTGCGCTGCAGTTCCGTAGCCAAGTGATAAACTTGATAAGACTACAGATAAGACCTTTATTTGTAATTAACCTTAGAATTGCACGACACTTTTTACACTGCGCCAGTTAAAACACAGTTAAATCTGTCTTTTTCGTGCTGACAGTTGTTATCTCACTGTCGGAAGACGACACTTGCAGCTCCGGTCTGTTGTTGCTTTGTAGCAAAACAAATGCAAAGGCATAAATAAAAAGAAAGTAACATGCAATGTTATCATGTACAATCTCCAGTTGTCAGCATAAGTCTATAACAAAAGAAATACCATTACAGTAAATCACGTTTGCAAGTGAAATAGGATTGTCTAATTATTATGTGAAGAACATTGTATTGTAAGGAATTGTGATTACAGTTCGCAGTAAAAATCCTATAGCAAACTGACTTCTGATGTTTACACTCCACAGCAGTGGTAGGCAAACTACTGCCGCCAAATCTTTTCAATACATTAATCAATATGGAGAAATAAGAAAAGAAGGAAGTGTGGCGGGTTTTCGCTTTAATTTTTTGTGTTTATTTTACATATGAGATTATCACCTGTATTTTGCATTGTATTTCAAAAAAATATATTGACTTGTCTACTCACCTGTATCTCTACCTTCTGGTTATGTATAAACCAGTAGTGTCCTGTGATGACTTGCACAAGTTTCTTTTAAAAGTCTTTCGGCCCTCGGTTTGGTAAAAATTAGTCTGTGGCCCCTTGTCTGAAAAGTTTGCCCACCACTGGCCCACAATGTGATAGCTATGGGAAGGTCAGGAAAAAGAGCACATTTGCTGATTATGGACGCCAGGTTGTCTGGCGGAAACTGCCCTAAATTTCCAGATCCGCCCTGGTTAACAAAAATATGTCAAACGGCAAGAGAATTGAGCTATAGCCTTAGGCATGAAGCACTTTTCTTCGTTTTCGATTCGCACCAGTAAGTTGCAACACCCAATGCAATCAAATTATTTTTTCAATGCGCTTACAGCATTAAGGAAGATTTCTTCGTTCAGTGTGTCATTTTTTGAAAGTTGCAACTGCAACTGCGTCGTGTAAATCTTGCTTGTCTCATTGCCTGCAAACGATATAAAAAATGAATAGAACATTTTCAGATGAGAGTGATAACTATAACTGAATTTATTGGATAATTACCTCTTGGAACAGATAGCGAGTTACACTTCATGTCACTTCAAATGAACACTTCCCCTATTAAGAAAACTGTTCAAGTATATCTGACTGAGATTCGTTTTGCTTGCAATACTTGCTGATTTTTACCTGGAGCTTTACATGCGGTGCGGAGTTAGACCACGCGCTTTAAGAACAACCCGGTTAGGTTTCAACGTAACTTCAACTTTGAGCAAAAAATGAGATGTTGCACATCTTGACACAGGAAACGAAGGGGATTCTTTACCGCACTTCTTGTTTGATAAATATGAGATTGAACGTAAAACTGCGCATACCAAATTATTCGGCACGAATACAACGTACGTGACATAGAACTGGAAGCTACAGCATGCACTAAAGAGATAACTCTACCCTACAGACTTCGGTTAGGATGAACCGTCAGAAACAAACTACGGTTTCACATAAAGTACCCAAAATATTTACTGTAACTATGCTCATAAAGTTGGTTCAGTATTGTTAAAGTTTCCAGTGTTAGCAATACTCACTTAGATTCGTTTTTTCACGAGGAACTGTGACGAAAGGTTGATTTTCGTCTTGACCAAATGCTGCAAAACAAGCGAATTTATAACTAGGCTTCTACACTTCGAGTAAACAGAGCCATAAATCTAGTTTAAATGGGCTACTATATAAAAAAGAAACAACGATCAGCGCTTTTACCTTTGGAATGAGTAATTGCCATGACTCTTTTCTGATGCGGTTGTTACAAGATCACCTTGCAAATTGGATCGCAGTTATCAAATGAGAGGAGAGAATTACTGGATAAACGGTAAAATGCACTGCGATCTCCACAAATTATTAAAACCAGGGTTGCGGAGTCGGAGGTAAAATATCCGACACCAACTCCGATTCCTAGCTTCCAAAATTTTCCGACTCCGACCTTTCCAAAATTTCCGATTCCGACACCGACTCCGACTCCTAACGGGAATGAAGTTTGGCTGTCAACAATTTTTTAGCAGCTAGCAATCAATGGAAACCGTGGTACACAGCAAGTATTCTCTGTTTCAATAAATTTTTCAAAAGAAATTGTACCATTTCAACAGCCACGAGTTAGGATTACTAAGTTAGGAGTGCGATGCAAAAATGATTCAATTGAACTTTCAGAATCGGAGTTCTAGTGTTGTTAGAAATCCGACTCCGACTCCACCCAAAAACCTCCGACTATTGTAATTCAGTACAAATGAATTAGAAAATGCGTGTTCTCTACAGTTTGTCTTTGGGTACACGAGGCATATACTTTCTAACTTTTGTGATTTTTGTACACAGAATTCGGCTTAAAATATATTTATTTGGTTGCTGGACCAGGCCCGTAGCCAGGTTTTGAGATTTGGAGGGGCAAAGTACATTTTGAAGGGGGCACGATTTTTGTTTTAATTATTTTTTTTTTAAATATTCTGGGAACAAGAAAATTTGGGGGTGCACAAAAGAAATTTGGGGGGCACTGCCCCCGAATGCCCCCCCGTGGCATATCGTCCAAAAAATAGTGCAACTCCTGCGTGAGTGGTGGTTTGAGTGTGATTGAGATCAAACGATCTTTCAAAAACTCAAAAATCTCCCCTAAGATCGTTGAAAGCCTCTGCCTAAAGCCCGGACAAGGTTTTCGTGAAGAGAAAATGCACAAAAGGTTCTCTTTGATTTTTTTAAACTTTAAATTATAGCGCAAAATGCTTGTTACTAATCACCCCCAATGTACATTTTGCCATTGAAATTGTAGTGAACATCAATTTTGAACTTGAAAGTGCCAAGCAACAAAAGGCAAAAACGGCTATAGCGTAATAACGTGCATCACAACTGTAAACAAACGAGCAATCTACTTATACACTTGACTGATCATTACAATTTGTAACCGATGGCTTTAATCTCACACATGCCCCTGCCTTTAATTCGTTCTGGATTTCCGACCTATGTACTTAACCTTGGTATTTCTCCTGTCACAGGCTTTGACAGGTGTTGATGTTGCTCACAAACTTACAACGTAACGCAAAAGCGTGGTGCACGCGGGCTTAAACGGTGAAGTCATGCAATAAAGAATAAAAACACAAATAGGGTGGCTATAATTTTGCCAGTGTTACTAATAATGTTATTATTACAGGAATATTAATGGTTTTGACGTTTGAGCTTAAATTTTTCAAACCTGCGTTAAACTGAACAAGCAGAACGAATGTGGTAATTCTTCTTATGTTTTCCATCATCCAATGCTAATTATCTTCTAAAGGAATACGTTCCTGCACAATAATACTTCATTCTTTATAACTCGCCGAGACAGGCTTTTCGAAATTAAAACTAACAATTCTATGTAAATCTGCAGTAAGAAAGAATATTATTTTGGCAGGTGTAACGATAAGATGAACAAAACACTTCAATTCATTTTCTACTATATTTTTTTACAACATGCTGCTTTTATTTTTATTTTAAAAGCTTGTCGGGAGGGCATGTCCTCTTGAGTTGAAAAGAAGACACTCCTGAATGTGTTGGTAACAGCATATTTTGGGGTCCGTACGCCCTGGTTGGTTTAAATGCTAACGAGAAATGTCTCCTTGTGAAGCTACTTTTTCTTAATTCCAGTCAACTGTGAAACTGCCTCTTCTTTCTGCAAAAAGTAACCAGTGCGAAAAACATCTCATAGAAATTTGAATATTTATATAAGTATGAGTGTTTTATAAAAATGCACCAGTTAGGTTTTTACAATTCTTACAGCAGCGACAGCGTAGTCAGCACGAATTCATACAAATGTCGCTTAAAATAACAAACGACTTCACCATATTATTGTCACCACAAGATAATTAACGTAAAGCTGTTAATATATAAACAGTGGTTGTATGCAGGTAACATTGCTGGTTACAAATCTTTTTGTCCAAATCAGCACAAAATCTGCAAAGATGAAGTACGCACTCCAACACATCTTTTAACCGCGCATTTTTACCGGATCTGCGAAAATAGACTGCATAATTCAAGCTTAAATTCTTGCTTTATTCTTGTTTCAAATGAAGTGCTACTGCAGGAAACTACAGACTCAATCTAAGAAATGGCAATATTTTTGAACCGAAGTTTTTCTGTTTTAGAAACGTCTTTCTAAAGTAAGAAATGTAAACTCGTATTGAATCGTGCCAACAATCCAGAAAAACAATGAAAATGTGCTCTTATGTCCAAGTTCCCATAAAGATTTTTACACAATTGTTAGCACTTGTTTCTTGTTTCCCGAATATTGTTCGTCCTTGTCTAATAACAGGAATTCACAAATCACCGTGTCAAAAGTTGCAACGCTCATATAAGCTAGCTTGCTTATGCTGTAGATAGTTTTATTGTGCATGGAGAAATTTCAATTTTGAAGAATCCACAAAACATTCTTTATTAAAAAGTTGCGGTCAGTTCTGCCCTTTGATATACTTTGTCATATCACTGCGAAAGGTAGAGAATTTAAACTAAATGTTATGATGGAAATAAGGCGTTTTGTGAAGAGACCCTTAAGGCTTGCATAATTGCAATAATATACGTAAAATGGGTTTAACTATATCAATCAATTCAAAGTTGAATTTAACTCAAAATGAGAACACTTTAAAATGGAACTAGTATTAGACTTTAAAGTTTGCAATAATTGGTTTGATCACTTCTTGATATTTTGTGGACATATAACCAGGAGCGTACTTGAATCGTATTCCAAAACAACTTTTGTGATACACCAAAATCTATTCGTCTGCCTAAGCAAACCACAAGAATTACTAAAAGTAAAGTTTTAAAATAATTAAAAGCCACAAGTTGCATAGCACCCATAACATGTCCTAACGAGGTAGTAGCAATATATGATTGATAGACATTACTTTGTACAGTATGACGCCGCCAAAAATGTTTCAAAATGTCGCAGTTTCTTAGTCTTTTGCTGCAGAAATTTAAACTAGACGGATTTACAGCTCAAGCTTTCTGAACTTTTAGGAGTAACAGTAGCAGAGCGACTGTTAAAACATTTTTAGATTTGTACCAAGTATTTGTTCAATTTCTCAATATGGCAATTTTTAATATCACAATGATCAAGGTTGGCCCAAGTTGCCATGTTTATTTGCTTAATTTTGTGGAATCCATTTTCATTTTCCAAGCAAGAAACTTTCTCGGGAGAAAAAAAAGTACAATTTATTTTTGCTACAATTAGTAATAAAGGAACGTCAAAACACAGCTAGTTCAATTTATGATATTCAAAAATAGCATTAGCAAGCAAAAAATGAAAATATTTACGGGGATTCGTAAAAATGAAATCGTGTTTTGAGTAGTTTGAAATGATATAGGCACTTTAAATTAAAACTAAAGCCTGAGACAATAAACTCAGAAGCATGTTCACTGTTGCAGAAGTTATACGCTGGATGCGGATTTGCAAAACTTTTCTATAATTTATGCTTTTCATGTCAGCTGATCCTGCAAATGCTAAATGATCTTAGGAACCAGTAACCAGTACGGGTAATTGCCTACAACCCAACAATCTTTCAAGAAAAACGTCAAATACTCTTCTTCATTTGCTTCTACGTGTTCATCACTGTTTTAAATTTATAGGACTGGTAGCACATCATAACACTTAAACACCCATTCCCCACGGTAGTCCTTTCGAAAATTCGAAGCATTCGTGCTTATTTCATTCATAGGCAAATTTTGCACAAACTTTTCTGAACTTATTCGCTTCACTTGGAAATCCTCTACATTCTAGTTTGTTTAAATATTAAGGTTGAGACAAAGTCACTGTTTTGGTGAAGTTCTCTACCCATGAACCTCTGCTTTGTATACCCAAATGATTTTTGCCACTGTGCGAGTTTAAAAACTGAACTTTAAAAAAGTTGAAAAACTGTTTAAAATTTCTTCATCATGTGTTGCAACTCGAAAATTTCGGCGCAGAAACGTAGGAAAAAGTTTAATATATTTCCAATGGAATACTACAAATTGCCGCATTTAACTCATTTGGAGCAGCCATTCAGTCTTCTTCAGTGTACCTCACAGTAAGTCTATAGCATCGAACAGCAATTCATGCTTGCTTTCCATCCTAAATAGCATTAGAATAATGTGTACATGGCAATGAGCTACCTTGCTGCTCGGTCGCTGAAAAGAAAGAAGTGAGCTGCTGCCTACATAGGAAGGCAACCTAACAAACAGACAAGCAAACATCACTTCACACTGGTGCAGATGTAAAAAACATGCATGGTTTTTCTTCACACAGAACCACTACCTCTGTCCTGCCTAAAACTACAACCAGGTCTTGTGGTTATGTTATTCGAAATCCATGAAGCGCTACACGAATGTCTTTGTCTGGCGCTAGTAGAGCGATACACTCGTCTGCTGTTCAAACAACACTTCCAACGCACGCAAAAGACGTACGTATGTTTGCTTTCAGTTCCTTTCTCCTTGGGTTGAAATGATCAAAATAGTTGAAGCGAAAGTAATAATTTTATCAGACCCTGAAAGCAGTCTTTTGGTCGTGCCAACTCATTTCATTCTACCATTTCAAATAAAAGGTAGAAAAATGGGTAGCTGTTCGGTGGACTTCTTTTGCTACCGTTTGGTTTAAAAGATAGCATGCTCTATACCTCCGCATTCAATCTGGTAACTGCGGTGTAGCCAGGATATTCGTTTAGGGGAGACCAGAACTTGAGGTTCAAAAACCAAAGCTTAGTAACATGTACTTCAGAAACAATACATCGCTTGACGCTGACTACATAGGCATTTCTTCAATCTGGAAAAATACCACAAAATTTCGCGAATTTGCATTGAAAGAACGAAACAAACGTCAGCAAAGCACGAAGCAAGTCTGTTCGTATGAGAAGTTAACGATAAACCTGTTTGTTTCTTGCGTAGTGGTATATTCTTAATTGCCTTCGAATAAAATGGGTGTACCGGGTTACGCCTATGTCTGGTGAACGCATAAAATTCATCAACAAGCTTTGGTCGGCTTCACTCTGAGGATTAGCAGCATTAATCTGAGGAAACTAGCGCAGGGGCGTAACGAGGGGGCCAAGGGAGAGCGATTCACCGGGCGCCGAATCACTATGGGGGCGCCAAAGCACTGCGGGGGTGCCGAGTCACCATGAAGGCGCCGAATGGCTGCGGAGGGCGCCAAAAAATCCCAACAATGTCACAAGTATTTTCTTCAATACAGTACATTTGATTCCTAAAGACCTCAGTTTTGAACACGGGGGCGCCAAACTTGCTCTTGCCCCGGGCGCCATGCAACCTCGTTACGCCCCTGAACTAGCGATCGACGTGTGTGATTATGAATAGCAAATTGTGTTTTCTTAATAACCTTGTGGCTTGCGTAAATGCAAAAAGTGTTAAACCTGAAAACGTTTTCTTGGTTTCAGCAGTGTTCGTGCCACGTACTCTTTTTCCTGCATATGATATTCTTAAAAGTTTCCTCGGGTTGAACTTATAGTGTTACGTCCAAGCAATTCCTCTGCCTGAGTTTCGCGCATTCCCCACACATTGATTAGTACAGCGCCTGCGAGATGAACAAAACTGTTGGTCGCAGATCACCGCGTTGACTTTGCTTTTGAAATGTGATGCGCGTTGCCGTGCAGTCGAATTTCTTTTTGCCTGTAAAGTTCCATGTTTCTGATCGATTTTGTTTTCGCTAGGAATTTATTCGTAACTGCTTGGTTATGGTACGGACATTTTTCTAAAAGCTTGTTTTCCTTAAATCCGTGACGGGTTGTATATCGACTGGCCGTGCTTTATCGGCGTTTATCTGTGAACGTATCGCCGCAAGGGAATTACAATAGTTTCGTTGGACTGGTCGCAAGTTTTCGGAGGCAGGAGGTTTTGAGTACCAGGCTTATATCGAACTTTATCTTAGTAGAAACCAGGACCTCTTCCTGAGTGCTATGTACAGCGTCAAATATTTTCAAAAGTTACTCTTTATTTAGAAGTAAAACTGCTAATAACCATGTTGAAAATGTTTCCCATGTGGATATCTTTGACGAAGGAATCAGCAAAAATTTCTATATAAGACCTTAACATAGAGTAGTATTTCTCAAAGTTTTCCATCTCGCAGACCCCAAGTAATATATTTTTTACGGACCCTCAAATATTCTAAACAATGAAGAAAACAATAGACGGCCTACACAAGAGCGAAATATGCAAGTCTTCTATTCACATTAATGCACGTGCAAAGTTTTAGCAGAAAATCACATGGGCAGTGTAGACTATTACATCATGAAGTAATACTGGAATTACTTAGTCAGGCCTAGAGGTGCATGTTAGATATCAGATGTGGTGTGATTAAGCTGAATAAACACATTCATAGACCCCTAAGGTGTTCACGGCAGGCCCCATGAGAGGCGTGGTGCTGCCGGTGCGCCACTCCGGGGCCCATAAGAGTCTTGGGGCCCATGAACCTCAATGTTCAAAATGAAAATGGGCAATCATGCACAAAGTTTTTATTGTTATAACTTTTCATACAATCTTGTGCAAATTAATTTACTAAAGTTGTGGCTTAACTCGATATACAATGTATTGCCAATGCCATTTCGTTTGCTGTGTGGTTGGGATGATCTCATTGCTGCTGTTTCATTGTTAGCCCAGTGCACCAAGTAATGCGTGACATGACGGAATCATCGAAAAATATTTTTGATGTTACATAGGACTTTAATCAGCTCAGTAGTGTTACAGAATGAAACCAATTCTTTCTTTTGCATGTAGTTGAGAGCAGGGGTGGATATTAGGGAAGGCGAAATAGGTTGTCACCTCAGGCCCCCCTTTTTGCCAGAGATGCCATGGGGCCCCTCTTTGGGACTTTCAGACTTAGTTTTTGCACTGTTTTGTTTAAAAGGTGATGAACCACTCTAGAGCCACATTTAATAAGCTCTGAAGCAAGTCATATGTTTATCAAAATAGAGCAAAAAATGTGCCAAAGGGGGCCCTTCAACAACTTCAATGTGCAGACAAAGAACAATGTAAAATCAAATGGATTCAAACAATTTACAATGTGAAATGGACTTTCACGCAGAAACAAATTTTCAGACAAATTAAAAATTAAACTTGCTTTCAGCAGGTAGCCTAGTTTTTTGTAGCATGTGAAAAAATATAGGAACCCCCTTTTCCCTTTTTGATGTATAGGGGTCAGTGGCCCTTTTTTAAGAACACGCATTGTCCAAATAACATATCACAAATTGTACGATGTTTTAGGGCAGCTTTCTGAGATTTTGTCTCAGGCCCTGAATTTAAAACCCACCCCTGGTTAAGAGCTGTACATGTTGGAATTTTTGTGGACAACTTGGTTTTGCTTCCAAAATCTTTTTCAAATTAATTTTGTGTTTCTTTTGCCAGCCTAATTTGATAGTTTGTGACGTCATCAAAAATTTTTGTTTGTTTATTATTTTATGAAATTTTACATACCTGCAACACCTGTCACTTAAGCACAAATGTTACAAACATTTTACTTTTTCAAAACGTGTTGCAAAATTGTGTTACAGTGCCTAAACAAAGTGCCCTCTGATGCAGCAAACAAAAACTGCTTCAAAGGAACTTGTTTTGCGAAAAAACGCACAAAAATACAAATCCGACTAATCCACGCAACATAACCATATTACCTAAATAAAGCCAACTCTTATCCTCAAATTACCAAAATAAAGCCAACTCTCATTTACATTTTTCCACATTCAGCCTTTCCTGACTTCAATCCTCAACAAACCTCTGTGAATATCCTAACCCAATCATAACTCAAAACATAACCCCCCACCTAATTTCTAGAACCATAAAAATATTTGCGAGGGAGTAAATGAGAGCTGGTTTTATATGGAGTAGGTCGGTGTGTTCTTGCTTGTGAAAATTCTAAAAACATTTTTTGTTTTTACTAAATGCACAAATGCACGTGACATTTGTGACAACGCAGGTATATAGTGCAGTTTTTTCATCATGTGGACCTCGTCATTTTTCTTTGAGCTCTTTATCAGATGCTGAACTGCAGTCTTGCAAGCGTCTTTGACATACTGAACCCAAACAGTAAATTCCCCGCTTTGCCACATCAAAAGTGAACGGTCCAGAGAAAAACCAGTCAAAAGAGCACAGTAAATGGTTTAAACCCCGAGGGATAACTCAAGTCAGCTTCATCACTATATTTGAGCTTTCTCCCAAATCACTGCAATCATTTGGAGGACTAATGCGACTAGTGTAACGTCATGCAGGATTCTTTTCGAATCACAAGCGGAAACACTTTGTATCCAGTTTCGTGTGGATCGATTGGAATGTAATGCTTTAATAATGACATTCCCTTGAATGTAATCATTTGTTCATCCATACATAGCATATGAGATATTGCAATGTCATTGAATTTTTGCTTCAAATAATCCAGAATAGATCTTACTTAAAAAGATTTGTCAAAATTTTCATCTCCTAGGGGCAGCATGCATGAAATGATTGCATTTCTTTGTTTTCTCAAATCTATCTCGACTCATAAATTTGCATATTTTAATAGTAGCATGCTGAAAGGACCATAATAATCGTGTTAGAGGCAAACTCACCACTGGCATATTCAAATGCATGTTGAAATCAATTTTTCACCACCTGCAATTAACCTAAGCCCATGGGCGTCGTAAGGATTTTTTCCAGGGGGGAAATAGTGGATTTTTCCATAGATAGCCAAAAAGATTTTTCTAGAGGGGGCCAAAAGTGATGAAATTTCATTTTTCCCTCTCGAAACTAAGAAAACAACCTTTTTTTGCAAAAATTGCAATAGGAATATGTCAAATCTCAAATTGTAGGTGGGGCCATCGATCCCCTGCCTTCAGCTTGCAAGTTTTTCAAAAAAATATCATTGCATCCATTTGTACACCTTAGCCTATATATTTGTTACTGCTTTGAAAATGACTAGAAACTATGAAAAATATGGTTAGATTTTCTTCTACTCTCGTCACGATAACGGACCAAATGGACGGGCGTCTCAGGTGTGTAATGTTTGAATCAAACCACTGCGCAGAACTGCACAATGAGCACGTTTACAAAAATAGTGTTCATTTGATAATTTTACCTATTTTGTACTAAAAAAATTTAGCAATTCAATTCTTCGTCCCCCCCACAACCGCCATAGGCCAAACACCTCCAAGAGCATTTAGTCATAATGCCTCATAGGCCTAACAAACTGTTTCATTGCCAAAAAGCAGAAGTTGCATCGCTTCCAAGTCAGAGAAAATATTTTGAGTGCTAACGTGACAACTCAAAGTCTGCAGGCGTCTGTGACCAAAAACCTGTTTCAGTGGGTTTTACATTTCAAACGTTACTGATCTGTCACACATGTCCATAGAGCGTTGGCAGACATCGAACCAAGGAAGCGGAGTTGCATTGTTACGCTTTCGTAATGCTGAAATTATACCTAAACAGCCATTGCAAAAGGTATGCTAAGAAGACCCGCTTTGATTTACTGAAAGATATGATGCATGCTGGAGTTTACAGAAGCTCAAGTACAGTGCGACCAGTGGCGTAGCAAGGGGGGGCCGCGGGCCCGGGCAGCACTTTAAGGGGGCGGCACTTCGTTGACCAAAAATTAATTTTTGGAAGGAGTTTAAAAGTTATAGTTTTTCGTTATTATTTTAAATGCAATTTTAAATGTTCTACCGCTTTTCAAATTTCATGTTTAGAAGCTCTAGACTGGTAGGCTAGCCTAAAAGAACAAGACATGTGGCTTTGGAGTGAGTGGATTGATAAAATGTTTGAGGAACGAAGAGTTTTCTGAGAGAGGCCCAAATTTTTTAAACTACGTCCAAAATATTTTTCGAAGGGGGGCTAAAAATTTTCCTGCGCCGCCTATTTACGGGCATGCTTACTTGGGGGCCAATTGTGTTCCAGTCCCTACACCTTCCTCGCCAGACAAAGCCAATGCAGTAATATCACCCAATAGTCCTTTGCACAAAGGAAAGAGATGGCGTTCGACCGCAGACTAAAAACGTTAAGGTTCCAGTTGTTTTCGGTTCATATTGCCCCTCCTCTCAAAATCTGATATAAATTTTTGCATGAAATCACGGTAAATAATCAANGCTAGCTTAATCCTTTTTCTCGTATCTTTGGTTTCTCAGTAACGCCCCAACTGCACGTCATAACATCTCCTGACACCTAGGCATTGGCGACGAACGATTCATTGGGGCGCGATAGCCCAGTGGTAGAGTGTCCGCCTCTCAATTGGAAGGTTGTGTGTCCAAGTCACGGACACTGAGTGACTCGCCGTGGTGCTCCTTGGGCAAGACCGTTCGCTTCAACTGCNCCGATAAGAAGCATATTTCAGGCGTTGGCATGCCGTTAATTGCCGTCGCCAAAATTATAAAAAAATCATTTATTGGCACATCTCATGCTATTTTTTAATGTCCAGTGGGGTATTTTCAATAACTGCCATAAGTTGTAGCCCAGTCATTAGGTGGGCCTATCAACACTAAGTTCTGGCGGTTGAAGTGAAGAACTTTGCAAAGATAACTTTTCTCAGTTTGAATACAACCGCTGTTTTTCTGCATGACGTAATGGTGCCGAAAAATGACGTTTGGTGCATTTTCATGGGTAAGTTTGAGCTCAGATTGTAAGTTTCAACTGCAAGTAGAGTGAATAAGAGCCAGACGATAGGCAACGTGGTTTTCGTGAAGTCCTCTTTGTTCAGCGGTACACTTTAAACATTGCCAGTCATAGAAAAAGTTATTTCAACAAGAAAAGTTTGAAAAAGGTGTTGCTCTCATTTTGATGAATTTGAGGCAAGAACCTCAGTCTGGTAACCTAACGCAAGGGTAAGCGATATGTTTAGATAGGATTGTGGTTAACGCTTTTATTAAAAAGAGCGTTAATCGAAATGGTTGTACAGCTTGGCAATGGGTGTACTAAATAAAATTGTTCATCACAATAACCGTCGAACGTACGACGTTGTAATCACTGCTGAGCATCCAAAAGGCCTATGTCCCAGCTGGCATGGTTTGGTAATACAGTTTTCGCAATAGACGTCTGCTGGTAACCAGTCCCGTCGCCACGGGGGTTTGTTGGGCGTAGCCCCCCAAAAAGCTACAAGTCCCTCAAAATTGAAATATGAAACACTATAAATCGGTGGATTTTTTGTCAAATTTTAGAATGTCAGTCCCCCCTGCACAAATGTAATCTCCCAATTGAGGACCTTCTGGTGATGGTTCTGTTGGTAATGAACAAAGGCAAGGAATAACACTATGCACGTGTAGTGGGCAGAGGTCCAACACAACAGCTAGACCAAGTGCGCAGGTCACGATGAAGACTGCAAGCAAGCGCTTCTCAACCACAGGCTGCTTTAACCCTGTTTAAAATATTTTTTCAAAACGGTTCCCTGCACCTATAGAGGGCTCCGCGCAAGTGCCCACAGAAATAACGTTCGAAGTATTCCATATATTCTAGGAGGATTAAACCACTACTGAATCGTGAAGTGAACAATGAAACGTTCTTTACACCACTGCGATCATATTATCAGATTGATTAGCCTGCTATACGCAGTATATATATTATTTTTAGTTAAAGACGGGAATACTACACGAAATTTTAACATACATAAATGCTTACATTTGTAAGGTAGGTATGCCGCCATCACATCCCTTAATTTTTCCGTTTGATCCCCTGGAATGAATAAACTAATAAAATGTCATGCGGTGAGCTCACCGGAGATTTAAAAACCAACAGGGAGAAAAGTTTGACGAAACATGTGGGGTTCGTATATGCCCATGCAAACAAAGCAAAAAATAGAAAAATTAATGATGAGAAAGGCGGTGACAAGCAGAAAAAGCAAGGATCATAATCGACAATCAAAAACAAGACACATTTCAGTTTGATAGTGTTTGATTGCGATTTTGAAGATGCTTTATCAATCCTTCTATTTTTGAATTAGCACGAAACATGAACTTCCACTTAAAATTTTTGTAAGCAAATTTGAGGGATGGAAAGGGTGGCACTTCTATGGTCGGCCCCGGGCGGCACTTAGCCTTGCTACGCCACTGAGTGCGACGCCGCCCACTGGAAGCTGGTAGAAAGGCTGAGAATGTGCAAAAAATTAAATAATAAACTGCAGATGATCGCAAAAAGTGCTGTTTTCAGATGAAAGTAATTTGTTCGTTCGAAGGAAACACAGCATATTTATCAGGATCGGGAAGGGTGAGCACTGAGCAGTTAAGTCCTGCCCATTTCAATGAGCGAGGTGGCTAAAAAACCCAAAAAGAGGTTCTGGGGTAGTTTCAGCTTTTCAGGAGTAGCTTCGCTTATGCCAATTGAGGGTGTGATTAATTCATACAAATACATTGTTGTAATTAAAAGAAAAGTCATTCCAGATATGAGAAAGACATTTCCTGATGGTGTAGGAAAATTCCAACAGGATGTTGTACCATGTCTTTCATCTGAAAACGTGAAGACGATTTTCAGGAAGCAAAAATTAAATGTGTTAGAGTAGTCTGGAAACTTGCCAGATATTAACCCCATTGAGAATTTGTGATCAATAAGAAAATCACGGTTACAAAAACTCGATTGCACCACCATGACCAAGCTAATAGAGGCCATCATTCACGTATGGCATCGCGACAGTAAATCAAGGAAAATTGTCAAAAACTGTTAGAATCCATAACAAAGCGAGTACCTAAATTCTTCGTGTCCTTCTGTTACTGTATTAGGCAGTGATGCAAGTAGACTAATTTTCTTACCGGAAAGACCCAATATTTGTCAATATGCTGTCTCGAAATTTCAGCCATAGCCTAATTGTAAACAAGCAATCAATAGCACGTCTACTTTTGGTCTACCCTGTACTGTACATATTAAAACCACAAAAAATCTTCTATACATTTTGAAAACAATCATTTAAAAATCAACCAAAAAGCGTTAAAGCCTACGTACCGCAACTTGCACTATATACAAAAGTTGGTCAGACAGTGCAACTTGAGTTGTCTACGTAGCAGACACATTCTGGTCTGTACATATTAAATGTTGTTTTCATCAAAAGAAAACAAAGTCCAAACGTCCAATGACAAGCATAAAACTTGCTGAAAGGCA
>JGI24158J21664_10001716_pt1 | contig 25270 bp, 7 predicted proteins | sample Ectturendosymbi3_FD_21664 | JGI IMG/M metagenome (IMG submission 21664) | reverse complement strand
GCAAAGCAGTGATTATTACGAAACAAAGACAAAGGTTGCGTGAAAAACATATTGAGCTAACGTTGACAGTACCGTACTGTAAATAAGCATTTAGAGTAAGCCCAAACAAAACAAGACCAACTAGTAACAATAAGTTAAAACATACAGCGGGAGGAAAGAGCAGTGTGCACAGACAGTTCTTAAGTCAGTGTGCACAGACAGTGCTTGTGCACAGACAGCAGTGTGCACAGACAGTGCTTAAGTCATACAATATATTAATTTTTCGTCCTGCACTCGCTCTGAATGAGCATGGGCTGAAAATCCCGGTCTTGGCCAACACACTTTTCGGCCCACAATTTTCTATCAGTCAACATTTTGAGCAACGTAATTGTAGCTTACCTCATTTTTGCACAACACACAGTTTTTGACGATCTCTTTCAAGCAGTTGCATGTTTTTATACAGTAGAACAATGCTCAGCGATAAACAATCGGAGCATAGCCTTAGGCCTGCAACTTCAGTAAGTCTGGTCTTTGTAAATTAAAAACTTTGTGTTACATCAGTCGGCATGCAAAACGTTCTTTAGTCGTACCCAAATGCTTTTGCTACCAGTTATGCCTTTTAAGCTCACAATGTTTCGCTATGCATCAATGCAAACTTCGCAAAAGGCTTTTTATTTAAAAGGATTATAGGCATTGGGCACTGAACCAACTTTTAAGTTCTGAATCTTACAACCATATATGTCGAAACTTTGGCAGCTTTGATTTACCAGGAGGTTTTCTACCATACTACATTACTACGTAATAGCGTAACTAAACCACTTGAAAATATCGTGCCGTGTGATAAAAACATATTCTACCAATGTTGTCCTTTAATCTAACGCGCTGACCAAGCACACAAGTAAATAATTTAAGCTTCACCAAGCCATCTAAGTACTTGTCATGATGCAATTATCTGCTTGAAGCAGCTTCGTTGCTTCATAATAAAAATTCCAAATAATTGCAGACAGATGGATGTTCTTTGTCCTGGTGTTACACAATTAAAAACGTCTTAAAAAAGAGAAGTATATTTTTTGATGAAGGTGTAAAAGTTTTCAGTTTTCATTTTGAAAAACTGTTGAAACAGGTTTTTGGTCAGGAATTTCTTACGTGCCAAACGGCGGTAAAATCCTGCTAGAAAATCAGCTAAATGCTAGATTGAAAATTTTGCAGTTAACAGTGATAAAATCCTGCGAGATTTAGAAGCAAATCAACTAAAATAACAACACTGCTGACTGCAGTCGTATGCCTCTTGTTACGTAACTCCACAAAAAGATTGAAATAAGAATTTCTGGACACAGACAGCGTTTAACCGAAAACCATCGCTTACCACTAATGGCAAATTCAGCAAAATACTGACTTCTCAGATTGAAAAAAATCTTATATATAATGTAATAAATACGATTTATTAAGACCGCGGGGACGCCAAAAGCGCGGGGCCCGTAGCAATTGCTACATTTGCTACTATTGTTAATCCGGCACTGGACCTACGCAAACTTAAGCGGGACCCACATTTTTTTTTAAGCATGAGGCCCGTTGCCAACGAAAATCAAAGTTAACTGCGCGGTATTTTAACATCCTCATTTATCATAATTCGTTCTGGAATCGCAACAGCGGTCATTGATTTTCGATGTGTGGTATAGTCTTTTCAATAGCAGGTAGGTAGCAGCCAGGAAAGGCAGAGAAGGTTTACGTTTTGAAGCTGTTTTCTGTTTCACTTGTAAGTTTTTCGTACTTGGCATGTTATTGCTCTTTGAACAGTTACTGCCACTTGTGTTCTGAAAGTTATTTTTGGTTTGTAATTGCAAATGTGTGCTGCTTATTGCTTATTCGGTCTAATAGCGTTATGCATTTTCTCTCGTAATTTGTTTATTGCTTCAGGATTTACAACTGACCATTCCAGTGACCGTGGCATCCTGAGAAGAGATTTCTAGGTTGAAACTGACTAAAACCTATGAGATCATTAATCCAGCAATAGCGCCTAAATAGTTCAGCGATTATGTCCATTGAATCCGAGATTAGCACAGGCTTAAACTTGGAAAAAATTCTGAAGGATTTTTGAAGAAATAAGTTTCTCTTAGCAAATGCATTTTTGTATCGTAGTCTACAGTAGCCTAGCCCTAAAGCAGGGCTGTGAAGCCGGAACTGATATTTCAAAGCTCCGGCTCTGACTCCAGGCATCTAAAGTTTTTCGCTCGAGCTCCGCCTCCAAAGTCATTTGGTCCATTCAAAACTGGAAACCATGGTCTTATTTGTACATTTGCATCATTGCACTAGCGTACTGAAGATGAGGTGTCACGAAATGATAGATTTGATGGATTGTGGGACATGTGCAAAAAGTTTGAGAAAACCTATCTACACACAAACGACCTTGGGCATCGGAAGGATTTTTTTTCAGGAGGCAACAGTGGATTTTTCCAGGTGGTCAGAGGCGGCCTTAGCATGTTATTGCGCAGCCTTATATATGTTGCACTGTAGTTTTTGTGTCATGACCTGTTGTCACATTTTTCATTTGTTGATGTTGTGTTGCTAACGCTTTATATCTTCTATTTACTGACTGATTATATCAAGTAGTGTTGCTAGTTCCATGTACGCCTGGCCAATTGGCCTGCCGTACTCCAGGGTAGGTACCTGGCCAGAGAGGAGGTATTGAGTGTAGCAACTCATGGATGTACTGGGTGTTATGGACATGTGCGTCGAACGAACATGTAAAATCTCATCTGCAGAGGTGAAACTGAGGGGCATGCTCCCAGACAACCACAGACGTAGCCAGGTTGGGCACTTTGAGAGGCCGTATCCCTAACAAAATAGTGTTACTCCCTTGAAATCAAACAGTTTGCCAAAACAGATACCCTAGCTTGGCATTACCCGTTTCGGGCCTCGCTCTTTCACGTCACTCATGATTTCTATGATAATGACTTGACACCCCTCCTCAAAATTTTTGCTCACGCCACTGAGTAGGGCCAGGCCCATAGCCAGGTGTGCATTCGGGGGTAATTCCCCCAACTTTTTTCGTGCACCCCCAATTTTGTTGTGCCCAGAAATTTTTTTATTAAAACATAGTAAAAACAAAAATTTTGTCCCCCCAAAAATGTATTTTTACCCCCAAACCTTAAAACTTGACTACGGGCCTGAGTGGGGCCCAGCACTTGCTAAGGCCGTCCTGATTGGTGGTAGAAGTTTGTAATGAGCAATCATACAAAGATGTTATTGCGTTTCGTTTCATAAAAACCTGAATGGGTCCGGTGTCAAGCGAAAATTCTAACTTGCGAAATCCCTTACATAACGCCATCTGCGCATGCGCGGAGTGATATTTTGCCATGCATTTCGTTCACTGAGATGTCAAATATGGTGAGAACTGATGATTTGGGTTATTGTTTACGGCTAGAAAAACAGAAATAACTGACATCTAAGACTAAGTCAAATATTTTTCAATGGTTAGTTATTCCCAAATTGTCAGTTATTGTGGACTATCTCGCATCTAACCAAAAACTTAATCGCCAAATTCATTCCTTTACTCTGCGAAGCAAGAAGTTGACATACAAGAATAGGTCAGAATTTCGCTTGACATGTCACGCGAAATTCCTGACTAGGTCAGAAATTTCGCTCAGCACCGGGTAAGCATTGAAACGGAACGTTGAGATGGGCTTCCCAGAAAAAAAAGTTAAACGCGTTGGTGTTACCACGAACCTGGAGCCTTCAGTCGTGCAGACAAAGCTGCTTCTGTCAATGTCATTTCACGTGCACATATTTTCACGGATTTACGGAGACGTTAGAGACACGATATCAGTCAAATTTTTGCTGTTGAATTTTTTCTGGAAGTTTTAGCAGACCAAGAAGTAAAATCCCCAGTTAAGGATTCCGTACAACTTTGCATACCAGTCGCTGAGGATTCTTGATTTGCCACAAAACAACGCAAGTACTTATTTCAAGGGATACAAACTGTCTGTATGAGCTGATGGGAGGGTTCAGCTCATATCAATGTTCGTTTTCCAAATTGTCCGGCACTTGGTGCTGCGCGGTGTTAATAAACTAAGGTGAATACTGTTGATAGCAAACAAAGAACAGGAAAGGGAGGTGAGTAGGTTTCCTGAAAGTAAACCTATAGCGATGGACTTGGATATGACTGGCAACGAGCTAAGAAAAGTATACCACTACTCGTATTTTTTCTATTTTCAGCAGCGACATGTTGCTTAAACAGTGACAAAAACAAAGGGATCGATCTCCCCACATGGGCGATAAAAGCAGAAATGAATGGGGCAAACTCAACACTCCCTACGAAATCCGGCACCGAAAATGCTTTGAACGGTTATGTACAGAGACAAAAGGTGAAGGTCAACGGTACCGATCAAGAGTAATTTACGACAAATCACGGAGAACCGTTTAAATACGCAATCTGCGCCGAATCTTACAGTAGCAATAACAAGCCAGCAAAGCTAAAGTTTAACTCAAAATGTTTAATTAGAAACGCAACATAAAAGGCTGTTGTTAAGGAGAGAGGCATACGATAAACACCCCAAGTTTGTAACCGCAATAGGTCGTGGGCTTTAACTGCGTCATTTTCTAGCCATAGCCTAACGAATTTTGTCGGCGAAATTACCGATGTCAAGCATCACGGAAGATTGCCCATGCATTACTTATTGCAGCATGCAATTGTGGCCGTAACAATCTCATCTTGCGACAAAAACAATGCATTTGAAAAAAAAGTAGTGGAAATGCAAGTGTGGCCACAAACGAAATCGACACGAAATCACAAGGGAAGGTCGGTACGCTTGCACAACTTTCAATTGAAAACGGTATGACATTGGATCAACCGTTCTACCACTTAGTTTTTGGATAACACCCTGACACGGATGAAAGCAACGATGCAGTTTAAATAAATAGTCGAAGCTTCGCATTTCGGCTTGTTCCAATCCGACGTAAAGAAAACGTTGACTGGTTTTGTTTCGATGATCTTACGAAAATAAGAAAAGATTCGTTGAAACAAAGTCAAATTTTGTTGTGTTATACTTGGGATGTCCTACGTTGTTTGTACAATTTTCGTGAAATGAATGGAAAGCTTCCAAAATTTTACTTTTTTTAACACAGCGTGAACCGCAACCGACCTTCCAACGGAAAAAGTAATGACCCAGTGTACAACTACAGTCCAAAAAAACTGCATACTTCAAGACAAACCTTCCATACGCAAGTTGTAATGAATCTTAACGCTCTGCGACATCAACGGTGAAAAAGGATTAAAAAATGTCGTTCAACCAATTATTGGGAAAACGAAATGCAATACCTCAATAAAAGCAAGCAACCATCGATCTTAATTGGGCCTTACATTTGTTATGCTTCTGGGTAGATAAGGTCGGCGTGGATTATTTCTTTACCAGCACTGTCTTTTCACAGTTAACAATGCCAGAGCACTAGCACACCAATCATTAGAAACCCTCCGAAATAGCGATACGGTCAAGGTCAACGCAAAGTTTTGAATTTGATTAAAATCTCCAACAATATTTGTCTTTAGAAAGTGAAACAGACATTAGCAATAATATTTGTTTTGCCTGGAATCAAATTTGTCAAACCGAGACAGCCTATGGTGGATCTCTACAACAACCAAGACAAGTGCTCTTCACTCACAATCTACTATCACAAGTTACAAGTGCTCGAAAAAGAAAATCATTCGTGGTAAAGATTCGACTGCAACTCTTTAGCACGATACGCTGCAAGGCTGTCTCTTTATACAACCAGATGATGTTTAGTGATGCGCATCAAATGCAGTGGGGTACACAAGGCGCAGCGATAACTTCGTTCAGAAAACAGCGCACTCAGCAACAAACAATTACGTAAGTAAAACATGTTCACACTTTCGACTTGTACAAACACTTCCAGATTTCATTTGTACAAATGTAGCAGAGGGCGCGCGGATATATGCAGATGAATTTCGCTACGTTTTGCGAGGCGCATGCACAGTAAAACACTCCATTCCGACTTCATGTGACTGCTGAGTACTCAAATTGTACATGGCATTGACGGAAGGCCTATTTTAACTGAAGCAACATAATACATGAAACTATCATAAAAAAGCCCAAATTGTATCTGGAGCCATAATATTGCTGTAAAGTTGCTGCTGGCAAGTTTTACTTAACCTCGGAAAACAGCTCCAGTATCACCTCAGCGTCCAGATTTACTCTTGGTGACAATTTCTAGAACGAGGGCGATGCATTTTGTCAATAATTTTTAAAATTCGTTGTGTGAAACGTTACTAAACTGATAAATAGGCATGATAGAGCTGTGTTAACAGTAAAACAAGCGCGTTTCAATTCTGCCTCGGGCTTACAAAATACCCTTAATGTAGATGAAGGATCACCGACCGTCAGCGAGTAAGATTTAGGCAACAATATTTAACGTAAACAAAAAAAACTGTTATCGTTACCATTAGTTTTGTTGCAGTACATTCGAAGAAAGCACTTATTTTAGACTTCACAAATGACAATAACTTTTACAACACAGGGGAAATCTTTCAATATTTCGTTAGACGTAAAACATTCGCAGTTCACCAATTTTAAGAAACAAATAAATTGAGGCACCTCTTGAAAAAGATAACAAGCCATCAATGCAACGAAAACCATTTAAACTAACAGTACATGAATTCAACTGATATTGGACTTTCACGCATAGTAGCTTGGCGAAACAAGCAGGTCAGTTAACGTAGCTAATTCATCACTGCTGAATTTTTGCTTATCTTCATGCCAATTGTCATGGTGGGTTCGTTTGAATTCTGAAAACGCCCGCCTCACAGTTCCCTGTATAGGTTGCACATCATGTAAATGCACACTCAGTCTCATGATAATATCTGGCATCCAACTGGGAACAGAATAGGGGGATGATAAAATGCAGGCGCTGTAAATTAAAACCCCAGCGTGTCGTTTCAAAATGCGTCGTTGTATTTCAGAAACCAAGTGCTGGTCTCCGTCACTGTCTCCGGACCGTTTGCGTTTCTTCTTCAGTTTTGTTTTACACAAACGGTTAGCAGCTGCAAGTAGATCGTCAGTCAGTCCGATCACCTTGCACTGAAGCAGTCCACTTAACGTTACACACGCCATCTGCGACACTTCATACTGCTCGTCTTCCAGAAGTCGCAGAATCACAGCTGTGAGAGCTGAAATGCAGCACTGGTTCGATTGGACAGCAAACAAGTTGCTGTACACGAAAACTTGTATGTACGGCAAAACCGAGTATCTGGCGCGCCAGTGAGGAGACAAAGAAATGCTTTCCACTTTCTCGACAACCTTGGGAATATCCCCGGCTGGGACGTAGCTTTGGGCAAGGCACGACAAGCCGAGACGAGTATCGCGATGAAGTTCTTCATCAGTTGCATGAACTTCTTGTTGTTCGACAGGATATAGTTTGCACATCAGAGGAAGAAGTTGTAAAATCGAAGCACTAAACGGTTGCAGCATGCTGCGCTGAGCACTTACCAGCCATTTCATCACAGTCTTAAAAATTCTCACCGTTTCGCTTCTCTCGTTGTCAGCATCAATACCCATGGAGTCATCAACCACGGTCTGAATGTCATCGGGTGCAGCAGCACCGTGTAAGCCAAGAGCAGGAAGAAATTGCCTAGGAAGATGATCCTGAATACTAGAAAAGTTCGTTATTTCAGGAACCGGTGAACCAGGAGGAAGGAGTTTCTTTAGTCTAGACTGAATCTGTTCAACAATCGCAGGTGAAAACGTGCCATGAGAAGAAATCATTTCACTAGCCTGGGCAGCTACACCAATTGGCACAGCGACATCCATAGCTTCAGGAAAGTTGCTGGAACTTGGCTGTGCAAATGAACTAACAGACGCATCGGACGATGAGCTGCTTAGGGGCGGTGTCTCTTCTGACAACAAACTTTCAAGACAAGGCAGAAGTCTTTCGATCAAGTCTTCCGTGCTTGGAGTGCGTTGTACAGCTTGAGGTTTACCAAGCAGCTTTATATCATACAAAAAAATACTAGCAAGCATGCTTCCAATACGATTGCGGATGTTTTTGTAAGGATGGCCTAATAACGGTTCAATGTGGTTCAGAATTTTCTGTAATAGCTTAGGAACTCTCCATTCTTGCTGATGGATGCCTCCTTGCAGAACATACAGTTTACTGGATTCGACCAAAGCACTTGAGCTCGTTTTTTCTGGTTCTGTGCACAAGAAATCAAGCACCCAATGGATTCTTCTCGGATCTCTGTTTTGAATAATAAAGGAGAAAACCTGGTCCCAGTCCTTCATTGTTTCTGAGCTGATGTTGGTCACAGCTGTTCTCAAACAAGGTATAAGCCACTTCCACATGGCCTCCAGTTTCTCGAAACTCCAGTGCTTCGATCCAACAACCAAACCGCTTATCACTTCGGCAGCACACCTTTGAAAAGATTCCTGCTTCTCTTTAACCAAACGTTCGATATGCACTCGAAAAAGCGGGAGAAACGAGTCACCGAAGTTTCTGAACAATCCCCTGAACATGTCCATTCGCTTACTATCAAACTTGTCCTTGCCTTTTTCATTCTCCACACACATGTAGGTAATGACCTTGTCAACGAAGTCGGGACGATTGAAGTGTTCGAACACAACTGCTTCATTTTCTGTTAACTCGTCTGGTGTGCGATCTAGCTTTGGTTGCTGATGGAAAGGGGCATAAGTCTTTAACCTTTTAGGCCAACAGTAGTAACCCCAGTGAGTTTTGTCAATAAAAATTGTCTGCTCAAATTTTTCTTTGGTATCTGGTGCACATCCCATGGCATATTGGTGCCAGTCATTGTCCACACGATCACCGGGCTGAATATCAGTTTTTGCATGTAGGTTCTCGCACACCTCTTCTGCTTTTCTTATAACCACAACATGCTTACGTTTAAGTTGCTTCATGATTGAAGCAACGCATGCAACTCCAAGTTGACGAATGGACAAAGAGTCGTTGGTCAGCTGAGATATGAAAAGCCTTGTGACACGACTCGGCAATTGAACATCACTGCGCAACAACAAAGACAGCATTCCAAGGACAAGCTGCTCGTTTCTCCAAGTAAGCTGACCTGTCTCATACAGCGCAGCAAGGTCAATGACAAGTGTATTGTACATTTCCAAATTCTTTGAATTGCTTAGTGGAATATTCGTATGTCCACTGTCAACAAGTTCATTAGTGTTCAATGACTGAGCACAAGGAAGTGTTTTTGCGTTATACAGTTGCAAGGCCTTTTCAGTGCAAGAATCTGGCACTTGGCTGTGAATGGCTATAGTGTTAAATGATGCCTGGATCTTCAATGCCAATTTTTCATACAACTTTGTAATTGACGGTTTTTCTGAATGTGGTGCACCAATCAAAGCAGGCCAGACCTGCTTTAGCACATCCCATTTGTGAAAATATCCAAGAAAATGACGACTTTTGCTTTTTCCAAGCAGAATGTAAAGAGCACCTTTGAACTGCTGATGACTTGCACCAGAATTTTTGTCCAAGTGTTTCAAAATTTGTGGCAAAAAAAACTTATATGCAGGTGATGGCACAAGGCCAAGAGAATGGAAAAACAGACACTGAGCATTTGATCTAACCTTCATGTAGTGAGAAGTTGACAAATCCAGAAGGTCGAGCATGACAGAATGATGCATCTCAGTATAATGTGACCGTTCTAATGCCAAACCACGCATGGAATGCTGCAGTGTTACACGATCAACTAAGCATAAACGATTTCGCTGTTTGTTTTGGTGAAGGCAGTCTTTCATCATCGCCTTGTAGGCAGAGAAAACTTTCCAGTGCTGATCAAACACTGCTTTTTGCTGTTCATGCATTATGCACAGTTGACTGTAGATGTCAATAATCATGCAAACTGCAGTTACATCATCTTCTCTTGACTGCATAATTTTTTGCAATGTATTTCTGACAACTGTGAAGACCTTTTTCCGTAGGCCAGCATGTGCATGGTTGGAAACAAGGGGTTCATAGAAAGGTAATGCCTGCAGTGTGTGCACTGGCCAGCTGGTAAAATCAACTGATGATTCTCTATCAACCTCAATTGAATTTGACAGATCTATAGGTAAAATGCTTGAACTACCAGCAAGAAGATCATGTACAAAATGTAGCTCCTTGAGCAATTCCTCTTTGTTTAAAACTTCTTCCCCTTTACTAAATTTTTCCAGCTTCACAACACTTGGGACAAGAAACTGGTCTAGAATTTCATGACAAGAAATAATTTCTTTTTCACAAGGGACATGCCAATTCATAGAAAATTCCCAAGGAGTTGTAGAAGCACCCCAATCAGAAAGTGCAAGGTATTGCGAAGGATCCTGATCAATGCTATGGGAAACATTTCGCCTTTCCAAACTGTAAAATGATGTCCATGCAGCAAGGCAAAACTTAAGTATTTTTGAACCCAAGGTGTAACCTTGTTTGGAAGTCATGCGCAAAGCCAAGCCTGCAACTTCAAACAGAGGTTCTTTGTACTTTACTAAGTGTTGTGACCCAGCATGGCAAATTTCAGCCATAACTTTGAGGTTCCACAACAACTGTTTATCAATTTTTTCATCTGTAAACGAATCAGGATTTTCTGAAAAATAGTCCCTGACAGATAGAGAAAACCTAGGAATAAACATAGCATATGCTTCACTCGGGTGTGCCTTAGCACATGCTGCAAAGAGTGTACAAGCAGTTGACAAAGCAGCACTACCTTCCAGTAAGCTTGTTGTGGCATATTGAAAAAGTTTCTCCAAGCATTGCATGTAAATCACTTTTGATGACTGCTGCAGAACAATTGCAGTTGATGTGACCAACAGCATCTCAGACACATTATCAGAGAGAGAACTTTTTTGATCACCATCATCATGACCATCATGTGAGCGAGAATCCTGATTTTGGCTGATGTTGCCAAGCAAAGTGAAACACCTGTCAATATACTGCAGCACAAAGTCTTCAAATTGAGTTGTAGCATAACACAATTCACGTTCATCTTCGGTTAAACTATGGTGCTGCACAGCTGCACTACAATCTACCATTGGAATGAGAGACAGGCACGTACTGATAAACTGAAAAGCAGTCAATGTTTTTGGTAAATCATTTGGGTCAAGACCTGGCAAACACTGAAGCAATAAGGGAAGAACATGCTTCCTCAGTTCAGGATAGCCTCGGATTCCAGGATACAATGTAGATGACAAGGCAGATAGGCAAGCTCGCACCTGGTGAGGTTCAGTGATTGTTCCCAATGCAATATATGTTTTATCCAACACTGATGGTATAATGACATCAGGCTGTAAATAGGCCAACATTTGCAAAACACGTGAAGCAGGCACAGCTCCCAGCTTGCCGTACAAAGTTAGAAGTGTCACAGGTCTCAGTATCATAACAAACTCCTTTATATCATTATCTGACAATCGGTGCGATTCTGGTATTGCTGGTTCCCAAAACTGTTTCTTGAAACGCTCTCTGAAAACTCTGTTAACAAACTTGGTACACACCTGCTGCAAGAAGTGGTGGAGATTTGTGATCCACTTTCCATGATTAGATGGGTGAAAATACGATTCGGATGCATTCAGAAGACACTTCAGGTTTTGCAACACTGTATCAGTCAATGGGCCACCCATCATAGAAACTAGCCATAGGCAACAAGAATCCATTGGGAGTGAGTGTGCCAGTGCTGTTGTGTGCTGCAATTTGCCAACAGGAAGTTGGAATGACCGTAGTATTCTTGTAAAGAGTTCATCAATATCTTTTGAAGCCCAATCAATATATCCAATATTATTGTGTGCACATCGAGCAAACAAATTAACAAAGTGTTTTTCCCAAGATGGACCATTTCTCACATTATGCCATAACAACATGAATTCATCTTTCCAAAGCTTCCAAGAAACAGATTCTTCATCCTGGCTAAAGACTAATGTGGGTAAAAACAAATCAAGATAACGGCACCCCTTGCCCATAACAACATCATAGGGACACAACAATGGCTGCCATTCGTCCAACATATCTTGAGTATATTGTGGTGAGAAAAGCGACCTACAGCTGCGGACTAAGCTACGCAACTTGGAGTCCATGTTTTGAGGGATCCATTCAAGGCCCATTTTTTCCAATTTTGAATACAAAAGTCTTTCACACAAATCATGAAGTGGTTTCCATGGAAGAATAAGATCTGACCTATTCAGCAACTCCCTTTTCTTTAAAAGCTTCACCAAGATACTACTGAAGTGCTCTACCAAAACTCCTTCTAACTTGGGAATAGTTACGACTTCATAGAATAATTGCACAAACAGCACATGATCTTCTTTGGAGAATTTCAGTCCATACAACCTGATGTATCTTGTAAGCTGAGTTGTCCAATATGTCAAACCAGGTCTTAAATCTTGCGTTAAAACTGCTTTAACAAGGTTTGTTTTTATCTTTGAAAGTGCAAGATTGGATTCTTTATCAATACATGGTGCATAAGGCAAATGCTGATTATATACGATTTCACGTTGAGGGGTAAACCCAAGAGCGGAAACTCGTTCATGAGAGAATGTTGTTGCTTCAAATGAAGTCTGATGTCGGTCCTCCATCATAAAAAGGCGTTCACAATTTCCTGATTGTTTCCATTAAGTTCATGCACACTGTACAACAAACAAACACAGTCTGTAATAGAAATAATTTTACAGGTAAAAGTATATTTTAAGGTGAACTACATTTTGACTCTTGATTCACAACCTATCAAAAGCCTAAATTTAGAAAAATTAGATAAGTGTTTCCTTAACACCTTTGCTGCTAGTGTACAACATACTCGCACTTTGAAATCATGCATTGAGCTGCTATTTTCACGCTATTTTGCAACTCCATAACTTGCCAGTCAATTGTGCTACAGAGCTGTTCAAACCCTGAAAAGACTTGGCAAGTCTTCTAGTTTGCAATGACAAAAATTTTAAGTTTTGGGTTTCTGTTTTTTTGTGGGTTACATTATATGTGGGATGGGTTTAGGCCTTTTTGGCTGAGGTTATCATGCCCTAGACCCAACCACAAGAGAAAAGTGTTCGGTTTAAGTTTTTAGTGGAAACTAGGCTAAAACCTGAGTCTTTTGAGCGTTTGGTTGGCTTTCTAGAGTTTCTGGTTCAAAAGTTAAGGCAAAATAACCAAAATTAAGGTAGAAGAATCTTTTTGGATAATTTTTACCCTAATTAAGATTTTTGGCCATATCTTTTTATCTGTTGAAAGCAAGCTAAATTTTTCATTTGGTCTGGAATTCATTTCTGCATGAAAGTCCATTTCACGTTGTATATTGTTTGAAGTCATTTGATTTTAATTTGCTTTGTCTATACATTAAAGATGTAAAGGGTGCCCTTTTGGTACATTTGCACATAATTTTTGTTTTAATTTGAGAAACATACGACTTGCTTCAGATCTTATTAAATGTGGCTCTGAGCTATTAACAAGCTTTTTGACAAAACAATACGAAACTCTCAAAGTGGAAGTCCAAGATGACCACCTGTTTAACCTCCCAGAAAATCAGCCACTGATTATATACATATAATTTTTTCAGTCCAAGAAGGCAATATTTTGCTAAATTTGCCCTAAGCAATTAAGCAAAAGTTAGAAATTGCGTTTTGTTTGGGTACTTTGAAAATGATTTGGCCTGTAGTGCCAAATTTAGGGTTTTATCACCAGATATAGGTTTAATGTCTTTCTGGGTTTCAGGAGTTTTCTTCTGGAGATCTGTTTTTTTTGGGGGGGTTTAACTGTGTAGCGGTGACAAAAAAGAGTATGATTTATTCTTATTTCTAGCCTCATTTTTCCTAATCTTGCTTTATCAAGGATCTTACTCTTCAGCATGACTAATGAAGAAGCAACTGACACCATGTAAGCTGTAAATATTAGTTAGGCGCAATGAGTTCAAGTGACAGAGATACTAATGAAGCAAGCCCAAAGAAAAAAATTAAGTGGTACACACAGCAATTTTACGGTGGAGTGGTTGAGAAATCCAAATCTCAAAGGTTAGTGTACTTGTAGTCATATTTTACAAATGCAGGAAATGATTTGCACATTTATTCAACTCTCATGGTGACCAACTGCAGTGGAGAAGTCATTTTCCAAACTTATGATGGTAGAATGAATAAAGGAGTACCATTAGACAAAACAAGCTGAGCAACATGATTCCAAAAGTATAGAGTATGAACTTCTCTGTGATCCTACATACTGACGAGCTGTCCTTGTTTTGATCATTTTTAATTTGACGTGTTTGATGCTGGTGGTCCTCAGAGCAACTTTATCATGTCTGTTACCATTGTAGTTGCATTTGAACATTTTCAGTACATTAGTTTAAGCGAAATGTTTGCTAAGCTCAAAGTAAGCCATTCAATGTGCAGCCCTCATTAATACGTCTTTCAACGTGTGGCCCTGGTCAAGATAGGGACATCCTTTTTGGCTCAGTAAGCCATTTGGATTAGACATAGCTGGTCTAGCAGTTGGGCCCTAGGTCAGGTAACATGAGCAAAAATGGCCAAAAACCTACCCCACTCATGACTTCACTCACAAAAAACACGAAACCTAAAACCAAAAAAATTTTTTTTCATTGCAAACTTGAAGAGTTGCCGAACCTTTTGAGGGCTTGAACAGCTCTCTAGCACAATCGGTGGAGAACCTATGCTGTTGGTAAATCAATCAAAAACTGCTGGTTTAGGCCAATTTCAAAGTACAAATATATTGTTCCCAGGCAGCCAAGGTGTCAATTGATTTTGCAGCATGCCAGCGATAATGCACAATTCATGTGGTGCATGATAGTAAATAGGTTCCCTATCCCTGATTTACAAGATTGTGTGCAGTTTTTTATGTTTGAAGGATGTATATCTAACGTTTGAAATATAAACCGTGAAGTACCTCAAGGTTCAATGCTTGGACCTCTATTGTTCGCTTTATATATTATTTACTCAAAGCTTCAAGATCCAAAACAACTATGTTTGCATACACACCCTCCTAACCATCTCAAGCACCAACTCACAACAATTGAACACACTAGTAAATGCTGAACTATGAAAGAGATTCAATAAACTGTCCCTGAGCTATAGGAAAATCACCTTAATGTTAATTAAATCAGACTCAAAACCAATAAGATCTTTTTCAGTTCAAATTGGCAACAATCAAATTACTCACACCAATTGTACAAAGTATCTGGGAGTAATTCTAGATGATAAATTGTCTTGGTCCCAATACATGATCAACCTAGAGGCTTAATTAGAACAAGCACTTGGTAATTTTTTACATGACAAGACACTATCTGACTTCTTCTGCACCTCAGTCAGTTTACATTTGTTTAGTTTATAGCCACCTTCAATATGCAATTACAGTAGTGCATGAGGATCAGTGCCAGAAAATTAGCTAAATTATCTAAAAGTCCTACATAATAAACTCATACAAGCCATTAATTTTGCCTCATATAGATCACATGTCACTCCACTTTACTACCAAAAGAATCTATCAAAAATAAGTGATATTCATCACGTTGAAATTGGTAAACTGATGCATTGTTTTCATAATGGCAACCAGCCACAAACCTTTGATGATTGCTTAACATGTTCACTGCTATTGTACAATATATTTGCACTTTGAAATTATGCATTGAGCCTTTATTTTTATGCCACTTTGCAACTCCCTAACTTGCCGGTCGATTGTGCTAGAGAGCTCCTCAAAACACTCGACAAGTCTTCTAGTTTGCAATGAAAAACAAAATTATGTTTTGGGTTTCGTGTTTTTTATAGGTGACGTCATAATTGGGACAGGCTTAGGCTTTTTTTGGCCAAGGTTATTTAGCCCTGGGCCCAAACTGCAAGAGGAAAGTATTTTGCTGAAGTTTTTACTAGAAACTAGCCTAAAATCAGTCTTTTGAGCCTTTAATCGACTTTTTAAGGTTTCTGGTTCAAAAGATATGGTTAAAATAACTAAATTTGGGTAAAAAATACCCAAAAGATTGATTTACTTAATGCAACTGTGTGGATCATCCTGCAAACACCCTCTTTGATGGTATCGCTTGTTATCTTTTTACACATAGCCTTTTCATTAATTGCAATGTGTTTTATTTACCCTAATCCATGTATGTCCAACCCAAATGGCTTACTGAGCCAAAAATTATGTCACTATCTTGACCAGGGCCGCACATTAAATGACATATTATTGAGGGTCACGCATTGAATGCCTTACTCTGATCTTAGAAAACTAAAGTTAGCTAATATACTGAAAGTGTTCGAATGAAATTTTTGATGCATGTGTTCCTCAGTGCCTCTTTATCACGCCTGTTCTCACTACAATGAGAACAGACGTGATAAAGAGGCACTGAGGAACACACTCATCAAAAATTTCAAATTCAAGATTATCAAAACCAGGACAGGTTGTCAGTTGTAGGATACTTTTACTACAGCCAAACCCTAAACTGGGCCACATAAAACCCTCAACCGCGGGCTGGACATAGCTGCTCTAATCAAACTTTGCAGTGTCTGTTTCATTGATAGCGTGTCATGTCACAATGCATGTTATCTGGACTCGACAAGTTTAGGAATTGGCGCCCTACTCTGTAGTAGTGTTGTAACAAGTTTTACATGTTAGCTAACATTAGTGTTAAGAATGTATCTGTAACCCTGTGGTTCTGCCTTCAATGCAGTTGCAAAATATGTCTGTAACCCTGTGATTCCACCAGTTCCAATGCCTTGTAAAACGTTCTGCATTCTGCAGAGTGTGCGTATTTATATTATGGACTTCATGTCTGGTCACAAACATGTAAATTAAATTTAAATTATTGTTAGCTTTCCTAGGGACACCTGACATGATATCCATAAAAGTCCCACTGAGGTGGCCAAAAAGGTGAAATCATGCTCCCATTGTAACGTCACCCACAGGCAACGCCAAACTCAAAACAAAAAAATTTTTCAATCACTACTAAAAGACTTGCCGAATCCGCAGAGGGTTTGAACAGCTCTCTAGCTTAACCAGCTGGCAAATCATCGCCAGAAATGCTGTGGCCTCTACAGTGGCATCAGCAGGACGTTTCTATGGACACCTGACATGATATAACCATTCTGTTTTTTTCAGTGTCCTGGCAGACTGTTTAGTTTAGAAATGTAAATATATTATCACACAGGACTAAACACGTTAGGACCCAGGGTATGATACACTCGTACTTGCAATCTCGCATGAGTCACTCTTCTTGCGTCACTTTGCACTATCGTCAACTCGCCAGCCAATTGAGCTACAAAGCTATATAAACCCTAGAAAGATGTGGAAAGACTTGTATTTTCGATTTAAAAAACTGGCAAGTTTTGGATATCAGTGTTTGGTGGGTGACTTCATAAGTATATTTTGGCCCACTTAATCTGGCCCTGGGCCTCAACCTCAAGAGAAAATTTTTCACTTTTTTCAAAATCAATTTGTGTGAAAATCTGCATCTTTAAAGCCCTTTGTTGGCCTTGTAGCGTTTGTGGTTCAAAAGTTATGGCCTAAAAATAACACCTTTGGTGCCGGGTAGATCTTCCCTTTAAAAAAATGTTTGAGTAAAGAGATTTTTTATCCAAATATTGGTTATTTTGCCATAACTTTTTAACCAGAAATACTAGAAAGCCAATCAAAGGCTCAAAAGAATCAGATTATAGTTTAGAGTAATTAGGAATAAATGCATATATTATAAATTTTAATGATAACAATATTTAAATTTGCCAAGTTTTTTGTAGCTAAGATGGTCTGCTTAAAGGCTGTGCATATTTGGTCATTGCTTTTGATTTTGTCTAAATAGTCTGAACTATTCATCAAAAAAATTATAGCAACATTCTGAATATGGAACCCTCCAAACAGCCAGTCTTCAGAAAAGTTTGTTGGAAAAAACTTTTGAAAACGTTATAAATTCACTTTGAATCGTTTTTTTTTCGGTCATTAACTGAAACGTTTTTGAAATGACTGAAAAAAATTAAGTCATTTCAGTCAGAAAGTCTGAAAATATAGGCTAATAAACACTGCTACGGCGAGTTTTAATACAACTGTGAAACAAGTGACCAAAATATCTCGGCAAAAAATGACCATATGTCTCAGTGAAAAAAAACAACTTTGAAGAGTTTTGACAATATCAGATTCATCAGACTCATGTCAAAGCAGAACTTGGTGTCCCAGCTTAACACCTTCACTGCCAGTGGACTTTCCTTTTAAAGCAGAGGTCCACAAATAGTGGGTTGACCCAAATTTGGGTCATGTGACCTTCCACTTTGGGTTGCAAAATAATTAAATTGATATTTTAAATTTAATATTCTAATTAGACAGAATAAATGCAATCATTTACTGTTCTATGGGCTACGTTTCATACAATTTTATGCAAGAGAGTTGCTATTGTCAGTGCTAGTCTTGAAATTGATATTTAATATCACATTTAAAGTATTTTCCAGAAAATTAAAAACTACTCCATTCATAACATAATTCACAAAAAAAAAAAAATCAAAAAAAATTTTTTTATTGCAGACTCAAACACTTGCTGAGTCTTTTGAGGATTTGAACAGCTACCTCACACAATCGGTTGAGGAATTATGCCATCACTAAGACACGTGCAGACTGCTCGTTTTAGGCTGAAATCATACTGGCTGCAAAGGTGTTAAATGCAAACTAGAAGACTTGGGGTCTGAGCAGCTCTCTAGCTCAATTGCCTGGCAAGTTATGCAGTTGCAGTGTCACAAAAATATGGGTTCAATGTGGGATTTCAAAGTACGATACAATGCACAACGGCATGAATTGTGTTAAGAAGTAGAGCATAATGATTTTATACTATGTGTGTTAAATCAATTAGTGCATAGATCAGTTAATCCAACCTTTGAGAAGCAGACATTGTGCCAGGTAGCAACAACATGACCCAACATGTAAACATACAGAAAAGTACACAATTAAATTTGGAAGAAAAACAACTCTGTTGTGTGACTTTTAGTTGTCTCAAGGTGTACCATCTTATTATTTTGTCTTAATCTGGAGAAAAGCTTCAAACCCAAATCACAAGCATGAAGCATCCTATTCCTGTACTAAACAAGCAGCTACCATTTGCTAAATTGAAGATAGCAATATTATTTAATGATAGTTCACTACCATTTGCTGAACTGAAGATGGCAATATTATTAAATGATAGTGTGTTTAGGCACAGAGACTAAAAATGGTACATACCCTGAACTTTACTGAGATGTTATTGAGAAACCTATACATCAGGGATGTCCAACTGGAATGAGGATGCATGCTAAAGTTTTTCATACATATAATCTACTGACGTGCCATACCTTGTTAAAGTGTTTTGGTGCTATCATAATGAACTTCCTTATTATTATACATAGCAACAGACAGCTATTTATTGAAACATATGCAAGAGTCTAATGCTCTGAAAAATGCTGCCTGAAGATGTTTTTGTTGAATACAAAGGAATAATTGAGGTTGTAGGCACAGAAAAATCACCATTCATTGTAACTGACATGCCATTTTCAAACCTGTGGTGTGCCACAAAACAGCCAAAATAGTAGTCATGCTACACAAAAAAGTAAAATCATAATATTTTTCATGTGCCAACAAAGAGAACATTTGCTTTATACACCATAATCTTACTTACGCTTTTCACGAGATGTCTGTCACAAACTTACATTGTAAAATTTTCATTCAACATTAAACACTTATAAAGAATATTGAAAATGTTTTTTTCTATCATAATGCCCGGAGGCAGTTGTTGATAATGTATCAAAGGCTTACAATATGGCAAATGAACTTCTCTAATTCTTCTTCAAGGTTTAGTCATCCAGCTTCTTATCTTCATCAGCAATTCCTTTATTTTAATATACGAAGTTTACTTAACACATATATCTAATAATGAAATAGTCTAACAATAGTTAATCTGCCTTTAACATTTGGCATGGATCATCCAGAAATACTTCACTGTTTATTTTAGAACAATTTTAGAACAAAAGCTAACAGTATATATTTGCTATTACAATGATGCAGTCATTGTTTACCTTGCTTTATTGTTGGTTGGTTTTAAATGACAATTTTCATTACTGTCAGGCAATTTGTTGATCACAAAAACAGCACCTCATGTCATTGGATAAGTGTAACCTTTCTGCATCAATTTTTTTTACAAGAGGTTAACAAGAAAATATCACTTTTTCATATAAAATTTTCATTCGACACTTTTGTTCCCAGGTGGTTTGCTCAGAAAGAAATATGTTGGTAACCAATTAGTCACAATCACAAAAATTTGGTCATGATCACAACAAACATATCTCATTCTCATAATCTTTTTCTTTTCTTATTAAAGTCTACATATTTAGATCTATGTACTTACAAGATAAAAGGGACATGTCTGGTACCCAGATCAAAACATAAACCACGATGTTATGCAATAATTTGTGACCTTAATACTTCCTTTGCTATTTGCCACTGTGAAACCAAACTGGGCTATATCCAAAACTAGGATTTTGAGATAATGGCAAAAAACAATATTTATTCAGCTGAAAGGTTTGCTGCTTTTTCACCTTGTTACATAGCTTCTTCAAAGTCTGGTCACTTGTAGATCATAATGATACATATCAAGTCAACCAAAATTTGTAGCTTTTGGGACACGCCCATTGTTTTTGACCCCTTGTTGGATTAGACCTGTTTGTAATTTTTACATTAGTGTTGATCTACTCTATACATAGACATAAACCTCCATATAAATTTAAGGTTGAAAGTAAAAATTTAGCTATGTGGGTATAATTAACATATATCAATCATATAAAAGCAAAGAATGTGGTCTGTTTCAAGTTGCCTGTTGTGAGTGGCTAGACTGGAAAGTGTCACAGTTATCAACAGGATTTCGTATGTGACAAGGATAATTTCATACATGACAAGTGTGACGAATTTTCAGCGCATGACGGTTATGCATGATTGCTTTTGCACATGAACAGGTTGGTGTGTGCAATCTGCTTTCTCTGAAGCTCTTTTGACTATTAAGGTTGTCACAAAATTTTGACTTATTCTAGTGAATCAATTTGTTACCTTGAACTGTGATGACCTTGTTTAATTTTTGTCATTCCAAAAAACAAACTGAAAAATATTATTTTTGTCACCACTTTTTGTTACCATTGCAGAACAAAGTTAGAAATTCATATTACAGTAGAATTTGCCTAATTCGTCACCTCAAGGGAATTACAAAAATGTGACGAATTACGCAAACAGGTAAAAACTCTATCATAGAACCTCGTATACTTGATCATAGTAACTCATATACATAGTGTCTTATTTGCAGTAAAATACAAGTTTATGACGTTATGGTTGAATACAACAATTAATTCCTCTGCTCTATCTGAACTCCTCCATTCAATCAAGCACCTTTCAAATCTTTAATTAACTTTTCCGCGTTCTCGCAATGGGGAGTTGGGTCGCGCCTTGCACCTTGTGTATAAATTTGATAAACAAATTGCAAAGTGCAACAATTCTCAGATAAAGATCCTTAATTTGTTTGAATTCCCATAGGTACTACTGTAGCTGCTTAAACATCTAAAGCGAAACTGCAAATGACGAATTAGATGAACAAAACGCTTCTCAAGGATAGAAAGAGGTGACGAATTAAGCAAATTGACGAATTAGACGAACAGAAATGTACACAAAAGATAGGGATTCTGCCAGGACCGACGAAAAAGTGACGAATTAAGCAAATTGACGAATTAGACGAGTTCTACTGTACAAGCATTTGAAATTGCATACTGTTTAGTTTAATCATTGGCTAGTTACATTATGTTGAAAGAGTATCTTTGTTCTCTTTGCTAGCTCTCCAAGGCAGGGGTGGTAGAGAAAAAGTGCCATCACCTGTGAAGTTCATGTTCAAATGTGCAACATGACCAAATTTGTGGTTTAGGCTACAACTAAAATATTCTTTCAGCATACGCACCAAGCACTGGGTTCACATTTCTGTGTTGCTTATTACCATAATGGAGACCAAAAAGATGTATTGCATAGAAATCGACCAATGTATCGGCCTGGCTGATATATTGGCCAATATTTGGGTTTTACTGATATATCGGTATCGGCCAAAATGGCCGATTTTATCGGCCTCAGTAGGTGTTCACAAAATGCTGTTATATTTCTCATGCATCCAGACAACTTGTGCAAGAAAGCACAACAAAGTAAGTCAAGACAGTTATGTTGCACCAACGTTAGCTGGTGTGTTTTCATAAACATGCAAATAAGATCAACCATGGAACATGAGAAACTGCCGTCACAGCCGAAATATAAGCATCATCAGTAAGTTTTGCGATGCATAAAAGCTTACTGTCTAGACTGCGATACTGCTCGCAAGTATTGTGTATGAAAAGAACTCCTGTTGTACTTCTATAGAGAAGTTTTTGCAGCACAAGAAGTTTGACTGTAACTTAAGGTGCAGAAGTCCAATCAATGCCTGTTTAGCACAGATTAATTTAAGAAAAAGATTGCATGAAAAATGAATTGCGCTATGTAGCAACATTTGTGGTGTTATGAATGATTACAAATGCAATCGCTACTCACTAGTGACTCCAACTGTCGCTGTGAAGCAGTTGCACGTAAAGTAAGAAGCGCTACTCCAGCATTTCCCAAATACATTGAAGCGATGATTTGTTGATTAGTCCAATAGCAGTACAGTAGTCCGTATGCATTGTTGCATAACAATTACTGTTGTCCATTTGTTGAACACGACTAGTAAAAGCAGTGTTTGCGATTGGATCAGAACTTCCGTGGCATTATTGTGCAAGCATCAGATGTGTAATTCGCACCTGTGCACGTTAGCTGTGGTCATAACGACTTGTTATGGAATTTAATTCTGGCGGACGGGCAGTAATTGGTTATAGCCTAGCACTGCTTAATATAAATAATTTTGTTCAGGCTAGGTTGTAGATGGCCAGTTAACTTACTGTTCGTTTACATTCTTGTCAGCACAAGCAGCATAGCTATAGTAACATAAAACTCCCCATGCAGAAAACATCGCATTTGCTCGTCAGTTGACCTCGTACCTTAGGCCATGATTCAATTGTAAACAGCATCAAAAGTATGTAGTTGTTATTTTTAATATTTTGTAGATGGAACTAAGCACAAGTAACATTGGTAAGAGCAAAGTGTGGAGCTTTTTTGTGGTAGAAGGGCTGGGTGTGCTTTGCAGATTGTGCAATGCCGAAGTAAGCCAAGGTTCTGCTTTAGGCAAGAAAACACTACGAACCTGTGGGCACAAATGAAAGAAAAACACAAGCAAGAGCATGACGAACTTCAAAAGATCTGTCACTGAAACAGAGGCCCAAAGCAGTTCAACAGAAATTACGAAAGATGTTTGACTTAGTAAAGAAATGAAATGCCAACGACCCCAAATCGAAAGCACTGGATAGACTTATCGTGGAAATGATTGCAACAGACAATCATCCATTTACTATTGTGTAAGACGCTGGATTTCAAAGGGTGATGGCTTCAGCTGAACCAAGGTATGCATCGAAAAGTGAAAAATCCTACCGTACAGAAATGTTGCCCTCACTATGACCATGTTGTGGAGAAAATAAGAGAACACATTTCATGCAGAAATGCACGAAAATTTATCTCATTTACAACAGATTGCTGGTCAGGGAAACAGAATCACTTATGAGCGTCAGTGTTCATCTCATCAATTACTGAGTGGAATCATTCTCAAGCTGTTCTTAATGCGAAAACAATAGAAGGCAGTCGCACTGGAGAAAACATTGCAAGCATTTTTGAGTATATGCTCGAGTGCCGGAGCATTGAAAAAGAAAGAAAAAAAAGGTGTTGTAGGTGCCAAGGGACAGTGGTGCAAATATCATCATGATCAAGGGGTTAAACTTAGCTAGTGTACCAAATTTCAGTTGCTTTGCACACACATTGCAATTAGTTATAGATGATGGTATTAAATCACAGAGAGCTGTTTCTGATGTAAGTGCTAGACCACGAAAGGTGGCAACGCATTTCAATAATTCTGTGCCAGCAAAGCCTTCAGAAAATTCAAGAGCAACTTGGTCTTCCTATTCAGTGGTGTGTTTAAGGGGAGGCAAGCGAGGCACTTGCCTCGCCCCCCCCCCCTTTAGGTGTTATGCGCATAAATTTTCTTTACTTTTGGTGAAAAACTTATTATCACTCATCCCAAAGCAGACCATAACTAAGTACTCTGCTTTCAAGGCCCCTCCCTATAGAAACTAAAATGTTCAGGTTTCAAAAAGGTCCCCAACAGCAACTGCAATTTAAAAGTAATCTGCTTTCAAAGTGGCTACCAACAACAACTGTAAGGTGCAAGCACTATGCTTTTTCAAGGGGCCCCCAACAGCAATTTTAATGTGTAAGTACCTTGCTCTGAAAAGGGCCCCAACAGTAATGGTAATGTGTAAGTACCTTTCTTTCAAAGTGGACCCCAACAGCAACTGTAATGTGCAAGTACTGTGGTTTCAAAAGGGCCCAGATATCAACATTAAATGTGGAAGTACCTTGCAAAGGTGCCCGCAAGAGCAACTGTAATGTATGAATACCTTGCTTTCGAAGGGACCCCTAACAGCAACTGCAATTTGTAAGTAGGCTACTATATTTTCAATGGAGCCCCACCACCATCTCCAATGTTCAAATAAAGTAAAGCTTCAAACCAACTTCTATACCTAAAAAAATTGTGAGTTAAAATTTCTTCCAAAAAGTTCTGAAAAGATCTTATCAAAAAAGAGCAAGTAGTTATAACAAATGATATTTTTTATACCAAATGATATTTAGAGATTGAAGTATTTGGATTATTGATAATTTTATGAAAGTGCCACAGTTAAAAAGAAAGTATCCAAGTGGAGTAGCAAAAAGAAAAAAATAATAAATCTGATGAAAAATGTAAAGGTCTCCTCGACAGATTTGGTACTAGTGAGCCTACAGAGGAGAGTACAGCTTCAAGCGCCCAAGTTGTTAATAGTAGCCATAACTGTCTAGGGCATAATCACATGTCTATTGCATATTCAGATACACAAAAGCTCAAGTTTTGCAAAAATGAAGTTGATAAATGCATGATTTAGAACATTCAAATGTCCATCCAAGGATTTCTTTTTTATGTCTCTGAGTTGAAGAGGTTAGACAAATTCCTCGTTTCTTGTGATGTTGTAACCTTAGTAAACATTTCCATCAGAAAATAAGACAACATTCAATTGTTATAGTATGGACCACACTATATGTTTTCATTTATAGAAAATTTTCTTCTTAGTTCACAAAGTAATTTTGTATTGTTGCTTTGTGCTACAAAGATTGTCAATAAGCAAGGCTACATTCA
>JGI24158J21664_10001715_pt1 | contig 25276 bp, 18 predicted proteins | sample Ectturendosymbi3_FD_21664 | JGI IMG/M metagenome (IMG submission 21664) | reverse complement strand
TGAAGTTTTCATTGGAAACTAGGCTCGAGTCCGAGTCTTTTGATCCTTTGATCGACTTTCTAGCGTTTCTGGTTCAAAAGTTATGATCTAAAATAAACAAATTAATTACTTATCTATATATCTAAATAGTCAAATATTTTTACTGGTTTAGATCACAAATTTTGAACCTGAAACGCCAGCAAGTCATCCAAAGTATGAAAAGACTCGGAATGTAGCCAAGTTTCCAGTAAAAACTTCAGCGAAACACTACTACCAAACGGTTGACGCCCAGGGCCAGGCCAAGTGGGCCAAGGTGGCCTAAAAGTCCTCCAATTTTGACGTCACTCACAAAAAAACCGCACCCCACAAGCAAAAATTATTTTTCGACTGCAGACTACAATACTTGCCACGTCGTTTGACGCTTTGACCAGGTCCGTACCCCGTACAGAAGAGGAGATATTCCCGCGCAAAGCCACGTGCATTTAGGCGTTTTTTTCCGAAAATCCCCGAAACCACCCTGGTGCCAAGCGATGTCATCATGTCAGGAGCGCACCGACGTTAGGTGGCGCCCGGAGCAAGAAACAAGTTTGAAGTACCCACCTTTGAATCTAAAGTTTTCTGAGAGTGAATGTAGCCTAGTATTTCAAGGAAAGTACTTGCGACGTTGTTCGGACTTTTTGGTACGCCCACTGATTCGGCACCCGGGGCATTGTGACCCTCTTGCCCCACTCGCTACGCCCCTGCATCATGTCACAAAGTTCTGGCAGGCGGCGACCTTTCGCGCGGCCACTTGACTTAGCGCTATTTGCGTTGAGATGTTCATGGGCTCATTTATCGCAGCAAAAGTGCAGTTGCATACCTCATAATATAAAAAAAATAGAGCAAGGTACAAGAAATAAACAAGTTCTTGTTCGTCAAGATAACAATATCAATATTTCTAAATAGAAAGTTCCTTAGAATGTAGCCCACGATGAAACAGTCGAAATTAATTGGGACATTAAATCAAACGTTGTTTTCCCTTCAAATATTCAGGCCCTAGCAATACATCTTTCCATGTTTAAATCCAACCTTTGGAAAACTTTTTTAACCCTGTGTTGGGAACAATTCGGTTTTCCTTCCAAAATGCATTTAGGATAATTTGGAAAATGATTTTTGACATTTTGTGACGTCACACAAAATGTTATATACCTGTAACACTTGTCATGTTGCACATATATTAGCAACTTTTGACTTTACCAAAACCTGTTGCAAAACTATGAAACAGTGCTAAAGTAGAGTGCGTTTGGGTGCAACATACAAAAATTGCTTCAGAAAAACTTGTTTTGTGGAAAAGAAACATTGCAATGTAACTGCAAAACTTTCATGCAGCATCTACAAATTGCCAAAATAAACCAAACTATCATTTTCTAAGCCTTGAATCACGTTTTTCCACATTTAGCCTTTTTCTAACCTCCAAAATTTGCAATGGCTTGCACATTGCTATTCATAAGGGTTACGGATCATTTTTTGCATAATTGAAAAAAAGTACAAGCGTCTGCAGTGGATTTCATCCGATTTCACTCCAACTAGCTTAAACTTTTGATGTAAGGCACCAATGAGTGTAATTCACAATGCTTGTCGTTGCAAGTTGACAACATTAAAGAGGTCATGCTGAAAGTAATGACAACCTACACACGATGTCCAAAGTCTCCAAAGAATATTTCTAAAATATAGCAATGCTTCGCCTGTCTCTCTAAAACACAGGTTTAGATACAAACCTTGAATTGTTGGATTAGCTTTCATATCTTCCGCGTCTTTGCGATGGACATTGCTGCGTGTTGGAATGTAATTGCTTTTGTTGGGTCAGCCGACAGGGAGTCAAAATAATATTTGCTGCTCTGAAATATATGTTTGTGTTTTCGTAGAGATAAAATACATCGGAACAAAAAACAATTCGGAAAATCTGAAGCAATTTTGAACGTTTTGAAAAAGAAAAAAAAGTGTGCTTGGAAAAAAATGCATGCCTGTGTTAATTTGACAAGCAACTAACCACAGATATAGGAGTGAGTGACTTTGAAGTTTCAGATAAATCTTTGTTATGGAAAACTTTGAAACAGAGATTTCGTCGGCTAACAACAATTTCGGTTGCAAAACAAAAAAAGATATTGTAGCTAGCAAACAAATCCTGAATAATTTCGTGGAAGGGAACTGTAAACCGTGAAATACTTCGAAACATTTACGGCTTCCTCTGATGCGAAACCAACGTGGGGATACGCAAATCTCATGTGCGGTATGAAATTTTCTCAGAAGAAATCTAAACATTTGTATCACAAATTGCTAATGCTAGGGAATCTTTGGAATTTTTACCTGATTTTGCAATTTCCCGAGGATTCACAGCAAGTGTAAATCTTTGATGACGATGATGATAGGGTTTTTAAAGGAATCTCAATATCTTTAACAAAGCAACAAGTGTACAATGAATTTTATCACAGCGCAAAAATATCAAAAATATCAAAGACCCTTCCATACCCTATTAAAGTGAAGCCAAACATCTTCGCTAAACCAGACAGTAACTCTTGCAGAATCGACTTGATCTTTCAACCCTAGGACTACCGAGATTTTTTTCTTCAAGAATTACCAATGTGGTCAAAAGACCCCTGCGTTGAAATATGAGTAGGTTTTTTGCATACAGCGCACTAGTCATCGCATCCGTTTGATATAAATACATTTTTAAGTGTGACTTTTGTCTGTGGTGACGTCACAATGAGTTCGCTGCTCATTTTGCGCATTCGCAGTGGCAATGCTCTTGTTTGATTTCACCGCCTGGTGAAATTGTGGATGCAAACTGCTCAAACGTTATACTGCCGCAGGGGCCGAGTTTGCTAGAAACCTTATAGGGAACAAACGTTGTGTGGTTTGCATGTTAGTGTGCATATCATACAAGTATAAAACTCTTGGTTGCGTTTCGATGATGTCACCATGTTCACTCAACTGTAGTACGACCTTTTTGTAAAATTGGCAAATTATGGAGATGATATATTTTGACCTCACTGTTCCACAGGGTACGTCCCCGGTGTTATGGCAGTTGCAGAAGGTGCTGTGCTAATATCTAACAATGATAACTAGGTATTCATTTGTCTCTTTATCAAGTAGGCTACACAAAACTTTAGTATGAGCTTTTGAAGTGTTCTTGAAAAAGTAGATAAAACAAAGAAGACACTTCAATTATTCTTCAAAAAACAAACATTACAATAAAAAGTAGATATTGTGAACATGTATGTCTGGGATTCAAATAATTTGCAGCAACACAATGCAATTCCAATTAATAAACATGTCTCTGGGATTCTGACTGGTACAATGACCCAAAAAGTACGTCTAAATCATGCGTTTTTTTTGTCATGTACATCGGGGTAATATTCAAATTTGGCAAAACATACGCCACCTTGCATCAATAGACTTAAAGATTCCTTGGCAAAATCTTGGCAGTGAAATTTATGCAACTATATTGATGCCGCAAACCATTCTGGGGGACAAAAAAATTTGTGTCCCCTATGTCCAAAAGTTAGGAGAGACGAGCCCCATCGCGGAGTACTTACCATCATGTAGTTTGTGAACACCAAAAAGCACGTGAAGACAAGGAGGTTTTCATGAAATACATGATGCAAGAATTCAGGTTTGTGGATCACCTTGTTCAAGAGGTTTCTCGAAGTCATCGGCAGCAACTTTTCACAAGCGTAGTATGCAAGTATGTGGAATCTCTCGTAGTTGAGTGCTTGATAGTGGCCTTGTAGCTGTTTTTCACAGGAATCCTATAGCCGTTTATCTCAAATGCACGTTCGCGGTTTTTGTGATATTGTTTGGCCAAAGTTCTGCTCTAGTTCGGTCTAGTAGATTTAATAATCAAACTGGCAGAATAGCTGTGCTCACCAGAGAGAAAGTGTAAGGCATGTAGAAGCCCCATGCATTGCATCTGAAACTCATTCAAGGAGCTGCTCAGGCATGTCACTCCATAAAAGAACCAAAATTCGAATAAGCCAGTCAAACAAAACAAGAATGAAATGTTGCAACTGTTCAAAGTGTATGTGTGGAACGTGTTCTGGCCCTGTGTGCAAAAGTTGTTTCGAAATGTAATTGGATAGCTCAACATTTTCAGCTTAGGGGTCAACTTACCTGTGTGGTAATTAACCGTTTTTCCATCGTGAAACACTGGGTTTGAAAGCAAATTTGTTGTCGACTTGGTAGTTTGCTCAAGACACACAAATAAAAAAAGTCAAAACATTTGAAGTTCCTAGCTGCAAACCTTTTTCCTAAAATTGAAAAGAAAATCGCAAAAGGGTCAATTGACCCGTATGTTAGTTTTAGGGTTAACAAGGCAGCACTTGGAAGGGTCTGCATTGCTGCAGTTGCGCTGCTGCTGCTGCTACGGTTTCAAATAAGGAACGAGCGAATGGTAGTGTGGATGAAACGTGGGATTATTCAGGAAGAACGACTTGACAACAACTTCTTTTCAAGAAACACGTGCCATGACATTGGCAGATTTGAAAGAAACGTGATGTGGGTTGTCTACTGATTGCTATTTAAACTCGAGCATCATGACAACCGTCATACCAACCTCTTCATCGTCATCAGCATTTGGTTTCCTGAGACGTCTCTGTGCAATAAAGCTGCAAATCGAAAAAGAAATATTCAGAGCACTATAGCTGTTATCGTTACTGCAACGGCTTTCTAGATGATAATGTTTTATCAGCAAAATGCACCAGAAGTAAAAAAGCAAATCCGCTGCCACTTCAGAAACGTCTTCATTCACTTTACCAGGCAACTGTGTGAATTCGTTCACAACTGTGTGATTCCGGAAGTTTGCATAACACCTACACGTTTTGAATTCCCTATTGGCAATGTGTTTTTATTTCTTAATGCAGGCGCTGCGGGAAATGTTGATAATATGCCTCTGAAATGTTGTGGAAAATATAATCACAGATACATTTCGTAAGCAATTCCTGACATTCAACGTGGATTCTTAAAATAAGAAACATCACCCCATTCCAAGCTGAAGATATTTTGCTTTTGTAAAATCAAAACTGCAACATATGATCTGGATAACTCTTCAGTACACGTCACAGATCAGTTTTGCTTATGAAGAAAATCTTTCTGGAATATAATGAAACTTCAGTGTTATGCATGCATTAGTTGAAAGACAACACAAAGTTTTTGAAAGGAACTACAAATTGCAATTTCCTAAGCAGGGGTTGATTGACCGGACACATAAACCCTCATGAAAAAAGAGTGTTGGGGTATTTTAAGTATCTTCTGCAAAAGTTTATGAAAGCTATTGCTCTGTGATCAATTTTATTTTGTTTTTCACTTTTCTGTCTTTCTTTCGACGGTTTCACGCTTCGTTAAGCTGCTGACCTAGCTTTTAAATCAACTGTTTCTTCACAGATTGTTTGTTCCGTAATCGATAGGTAAGACAATTGATACTCTGCAGGATTTATTTTCAAAATGGGGAAGAGATGTGGAGACGCAGCGTTGTCCAAGAAACTTAATATTTCAATAAATTATCTAACACTGCCAAAACGCAGTAAACGTGCTGCCACCGAACAATTCGACACAGAGGCACAACCAGCTCTTCATTTCGGGGAAGGGGGGCAAATTTCATGAAATTTCATTCGATGACGTCATCGTGTTTCTTCAACCGTGGTACAACTTTTTCGCAAACGGTCACAGATAAAGTTCTCTTCGCAACACTTCCGAAAATGAGAGCTTTTTAGTTATAATCAAGATGCAGACCGAACGATCAAGACAGAATAAACATTAGTAGCCTCATACAAACACCTGGTTCCGTACTCAGCTAATGCAGATAGGGCCTGTGAGAAGGGGTTTAGCATGAACATTGTTCTCGGGCCTTGACAGCTACGGAGGGGCCCGAATCTGAAGGAATATTTGAGTGTTTGTTACTAACAAACTCGGAATAATGTAGCGAAATTAATCTCAGTGATAAAACTGGTTCGACCTAAAGGATTTGGTAAGCTAGTGTGATGTATTTTGATGTGAATTACTGGCAGTGCATTTTCGTGATACAATGCATTGATTAGCATCTGTCCACTGAACTGATTTTTCCTTTACGTCTTTCATTTTCAAACAAATCTTTAATAAAAACTCTCTCCAATAAACGAAGAATTTCAAACCAAGAGATACTTCAAGTGAAATTTGAGTGGAAACATGCCAATACACAATAAAATTTAGTCTAACAGTAGCCCTCGAATGTTGCGCATATGTGCAAGATAACTCAAAAGTTTAAAATTAACAAGTAACTGCAGTGCTGGTCGCAAGTTCTGGGCGGCGGTATGTTGTGCATTTTGCTGATTGTTAAACTTGTGCCGCAAGCAGGTACAGGCTCAAATCGAATGTGAGTTTAGGATTAGCGGGCATAACCATAAATCTGAAGATTTCGAAACCATACACGAGAAACTAGCCCATTACAGTATTTCGACACGGTGCTTTAAAGCAGTGGTCGCCGGTCTGTAGCCCGTGTGGCTATTTACTGTGGCTCGCGGTCAAAAATAGAAGCAATGGTCGGTTGACAAAATATTTCGTTCTGTCCTTCATTCTCGGTATGATAAGTTAGCTCATTCCAAAGATACAGTTACTCAATGAGTTCGCATTCTCATTTCACTAGCAGTGTTATATTCAACCTCGATCAACTCCATTCATTCTGAGACTGCAGCAAAACGTGACAGTCTCGCCTATGATGTCAGAATTATTATAATAACCACGATTGTCTTATACCTCAAACAATCTATCCACCAGTTGGGCAATACCATCAACAAACGAGAACTTCTTGAAGTTTGATGCACATTAATTAGCCTCAATTTTTATTTATTTCAAAATGATTTTGCAAGTCTTGTGGGCCCCAAATGGGTTTAGTTCCGCCAAAAAAAGATTCCTCTTGGATGCCCTGGTCACGGCTTTAATGTGGCAGATGTATAGGCTACTAGTAAACCTGCCTAACTTTTCGTCTTGTTTTAGCAAATTCATCAAGTCCATCATACAGATTTTTGAAACTTCATTTGGATACATTTGCTGTGAGATAATTTCTGCAGACGATATTGCGAGTAGTTAAGTTGTCAGATACAAGAGACTGGTATGAATGTTAGGATATGCAGTATTGATCACTAATGCTATTGTTTTAATCGTAGATACGGGACTTCGTCTGCCAACTGACACACTCTAGAAAGGAATGCAGGCAGGAATACAACTTTAGCTATATTACGAATGGTTGGGCCAGGATCGCCTCCAGAAGTGTGTGGGCCTCGCCACTTTTTCCAGGACAACCTAAACAACCGCTATCATAATTTTGAGGCCCTTGTGAAATACGAATTTCCCGTGCAACGTTAGACCTTTTCTGTGAAACTTCAGCAACAGAAGCACTGAACATATAGTGCAAAAATTCTGAAGATTCCAAACTTGAGTGATAGGCTATGTCAAGGTTTAAGGGATCTTTGAATGCTACCATTTCGGGCAAAAAGGATCAGGTGTCTGGTGTTTTTGGCGCATAACGGATCGGTGTGTTTGGGGTAAAGAGACTTTTTCTGGCATCCACGAGTTGTGTGAAAGTTTTTAGAAGAAAGCTTAAGGCAACGAGCTTTCCGGCTTGCACTGGTTGCAAAAGTTAGGGTCTGGTAAAACGTCATTTGGAGCCAAAATGATGTAGTAGCTAGGTGCGTTCAACACTTGACTAGCACTGATATGACATCTTACTAAACCCTTTTACCAAAGCCGTGGTACTGGTACAAATCCAAGAAAACGCTAAAAGGTGAAACAGTCCTCACGCTAACTTAAGTTAAAAACTATTAGGTTTGGAACCGAAGTGCAACTAAACAACGTTTTTTAAAGGATGTACTACGTTAATAATGGTGATCCGTTTTGCTCCTAACAAAAATAATCAAAAGGTCGTAGAAGACCAAGCGGTTTGACGTGGCCACAAAATTTTTTAATAACAACCAGCATGTCAAGATTTCTCTTATCACTTTAAATACTTCAGCAGCTTGCATGGTTCAACAGTACCCTAATGTTATAAAGTTTCATGAAGTCAAATTGAGGCCTGTACTAGAAAAAAGCGGTGGACGAACAAAAGCATAAGTAATGCCTTAGAAATATCAATATTTCAAACTATCTCTCAAGATTTGACAATTCCACCATTTGGGTTGGTAAATATCAATAATTTACGACACTTTCGATCAGGTGGCCTGACTCTGGATAAATCTCGTAAGGAGAAAAATGACCAGTAGGACAATGATAAATTAAAATAAGACTTTTCTTAAAAATGATCAGAATTTAAAATTTAATATTTATTTTTTGAAAATGTCTCCAAATGTCAAAATTGCGATTCAGTGTTTCCGAAATTTTCGGTGGGGCAAATGACCCAAAATGCCCCCACTGCTTGTGCGCCTGATTCGACATCTCTCGTGATTGCCTGTGAAATATCCTGAGCAACGAAACAGCTCTTAGAACAGCGGTTCCCAAACTTTTTCTGATCGCGTACCATTTGTGGGCCCTATATTTTCACCCGCGTACCGCCTTGACAACATTTTGTTCCAGGAAAACTCTATCTTCCCAGTATCATTCGATCAAAAGTTTGGCAAACCAGACTTGACGCAAATGCGGCATGAACAACATGGCTGTGAGAAATTATAATGGCCATTTTTCAAAACTAATAAATAATTACGCAAACATGCAGGAATTTATTGGCAGAACCCGATAAGTGAAAACAGAATCTATTCTTTTTGTGTAGAAGAAAAGAAGGGTCTCGCGTATCACTAGTGGTAGGCGTACCACAGTTTGGGAAACACTGTCTTAGAATGAAGCATCATTGTTGGAAGGGAGTGACGGGAAAAGGCATATGCACCGTTTGCAAGTTGGACTGGAGCGGAGAGGATTTGACAAAATGCATGAATTTGAAAAATCAAACGGCTATGTTCGACAGTTTTGATACGCCACCAACAACCAATGAGGCAACTTGCTCTTGATGTTTTTGCACGGAAATGAAGATTATTTTACCGTAATAAACAAAAAAATTCCTCGTCTCGTGTAACTGTTGTGTACAGCATTAATAAATTTAGCAACGTTTGGCGATAGCACATTCGACCATACTCATTTATGCGCATGAAAGTAGCGAAAATTTGTGCCCCGGTTTAACAAGCCCACAGGCCTAATAAGCCTAAAATCATCCGGTCACGAGGTGGGCTTAATAAGCCGGTACTACTGTACCTACTTGGGCAACTCTACAGTAAATGCAACTTTTTAGATGATTTATTTGTGTATAATAACCAAGACACAAGTATTACTTAATTAACATCAAGGAAGTACTACCACAAAGGAAATGCATTTTTCTATCAATCTTCATGAAGTAATCAAATTTATAATAAGTAAGAACAAGAGAAATACTTATACATGCAATCAGATGCTGCCTGACGAAATCACAGAAGAGTATAAGTATTTATCATATTAATTTTGGCCGTTTTTGAATACGGCCAATCTATAAAAGGAAAATAGGCAATCCTTCAGTCACGTCTGCAAAACAACAATGCCATCACGTAGAAGTTGAATGCATTGCAAAAAAACTTATCGAACAGACTTTTCCGTTTTATGAAATTATACACCGTTTGGCACTTTCAAAGCAGTTTCCACTCTTGCCTATATATTCAAGCAGACTTTGACAATTACAGTTTCTGGTTGTAATTCGTTCGGCTCTCGCTGATCATTATGTGAAGTTGTCTGTGGTGGATCCTGCGCCTTTGTTTCGTTTGTTGGATTCACTATTCTCCGTTTATAGTGATTAGTTTTGTTCTTTCTACGTTTTCGTTTTCAGGATTTAGCTGAATGTTGACGTTGCGGCCATTTCGCCTGTCCTCACTTTTCCTCGTTAACACTACGACGTGTCTACACTACACGAAAGAACACTTGATTGACTGAAAGTAATAACAAGAGCATTTCACAAACTTTACGTGTGTGTAGCAATAACAGCTTCCAGAGACCTTGAAACAATTGGCTTTCGTTGCTTTTGCAATTTTCTGGCACAGAAAAATCGCAGCAAACAAAATGCTGGTGACGGTGTTGAGATGATGGTTGTCATGATGCTCGAGTGTAAACAGTGATCAGTAAACAATCTTCATCACGTTTCGTTCCATGCTGCTGATGTCATGGCACGTGTTTCTGCGAGGAAAAATTGTCGGCAAACAATTTTTCCTTAAATAGTTCACGTTTGGGCCACACTTGTTCAATCGCTCGTTCTTGTTCAAAAACACAGCAGTAAGAGTTAAGACCCGTAGCAGCGATCTTTCATAAAGCTCAAAGTAGATCAGTGATGCTAAACGTTGATGTCTGCATTTGTTTAAGGCATTTCGCAATTTTCATCTACAAAATAGATATATTTCAATTTTTTTATTTTCCGAATGCTGACCAAACGTTCAAAATTTAAATCTTTGTTTTTTTGTTGAGCTTTACATAGAAAAAGTTTCAATGCGTCTTGTGTTATAAAAAATATAAAAATGAAGCACAAAAGTACTTCCAAGTGCTGACTTCTGAAGAAAGTCTTCACAATTGCAATAATTCTCATCCCGATTCTGTTCTTCGCAGGGACTTTTGTAAAAGAACGAAAGAGCTTACATTAACGACAATGAAGATCGTTCTTTTTGCAATATTTGTGGTCGGCATCAGTATGGCAGTGTATTGTGGTAAGTTGTATGAAAAACACCTTAATTACGTGTGCTTTTGATTCTTTATTAAATCTGTTCACAGATTGTATGCAAAGATATCTTGAAAAAGAGTAGGAAGTGAATTTTGTCTTAGTATGGCACACCATACACTAGGTAATTGATCTCAATCAGAAGTAACAAAACACGAACGAAGAATGTTTGTGAATAGTCTTGTAGAAATTGCAAAAGCAAATTGAAAGGTGTTAACACAGTAAAGCCCAACTAAAACATTAATCAAAGATAATATTTGAAAAAAATGTGATCGAGGATCATTCACACTGTCAGAATATCCGAAAGCAAAAAGGAAAGGGTAACCAGCGCCATATGTCAGGAAATCGGCTGATTCCGCATGTTTTATTTGATTGAACCTTTGGTTGATGGAAATAGTTTCTTGACAATAAGCGTGGCTGTGTTTCTAAACTGGCATAGTACAGTTGATCAAGTTAAACACATTTAAAAAAATCATCACGGTATTTAGGAGTTCCTTCAAATCGAAATATGATGACCAGAGCCGTCGGTCTTATCTCAAAATCGGCAAAGCGTTTTGTTCTGCTTTGTCTCGGAGACATCGTATCCCACAAAGTTTATTACGAAGGTTTTGACTGAGAAAACGGTCGGAACCCTCTGGAAAGCAATCCGGCTGGGGTTAAACGACAAAGGGTTGCCCTTATCGCATTCGGAGGTTGTTCTTTACGCTTGTTGTTATGCGCTGCCACGGACACCACGCCGCATGAACGGTTTTCCAATTTTCAACGACGGTCGTGTACGGGTGAATCGTTGCCGTCGTGGCTTACAAGGACGCGTACAGCTTACCTGAAACGTTTTGTGTGTGCCAGTTGGAATGACCCTCTTGTCGATGAGGCCGAGTTTGTCAATGTTCGCCCTACATATGCCCGCGTTCCTTACCCCGGGGGCCGTGAAGTTACTGTGCGTTTACGTTATTTAGCGCCTTGTCCGCAAGTGCGAATTGTCGAGCTGGTTCGTCTGATGTGAATTCGCGTCCCCGGTGTCATTCTGGACACTTTCCGGTAGAAAGTGTCGTTTCTGATTCGAAGGGTGATGTGGTGCAGCACAATGATGCGCACGATCCGAACGGCGATTCGCAAGCGCGTGACGAACTCGCGCCTGCCTCACCAGAACCCACGCTACGCCTGAGACGCTCTAACCGAAGTAATAAAGGTGTCCACTGCTGCGTTACGGCTGCGGTTGATTTTGCATTTACTGTACAGTATATCTCGTGCTAGCACTCGCCTTTTTCTGAGGGGGTGGTTTGATGTGATTTAGTGTGATTCTGTTGCTTGACCCTCCGGCTCTGTTGCTTGCCCGCAATGTTTCACGTGGTATTCTGATTAGGTGCGCGCCTGATCGTTGGTTCTGTATGGCAGTACATTGAATCACTTTGCTGCGGTAGCTGGTGTGAGTGCAATGTCTATTTGGTCTGTTGTGTTGATTTTCATATACTTCGGTTACTTTCTGTTACTTTGGCTTTCAGTGTATACTTGATTAATAAGACTGTTTAAACGTTATTAAACGTCACGAAAGTTGTCGGATGTTTTCCGCTGTGCAGTTGAGACAAATGAAACGAATTTTGCTTGCCCGATTTTCCAAATAGTCTGTACTAATAATATTCGGATTGAAAATGTTTGTAGTTGCAGCATTAAAAGGCAATAATTACAATTGTCAAACACAATAGCATGTCACGGTAGTAAAAGTTTCTGCAATTGTTTTTACAGGATCCACGTGAAACTCGCAAAATAACCCGCGATACTAATAATTGTTTAATATTGTGACGCATTACTTTAATATTTAGCAAATGCAGATGTCCTTCAAACTTTATAACTTTTCGAACGCTTAGTCCCACACAGGAACGTTTAACTTGGGACTAAATAACCACGAGCGAGTTTGAGAAAATAAACAAAAGGGAGACGTACGTGTTCTCCTACAATTAATAAAGCGCACATAACAGTATTTGTAATTTTCGCACCGACGAAAACGCTCAGAAGGGTTGTGAAACGCCCGAGTATAATTTGTTCATCATAGCTTTTTGTGTTATGCCTTATTCACATGAACTTGAAATTTGAAAGACTCTGAAGATCGAAATAAAATCATGGTATGTGTGCATCGTTTTCCAAGATCAGTTTGAAATTTTGTAAAAAAATTATATCCTTCAATTCTTTGCCACACAAAAACAAGGAAAAAGAAACTTCAAACATTATGATAGGAAAATGATTTCCAAACAGTTTGTTTACTTTTGGTTAAATTCTGTGTGTCGTTCCGTACTTGAATGTTGTCGGAACAATATGTTAAACTAATGGATTCTTCCATTGCATATAACACTCACATCTTTAAAATAAACGCGAGGTACGAAAATTGGGATGTAAAAAATAACTTCTAACAAAATTTAGCTGGTAGCTTTGTCTACTTTTATAGAATCTTTGGAAGAGCCAATGGGGATCAGGACATTGCAAGAAGTAGATGGCGTTGCACAAAATGATAATATCCACGATGCCCTCCAACGCCACAGAAGATTTACTCGCTCTTTTCCTTCCTACATGCAGGAAAAGGTTTTGTCCAAGCGTTCGGTGAATGCTGTTTTTATTGTTAATTTTGCGTTCAATTGAAACATTGTTTCGCCAATCAAAAGCAGATATTTTGTTTTTGATTTTGAAAGAGTATTGTCGGTAGTTAATGCACTCTTGTTTAATTTCTTGGCAATATATCCGAAAGGCCAGCCTTTACCAACAGGATTTTGAAAACATTAACCATGACTCAATTTTATAGGCGCATTGGCGTCTCTACTATGGAAATTGCAAACTCTACAATTGCAAACGGAGATCAAACAGAATGAGATATCGGAGTGAGTAGAAAATTTTCTTTTTTTTTGGCGATTGTAGTTGTTGTTTGTGATTGTTGTTTTATTGTTCGTAATTGTAGCGAAGCATAATTATATATATATACATTTATATACCTATATATGTACATATACTGCAACTACGCAGTGCCGGATTAAGGCAGCGCGGGGCCCTTAGTAAGTTAAAAATACACTTGAACAAGTGTTGAATCATGAATTCAATGGGCATCCATGTGACTATCGCCAGGCACTAAATCTCATATTTACAAAAACGTTGTCATAAATACAAAATGTTGGGCCTTGTGGGCTAGATATATTTTTTTACCAAAAATCGGGCATGTACATCTTTTTAACATGATGGAACAGATCACTGTAGAGCTCATATGTACAGTTAGGAAACAGTAATTACTGCTTGCAAACTCATTAGCAAATTTGATGATTGCTACAGTGTAGTGTGAGTATAAACGTCCAGGTATATTGTCAAAAGCAGAAAACCTACTTTTTATGATTGCATTTTCTAGATTTTTCCGTAACGGTTTTGTTTATTATACTGGTAGTGTCTATTTCACAGAGGTTCATGCTCTGTAGCACTCTTTAGAATCGGGCTGCTCAGCTACTTTTGTCTAATGATGCTCCTTTGACTGCAGATATGCTAGAAAGCCAATCAAGGGCTCTAAAGACTCGGATGATATTTTAGTTTTCAAAAAAAAACTTGAGCTATAAAATGGCTTGTTGGGTTGGCGCCCAGGGCCAGGTAATCTCAACCAAAAAGACAAAAACATCCGCTAATTGTGACGTCACCCACAAAAAAAACAAAGCCCGAAACGAAAACTCAATTTTTTTTATCTAAACCGGAAGGCTTGCCAAATCCGTAAAAGGGTTCGAACAACTCTCTACTACTATCGCTCGGACAGTTACGACTGGACAAAGTTATGGTCACTATTCTGACTTTGCGGTCCTCCAAGGATGTTCATAGTACTACCTTAAAATTTAGAAAATGACCGTTCTCAACTGCAGTTAAACAAATGCGTAAATCATTTGCTACATTTGTAAAAAAAGCTTCCAAGTACACCATCAAATTTCTAGTGAACAGGTGCCAAATCCTGGGCTGCCAATTACAATTTTTGAAAGACACCGTATAGAATCACCAAAAAACACAGACTTGAACAAAATGCCAGGTACACACAAAAGTAGGTGAATCTTTTTGCTACCTACCATATCTTGCTATCTGTACGTCAAAGAACGTGGGAATGAATACTTTATATACGGCAATTTTGCTAATGAAATATTGTGTGTATCGGAATTATTATATCGCGGTAACATGGACTTGGTTGCATTTCTGGCGATGATCTGGCAGAATTTACCATAATTAAGCCTTCTTTTCCGGTGTCGTTCAGCAGCTAACCTTTCATGTGGATCTTTCAACCAGGGTACCTTAAAATTGCTGTGTGTTCCTGTCTGTACCACTGAATTTGCTTATTTTGGCTTGCTTCATTAGCATCTCTGTCATATGAACTCATTTCCCCTAACTAATATTTGCAGCTTATACGGTGGCAGTTGCTTGATCATCAGTTACGATGAGTACTAAGCTACCTTGATAAAAAAACAAAGAAAAACAAGATTAGAAATAGGAAATATAACAATAAAGCATGCCGTATCTTAAATCACTGTCAGTCCGTTAAATCCTGAAAACTCCAGATGTTCAGAAGAAAAACCCAGAAAGGCATTGAAAACTCTGTCTGGGGAAAAATCCCAGGTTTGGCGCCAGTGTCCAAATCATTTGAAAGTGCAAAAAATGTAAGGCAACTTACAAAACTGGTCAATGTGATCTAATAATATTTTTAAATGCCATCGATAAAAATACAATCGAGCAATATCTGGAAATTACTGCAATTTCGTCTGGTTGCTTGAGTGGTCCCATACGTTTGCACATGACTGCAAAATACTTGAAATTTTTAATTTACTGTAGTCTAATATGAAAGTATTCAATTGAAAACTTTCATGTAGTTGTTATGGAAAATTAGATAAAACAGTGATTTCCTGGACTAAATTTTATACAGATAATCAGGAGTGAATATAAGGGGAGGCGAATGAGACGGTTGTCTTTGGCCACCGTTTTGACAGTTTTTCTTTGGGTTTTCGCATTTTTTTGCAAAATGCTTATTTGATCACACTGGAGGCAAATTTCATAAGCTCAGAAGCAAATCACATAAACACCAAAACAAAGCAGAAATCATGTGCAAAGTGTCAAATAGGCCCTTCAACAACTTCAATAAGTAGACAAAAAATTTAAAATCAAATTACTTAGAAACAACTTGCAATGTGCAATGGACGTCACGCAGAAGCATTTTCCCAAAAAAATGAAAGATTAAACTTGCTTTCAGCGAATAAAATTTCTGAATGGCATGTGTAAAGTATAGTTCACTCTTAATGAGGTTTTGCCTCGGGCATCTAAGCTCTAATGTCCACACTTACATATAATAAAGAAGAAATTTAACGCAAATGACGCGGCGTTTCAAACGGTCGGGGCCCGCAGCAATTATTACATTTCCTGCTATTGTCAATCCGGCACTCTAACTACGCATTGCTTGGCATTTGAATATCATGACCTATCTCAGTTCTAAATTAATGAAAACAATTAAAACTAAAATCCAACAATGACAGACGTAAAAACTGCTACGGGAACAAATTTCTATTTCGGTGTTTCCCAATGCAAAACTAATGTATTTTGTTGGTCTTCACCACCAGGAAAAAAATCATCATTGCTTCATCAGCATATACAAGGTGGAAAGCTGCAACATTGCTTTATGTTAAAAGATTTCATAAAGTTTATTCTTTCATTTAAATGGAATCGCTCTTCATGTACGAAGTTTTACCTCTCCATAAAAATTTCCGTTTCAACTTTTTTCGTGAAGTATTGCAACGAATCGCTTTCTCTTGATGTAAACTGCTATTTCATGAATTTGTGTGCGTAAAACAGATTTGTTCGCTTGACGGAAAATCATTTGGATGCTATGCAATATACGTTACATGCAATGTTTGCACCAAACACTACTACAAAATCTTTTTAGTTTTCAATCTTTTTCAATACAGTCCATTGGTTTTCAATATTTTTTCGGTTCTGTGCAAGTATGAAGTACGAAGTATGAAGTATTGAAGCCTATATTTGGTTGCTTTTCATTTCAAAGTTAGGAGAAAAATATGAACTTTTCAAGGAATTATTTCGTAACCTTAGGAAATATACCGCTCGATATTTATTCAAATCAAACAAGGCGCGATTTCGAAATTATTTCAAATGACGAACACATATCATGTGGCACAGGCCATGGGCGTAGGAAGGGGGGGCAGAGGGTGGCCAAGGCCCCCCTTGGATTTTGAAATTATTGGCAAAAAAGGTTATTTTTTTCAATTTCGAAGGGTAAAAAACAAAACTCACTTTTGGCCCACCTGGAAAAATTTGGGAAAATCCCCTACTGCCCCCCCTGGAAAAAATCCTTCGGATGCCCATGGTACGGGCCTTAAGGTTTATTTAAGTTTGTCTTATAGGACGAGCAACCACTTCTTCGATGCACCCTGATGTCACGAAATTACAACATATTAAAACGTTTCACCAATCTAGTCTCCACAAGTGGTGAAAAGTGAATCAATCGGCAAATTTTTTTTTATAGGAAATCGATTTCACGTAACAAAACTGAACAAGTCACTTAATTGCAACAGTAGTCGGATATTAAATTGAATCATCCTTTCCAACTTCACGTTACATTAAATGTCAAAACACGAAATTTATCATACTCAGGTTTGCAACAGAACACTGCAGGTCGTATAAAAAATTGAAGGAGGCAACACTGGTATGGGGCTCAACAGTGTAACCGCAAAAGAATTTGTTCTGTTGAAAAAAAATTCCCTATCCCTGTTTTTTGTTAAATTTTTTTTGTGGCAAAAAAACTTATTCTTCTTTTATCTCTCCTTGGCTTATCAGCGTCACCAAACAGCGTTTCTCTTTTTGCCTGCATTGAATGCCGTAATTCCATACTATGGTAATTTAGCAAAGATTTGTAGCACTGTTTCACACAAATTAAGGCTTTGGCTTGCCGCCAATCGCCGTCACAAAATTAACAAAAAAAAGCTTAGAGGAGCCTTGTTCGGCTTGGACAAGTAACTCCAGACCAGTTCATGCACAGGGCAATTTTAAACAGATGTGAAAGTTGACGACATTAAGACTCAATTCTTGTAGTAAACCGTTATTGCCGACGGCGATTTGTAGAAGTTAGATGAAGCTCGCTTTGACAGACGGACAAATAACGCCTTTTCCTTTCACGCACAGAGTTGACAAATATAGAAAGAAAGCAGTGAAATTGAAAATAGGTTTGGAGGAACAATCCACATAACAATTGTTAACAGTCCAGAATTGAGCGACAAGCGGGTGACTCCGACTCACCTATAACCTTGCGCAACCAATAATCTACCAAATTAAACTTTACCAGCAAATAGACTAAGTACAATAGCGTATCAGGCAATTTTCGGGCATAACTAGCTACCCTGCGCCAAAAACAATCAAGACATACGATGCGTGTTGAAAATGCAGGTTAGATGCCATTTTAATTTTTTCACAGGGCCTAAATCCGTGACTGGGTCCAACACGTGTTGTCACACTGCCTAAAAATTCAAATTCTAAGGCGCTCAATTTTCTTTGAACAGAATTACACGAAAATCCACATCTTTATCTTGACTGGATTTACTCTTTAGCGCAATCGGTATTGAGTAGCAGGGCTTTGTCAAATGAAGTCAGTTTTCTGTGCGTCGAAAATGTTTTGCAAAATCATCCGCTGCCTAATGCTGCACCACTTTAGCGATGTACGGAAATACAAGTGGCAACAGCAGGTAGTGTACTGACGAATTTTTAAAGATTAAAAGCTCAAACAGGAAATTAATTTTCCTGTATATTAGGCAATAATTCTTTATTTACCTGCTGTATGTTCCTGAAGTACCGCTAAATGTGGCGCTAGTGAAGGGTAATAAACATAATCATTCATAAATATCAGATGCGCGACAGAATGTTGGACATAAATGGGAGTAGCTGTTTTTTGTAGCCTATTGAAAGTACAGTAAAAAAGTATTTCTCCAAAAGCGGTGGAACTGCAGTCAAAGCTCTAGATTTTCTGCAAGCTTTTGTTTAGAGGAATCAGCCAACTAGGCTCTGCTTCCATATTTTTACGATGATTCAAACTTGCATATATTTGTATAAAAGTAACTACTCCCAACATGTGAGACAAACAAGGAATTTATCGCCAATTTTCAATAGCAAATCCATAAACGTAACACAGTAGATCTGCTTTTGAAAACCGCATTGCTTACGTTAATATACTTGATTTGCATTTCATTGTTCTCGCAGCAATATGCAACCTGTGCAAATTGGTAATGAAGAACCTTAAGAAGAAGAATCGAAAGCGAAACTAAAAAGCCTTTTCAGCGAATCCAATCAAGAACGCCTTCCAGCAAACGGAAAGGAATACAGGGAATATACTTCATGCAAATATGCACGGAGTTCAAACCGTTCTCCTTGTTGATGCCATTTGCAGTTGCTGTTTTAGTATTGCATAATAAACCTTTCAAGTGTTTCATATGCACATGTAGATTTATAAATCATAACAACGCCATTGTTTTTCTCTGCCAACATATCTTGGGTGTATTCGGGTGGCGAGGATTTTGTTAATTTGATGTTCTTAGGTTTGCAATCATGTTTGCCTGCATAAATATGGTATCAATTGCAAGCCGACATATGGTATCCGATCACCAGTTTCAACTGTTCCTAGTCAATTGTGTTTACTTTGAAACTACTAGCTTTGGAAAGAATTGTACAAAAAAGTATGTCTTAACGTTGATAACATTAATAGTTTTCATTTGATTTAATATTTTAAAAATCCTAAAGACCAATTTACAAATAATTCCATGTGATGAACATTTGCAGATTTATGGGCTATGTCATTTGCTAATCTGTTTTGTCAGGTTTTCTATTAATAATTTATTTATGAAATTATACATCTTAAGTATAATGCTTGAATGGTACAGTGGCAGGTCATCTCCATTACATTTTAGATTTACCAATACAAAAATTTCACAAGTCAAAAGAGCACAAGGACAGTTTAATGCTTTCATACATTTGTCAAATGTCTGCACCATTTTTAGTGACAGCATGCACAAGCACTTTTGCAATACATGCTACCAAAGTCTTATAAGCTTCAAACGGTTGCTTGTTGGTCACTCGCTTTCACATTGCCACTGGAGAAATGTTATCGTCATGTTTCTATTATTTGTTATTGCTACGACTTATTCCATCGGGCTAGTTTTTGTGTTTTGCTCATTGCAAAAAAAACGCCGTTTGATTTTGTTGCAAATATCTGTATTTCAAGATGAGGTGTATTTCTTTCGAATAAAATATATCAAAAGGTGTGTAAAACAATGCAAAGAATGATCCGTAAATTAACGTCAGAAAGTCATTTCGAGCTATAATCGTTGACTTTGCAATAAGTACTTCTCACTTTTTAAAAAAGATGGGACTCAAAAACGCGGCCCGGGAGGCTTTTTGGGAATTTTCAAATAATCAACATTTAATTTGCCAAATGCATTGGGAAAAGACGCCGCAACATAGTTGAATCAAACCTGAATGACACCCAGTACGGTTGTGGTCCCGGCCATAGCAATACAGACCACATTTTACTCTCCAGCAAAATTTTGAGAAATCTTCGGAGCAAGCCAAAGACGTCTTCACATACTTTGTCGACCTCGAGAAACCATACAACCGTGTTCCTTGTAAAAAGCTTTGAGGAGTGTTGCGTGATCACGGTGTTGACGGCCGCCTGTTACTGGCCGCCAAGTCACTGTATTCCCTCTCAGGCGTTTGCTTCCGTTTCGGGAGAATGAAATCACGACCGTTCATCGCTGGTGTTGGACTCCGACAAGGGTGTGTGCTGTCACCGCTCCTTTTCATAGTTAACATCGGTGGTTCTCAACTCAATTGCTGAATGGAGCCAAATCCAGACCTACGATTTTGTTGGAGGGCCTCACTAAAATTTTTTAACACAATTCAATTTACACGTTTTGTTTTGCTGCAGAACGAAGTCTGTTACACAACATACTAGACGTTTCATTGAAAGACTGGTAAGGGCACAAAGGGTGCCTGGGAGCCGAATGCGGCCCTCAGAACTGGGGTTGAGAACCACTGGTCTACATGAATTGGATAGACAGTCACAGCCGAGTCGACGAGGGTGTCACAATAGGGAACTGCAGGATCAACCGTTTACATTTTCCAGACGATTTGGTACTGCTCGCATCATCTCAACAGTCTTCAGCATTCATTCGATCGGTTTTCTGCTGCGTGAGACCGAGCCGGAATGAAAAATAGTGCTGAAAATACCGAGGTAATACTCTATGCTTATCTGCAAACCAAAGGCGGTGTATTTGGCAAGTGAGCCGCAATACAACTACAGAAGGTGGAGACGTTCGAGTACCTAGGGATGGTATTTACGTGTGACGAAGGCGGAGCCCCAGGAGATTGATACACGGATTGGATTGGAAAAGCTAACGCAGTTCTGCGTGAGCTTTATCGCTCTGTGGCCACAAAACGGGAGCTTTCAAACACCGTAAAGCTGTCTGTCTTCAAATCGATCTTTGTTCCGATCCTTAGCTATGATCATGAATCTTGGGTAATGACCGAAAGAATATTAACTCAGGTGCAAACACCAAAGTTGGGATTTTTGAGAAGAGTCCACGGTGTAACACAGGGGCGTACCGAGGTTAGATTGCGCTCGGGGAAAGACACTAGTTTGGCGCCTCCATATTTGAACCTCAGCTTTTTTGGGAGTAAATGTCCTGCATTGAAAAACTTGCGACACTGTTGCGGATTTTCGGCGGCGCCCAGTGGTTCGGCGTCCGGGGCATTGTGTTCGCCTCGTTACGACCCTGGTGTGACATTTCGCGGCAAAGTGCACAGCTGTGAAACTGGCAGTGCCCGCATGATGGCAATTTTGTAAACAAGGCTTCCGTGAAATGAATTAAGGCTTTTTGATTTCCTGCATCACGTGACGCTGTAACCGGCTCCTCAACAAACAGGTTTAACCTTTGTTTTCTTCACAGTTGAATAATTTGTTGTCGAAACTGTGTTTCAAACGAAATGTTCGTACTTATACAAACTCACGTCTACATCAAACCTGTTTACAAATATGCAACGTGAATTACCGGGCATAGTAAATTGAAGTTTCTTATGCGAACTGCTTAAACACGACATTTGTGCGTGAAATGCTGTTCTTCACAATAACAGGTCTCCTTTTTCAGCATTATGGAATTTTTTCGCCTTTTTGTTTTTTGTTTCTTTGGTTTTGTTCAAAACACTTACTTTCAGATAAAACCTCTCTAGCTGTGCTGTCTTACGAAGCTATTCTGTAACCGTGGTCACAGTACTGTGACACTAGAAACGACAGTGGATCTAAATGACTCTTTCGGGTTCTATGGGTGAATCAAAATTCCGGGCATTCTAGTGTTAAGCCAGACAAAAAAGCAAGTCAAAGGTGTGCTAGAGCCTTGCAAACACTGTGGGCTTTATGGTTACCATGACTACGCATACGAAACAGGGTAGGATTAACGCCACAAAATGTTTTGAACAGTCATATTTTAAGTGCTGTAATTGTAGGCAGTGAAAAGTTGCAAACCAGGCACTTGAAAGGATTGCTAGCAGTGTGCAGCGAAAAACGCTAGACTGCATTAGACTTCTGCTTTTATTTCTAGAAAACCTAGCCACCAGCTGAATAACAGAGAGGTCTTTGTCTCAACTGAGGTGTGTAGGAAAAACAAAGAGATCAGTAGCGCTTCAAAAAAATCGGCTCACTTTGCAGATCAACAATCGAAGCAGAAATGCTCCGGATTGATTTCAAGGATGCAATTCATGGATTTTCCAAAATGAAATGTGCAAAAATGCCTTTCGGAATCGTGCATACTGGATCGTTAGTACATTCGCCAAATATTAGAATACATGTTGCATTTTGTACTGCTGTCACACGGGATGTACCAGTATGCTTGTTTCTTTCCAAAATAATTTTCTTTTGACAAAGTTGTAATCAAAAGATGGATCCGTATGTGGATTATTTACTGTAGATAAAATGCATATTGCTACGTTTTCATGCGTCGTTCTGGTTTGCAAACCACAAATTTAAAATTGTTAATTTGATTTCAGTGCAAAAGCGCAAAAATAATGAGGATAATTGTTGCAGTTACAGGATCGGCAGCAATTTTGTCCTCCAAAATGCCAATAGACATTAAAGCCAAACACTCTGAATTTTCTGGATACGCGAAAATACTGCCATAAATTTCTTTCTTTCACGGTTAGTCGACTGGGGTGTCTGGTTCCGAGCCGGAAACATCAAATGTTGAAGCTGAACCTCAGGCTCCAAAATGAGATAGGCATCGTATTCACTTTCAGAAACTTTCTTCGTGTGCGTCTGAGCGAGACAGGTCTGCCCGCAAGGACGGATCCACGTGGCGGTTGGGGCGATGTCCCCCCTAAAGCCTAAGAAAGTAGTATTATTCATCGTGATTTTGTACAATTCCTGAAAACAACATATAAAAACCCATTCCGATAAAGTCCTTGCACATGCTCGAATTGTCTCATTGTTCGCGATATAAGGCCATTCTGTCGTTCATTGTTTTTTCGCAGCAGTATCGTGAAGTATACATCTCTGTTGCAGTAGCGAAGTCGATATAAGAGTTGACTATCGAATGTTACTGAAATTCCTCCTCCCCTAGTGTTATTATTTGGATACGCCCCAGTGTGCCCGATCATGTATGTCTGCATGAATTCGCTTGCAGTGCATTGGAGAGGCGATTAATTAATTTTATTCATCACAGACACAAGTTCTACATCACATTGGTTGAAAGAACACTTCCGTGCAGAAATGCTCATCAGCAACGCTTCACAGTATGAATTTTGAAAATATGATAAGGAATTGCGAATTGTAGGATTTCCAGTTGACATAATATCACACCTAAACGATCACAATGCCCAACTGCAAGTGGTCAAACGCGAAACATCTATCATGATCTCAGACGTTTCAAACATCCACAAAACAGAGACCATTTAATCGCGGTATTCCCAAACAATATTTCCCTTTTCCAAGAAATATTGAACAATGTAAAACGATTTTAAGCCCGCTGTTCTTTTTGTTATTTAAAAACGTCCTGCCAAATTCAAATTTTGATGAAAACTATACTTTTAGCTTCTTCTTTTGAGCGAGTTCTTCTATCCACGGCTTGCCCGCGCTAGATTTCGGGGCAAGTGTTGAGCAGCCATTCGGTTGTCTCATTGTCCATAACTGTCAGGCCGTGCAGTCCATGAGGAGGTCGGTAGATTCGACATCGGAGGACAACTTTTGGATCGGTTTGCTTCGCCCCTAGCTGTTCGGCCAAAGGACGCTTCCGATGGTTTTCACACCATCGGTGATGTTATGCCTTTGACTGCCGCTGCGCATGTAGCGGCTTGCGCCACTACACAACATGGTTGACGGTTTGCTCCTCTGCGCCACACTCACAGACCGCAGAGGAGGCCATGCCCCATTTGTACAAGCAGGAGCGGAAACGTCCGGCACCGGTTGATGGCGGGGCCGATGAGGCGGGTATGAGCACTGCGGCACCAATCAGGAGCGCAGTACTCTGTAGTTGAATACACCAGGGCCAGGGTGGCTGTACGCAACGTTGTCGCTCCTGCACCCTAACCGGAGCCAGCAAGCCGCCTCAGGACGTTAACTTCTTGCGAACTTACTCAAGGTGTCGACGATACGTGAGCGACCTGTCCAACGTTACTCCGAGGTATTTGGGCTCGGAGCAGAAGGGCAGGGTTTCGTTGCTGAAGCTGACTCTCAGCTCATTTTTGCTTCTTTGTTGTTGAGATGGAAGACTGCCGACACCGTTTTTGTAGTGCTGAGCTTTATACTTTTTGATGATGCAGTTTTAGTTCTGATTAACCATAGTCTGGGGAAATTACGAAGCTCAGTTGATTGTGAAATGACAAAGGCAATTGATTGGCTAACTGCAAACAAACTGCCACTAAATCAGTGGTTTTCAACCTTTTTCATGCAGCAACCCAGTAAGTAGCCCAATTACCTCCCTATTTTAGCATGCAGCCCGATATTTTCACAGTTATTAACTGCTGTGTCATAGCGTTGAGTTTATTTTCCTCCGATATCCTAACTTGGATCGCTGATAGTTTACAATCAGTGCAATGACACATAAAATAAGGGGACTGCGTGTAGAAGACCATGCATATTACGTCAATAAACATCGCCAAAACGTTGGTTTGGAAACATGAATATGACGTCAAACTGAGACATCACAAAGAGCGCACACCAAATACAAATGACTACCATATGCCACTGAATGAAACCCCCCATGAAAATTTTCTGCGTACGCCACTGAGTGCATTGATGCATTCAAGATGAAGTAGAAACTGTTTATTTCCCAGTTAAAAAAAGGAATTTAAAAGAACAAGGTGAATGTGTTGAAAATATTGTCAACTTTGCACAATACATTGAAAAAATCAAATTACTACAAAAGGTCTTTGATAGTCCTTTTAGTGATTTTTCTGAAGAAGACCGCATGCTTGCATTTATAAATCCATTTTCACTTAACATAACATTCTAAGATGCCTAGTAATATGCAAATGGAACTT
>JGI24158J21664_10001713_pt1 | contig 25283 bp, 18 predicted proteins | sample Ectturendosymbi3_FD_21664 | JGI IMG/M metagenome (IMG submission 21664) | reverse complement strand
AGTTTCTACCTTATGTGGTTTTTGCGATATACAAATTTTTAATGTGTGCAGGACTTTATGGACACCCTGTATACTTTAACTGGTCTCCACAAAGGCAAAAAAGTCTAATAAATGAATCAGTAATGTTTTTCACTAGAAAATCAGTTTCATGTAACACTATGCATCCTCAGCTGTGAAATCTGCAAGAAATTCCTACGGGTAAAAGTTGAAAGGCTAAAGTGAGAGCAGAGAAAGCAAGCAAATTCAAGAGTAAAATGAATAAATCACAACATGACTTTGCAGCAAGTAAAAAGTAGAAAATATGTCGTTCTGAAACATTTGCTTTCACTTAAACTAATCAACTATCTGACGCCAATTACTGAGCAACAATTCCACATTGATGGAATCATGCTGAGATGACACAAAACAGCGTTGGTAAGAATGCATATGTAGAACAGCATTTGTCAGGTTGACAGAGGTACTCTCAGGAGCGTCATTAAAATTAAATGCTAAACCTTGTGAAGGGATGTATTAACATGATAATTAACTCAACACGGGTGGTGAAACAGGTCAAACAAGCAGGCAAAGGTGAATGGTAATAAACCAATGAACAATGCAAAGCGGTTCAAGAATTATTTCACAGGAAGCAGAATCATAACTTGAATAAAAATTTTAGTGTTAAATTTGATAGCCATTTATCATCACTGGTATCCAAAGTGTTAAAACCGAATTGTTGTACAAAAGTAACAGTGTAAGCTTCATAGATTGGTGTTTTATTTATGATACCATAGAACATTAAATAGTGCTGCGAAAGGACCATTTGGTCACTGCCATGCTTATTATCTGGGTGGCTCCAAGTATCTCGGCGCACTGACCACCATTGGGAAATTTTGTGTATAACTATATGGCCAGAATACTGTTCATGGCCCATCACACAAGTCACCATTAAATACCATGGTTTACCCATGTCAGGTTCATTTATATATAATGATACAAAAGAGCTTTTGATTTGTATGTAATGATATAGAATGTTTACCTTATATTGCACTTGGTGTTGCATGAAATGCAGTTCCTGTCAACATTCTTTTCTGCCAATCCTTGTTTTTAAAGCAGTAAAGCTTGCATGATTTCCTCACCCGAAATGACTGGCAGTTTCATATATCAGGTCATGGACTTGGAAGCTAAATTAAATGACCTGCAGAAGGAAACCAGGGATGGGGTAACACCATTCAGTAAAAAAGATCCTTCAGAATGGATACCTCGGCCTCCAGAAAGATGTTGCTTGAGTGGTCATCGAAGTCCTATAACTCGTGTCATTTTTCACCCGAAATATAGTATTGCCATTTCTGCTTCTGAAGATTCAACAATAAAGGTTGGAAGTTTGTAAAAATTGAGAGTATTTTATTTTCATTGGTATAGATTTTGTTTTCTTTCCTGTTGCTTTCTGTGGATGACCTATTGCTTCACAAACTTGTGCAAAACCTCTTAATTTTATGTTTTCCTGAGATTGTCAGCGTGTAAACATTTTCACTACTCAACTAGTACCTATTAGCAAAAGTGACATCAAATGTCGAAAACATGGACGTGAATCCATCTTGCTATGCTGTGCGGAAAATTGCATCGTCTATTTTCCACACTATCAGTGTTTAGTTTCTGCCAGTATTACCAAATACTGTACATCGCATTGTTATTCCTCCAGCTGTTGACAAAATGCATAAAATTTGTTATCCTGTAACATTTTTTGACAAAATTTCAATTATCTGTGCTTAAAAATTTTGAAGAATTAGTCAGTACACACCCCTGCCAGTCTAGTCGAATAGATCAATTGAAAAGAAAATCCGGCAGAACTGGAATGTGACATCCACTTCCACCTGTTGTTACTGAAACGGGTTAATCTTCTTCAGTAGGTGACGTTTTGCAAAAGTGAGCTCTAGACATTTTTTGTGAAATGTTACACTAGCTATTTTATCGATCCCTTTTTTCTTTAAACTTCACATTGTCAAGCTCTGATCCTAGCAATGCCTCAAGCAGTCGCTTCTCTTCCTCACATTTGTTGAAAAACATCAGATCGTTGCACTCGTCGCAAAGTTATATTTACATTGCAATGCGTTTCAGTGGCTAAATGAATACAGTGAACTGTGAAAAGAACGGTGTGATAAATTATGATCCTTGTTTCCAATATTTACTGTGCAAGCCGAAGTCTTCATGCATTAATGGCTAAGCATCCCCCATACAATCATATGTTTATCGAAAAACAGTTGAAAGTATGGAGATGTTTGGCTATGAGTGTGATGGAGATAAACATTTTATAGCGAAAGTTGTGCACCAAGAACATACATAATTTGTTTCACTTCAGCCCAATACTGATACTTCTCTGTTACTGTTAAACGTGACAGTAAGACGTATTGTGAGAATATAATACTTTCTGTGTAAATATTGGCAGTTTTTGAATATGACAGTACATAGCTGGGTTTGCTGCATCATGTAGGATGATATTGTGGTAACGTCTTGTAACACTTGTATACAACTGAAGTGAATTGTGTATGTTAGGGTGTTTTATGTTTGACGCGTATGATGCTTTGAGATTACTGTCACACTACTGTAGTGTGCTCGACATCGAGCTGCAGATTTCCTGGTACATTTTGCACATGATCTGCCATTTTTCTAAGCACAACTGTTGTGCACACAGACGGTGTGATTCGCGATCTTTCAGTTGGCAATAAAATATTCATGAGTGCGTTTAAACGTTGTATGGGCCCTGTATACTCGTCATTCATACCGCTTCTTTTTTTGATCATATGAACAGGCGAAGTGAGTTGCGAAGTGATTATTATGACACTATGTGGAAATTTTTAATAATATTCGTTTAAATCCTGTATGTACCGGATATTTGCAGTTACGCTGTTCACTTCGATTAAAAGTGCTTTCTCTTTTTTGTTAAACATTCTGATGTCATACATTCCCGTTTTTGGGGCTTGTAAAGTTTAAACAATCGATTTAAATGTTACGAAAACGGATTTTATTTCAACTGAATATTATTTTCCCCTTTTGGTGTGAAAGGGTGTGGTTTGTAGTTTTTAGCAACTGTAAGAGCCTCGGTACGGTTTCTTCAAGCCGCAGATATTCCTGCTATACATGCGGTTTGTTTAGATGTATACATGTCTAGCAAATCTTTCTGTGGCTGTGATTCAGGTGTGGGATTACGAAACAGGGGATTTTGAAAGAACGCTCAAAGGCCACACGGACGCAGTGCAAGATATTTCTTTTGACGCCTCTGGAAAAGTTCTGGGTAGGATGACATTTTTTTTAAATTCCAAAGCCGTGTTTTTCAATCATATACAGATTCTGGCATGATTGTAAACTTAATCCGCCGAACGAACATCGTCGTTGTGTTATAATGGGTTGCTATAATGCAGGGGTCGGGAACCTTTTTGGCTGAGGGAACCATGAAACCTACATATATTTAATTGTATTTCCGTGAGAGCCATATAATCTTTTTCAACACTTAATGCAACTAACTTACCAACGTGTGTATTTTTAAGCAAAATCAACAATTTCAAACAATGGTAAATGTCTGCTGTTCTCTTTAATAACATGCTTCTTACTGTTAATGTGACTTCTGGTGCTGCATGGTGTTGCTGATGGCTTTGTAGTCTGGTAGATTGAAAATTACAGAAAGTTTTATTCGTAACACTGGTATTAAGAAAGTATCAAGCGAGCCAGATGCCGTCATCAAAAGAGCCACATTTGGCTCGCGAGCCATAGGTTCCCGACCCCTGCTGTAATGGGTCGTGATAGAAAAAAGGTTGAAAACCAGTGAATATTGGAAAGATAGTTTATGCGCCGTTGTTCACCTTGTCATTCATAATACTGAGATGAGTTGTGTAAAACCTTTTCTCTATATTTCTCGATGACTGTTCGAACCGGGCTAAGACTGATACACCAGCCAGCGAAACACCTAAACATGTCGTCTGTTTCTATTGTAACAGTCGTTGTTTGTTAATGAACTGGCCTACGAGACATACTTGGGGGGCTTTCGTACCATGACGACGTCAGATTAAAAGACGTCAATCAATGCTCTGTTGAGCGCTGACTGGAAAGTTTTGAAATTTGCAGCAGAAAAACACGGGCACCGCTGGTGCTTTGTTTCGCTTTGGCTGCGAAAAAATATGATATAAGTGACGCACACAATGTTCATCTCATCTTGTAGTTACATACTTACGTGTTTATAATGTGGTATTTTTTCCGTCTGGTTTCGGGTAGCACGTAAAAATCTAGAATTTTTTGGCTTGAAGTACTGACTTCACTTCGTCTGTCTTATGTTTAAACTTAACATCGAAAAGCTGTATCGTAATCGCGAAATTGTATGTAATTGTGCAAAATCTTTTGTATATTGAGTTGTTGTTTCCGGCTACCGTAAGGAAGGTACGCTCGTCTTTGCCAGGTGAGTTACTTAGCAAAGTGGGCGTTTCTACCACGCCCCTTGTCTATCGCCTCAGGAACTCCGCTCGTCTTACATTTGGTGTTTGAAATCTTATTGATTCTTTAAGCGTCCTGCTCCGCGGATCTGAGCATTAAGATTTGGGACTTTCAAGAGTTCGAGTGCGTCAAGACCCTCACAGGTACTTCTTGTATTATCGCTTGTGACCAGGTGGTTTGTTTTTCAGTAGTCCCATTGTGTAAGTTCCCACTAGCTGTGCACGATCATTTACTTCCGTAATCTGGGCATAACCGTTAAGCTTTCTTCGGTTTTGCGAAACTTGGGACGTTCGTTTGTTTGTGGGGACGGATTTTTATGTATTTCACGGTGACTCTACGTGCAGCTCAATTATAATTGAGACGATCGATTACTTATGCGCTCGAAGATCAACTTTACAGAGATCGGAAATATCACGTTGCTGGGTTTTCAGCAAATGTGCGGTTGTTATGAGAGGCTGTGACGAAATCCATGCTGCGTTCGCTGAATGGTACGGTTCGGTGCATAAGTTGCATTTTTTCACTGCAACGTTTGCATCGCTTCATTTTAGTTGTAAACGACGCCTTAAAATGAAGAACGAATAATTATGGAGCGTTTGCTCAGAATGGATGTGGCTGATTTATTGCACGAAGTGCGGGGACATGCTTGCAGCCAAGTCGTATCGTATGTGTTAGATGAAATAAAAACTCAGTAAAGCGTGTTTTCCGTATACAAGAACCCACAAACTGGGTTTGCATGGTTTGTTCATGTCAGGCTCCCAAAGCCATTAGTTATTGATTTCTCGTCAACCCCAAGACAAATATAAGCCGTCAAAAACTTTTCCTGCGGTGCGGCTAGAGATAAAATCATTTTTAAAAGTATGTGCGCAACTGGATTTATTTTTTCGCTGATGTATTTCGGTCATTTGTCCCATATTAGTATCAAAACTCGCCGTAACAGTATTCACTAGCTTACTTTTCCAGACATTATGACCTAATGGTATTAATTTTATTTGGTCATTTGAAAAAAAATCGTCTATGACCAAAAAAATAAACCCCGGTGCGCAATCAAAACGTCAAAGAAAGTACATTGAGTACACGCTGCATCTGTTTGTGACCTTTTATTACATCAATCCATTTTACAACTCAATGCCCCGTCTAATATGGGCGTGGTCGAAATTTCGCATCTTATTAGAAACAGTTCTATTCGGTTTCACCTCTGCTGCTCGTAAGGACAAATTTATTGTGTCAGCCAGTCACAGCACAAATTTGACCGCTATTTTGCAATCGTAGTGTCAGCAGGAGATCTTGGTGCCGTTTCAATGTGTGACAGAAAAAGTTTCTACATCTTCAGTACTTCCATTCTGTGCTCTGGAGGATAATGCATCACCGAGTAATAATAAATTGTTGCTGGGTAAAATCAATGCCATCAATAATTTTCACTACACAGAACATAAAAAATTAGACATCGACTGATATGGCTTTTTTGGGGCCGATACCGATATATCGGCCATTCATGGACCGATAACCGATATGTCCAAAATTTTAAATCTTGTTTTCTGCTTCATTATCAAAAATATAATGTATTCTATGCCTTACCTTTTTTCAAAAACTTCAAAAATCAGGATTTATGAGCTACAATCTTCAATTTAACAACAATTTCAATATTGTGCTATGATTTTTAATTAATCTCATCAATCATGATGCTTTGTTTCGCCTGCGATGGCCGTCGCGTGCTTCGTGGTTCATCTTGTCTGCTTGTTTATGAAAACGCACTTGCTAGCGTTGCTGCTAGATAGCCTTGACTTGGTTCGTGTGCTTTCTTGTGCAAGTTGTCTGGATGTGTGAGGAATATAACAGCGTTTTGTCAACACCTACTGAGGCCGATAAAATCGGCCGTTTTGGCCGATACCGATATATCGGTGAAACCCAAATATCGACCCGATATATCGGCTTTTCACTATAAAAAATAATAATAAAATAATAGACATATGTACCAAGTTTTGCATTTGTTTCGCATTTATATGCCAGCGTTCGTATGCAAACTATCCTGGCGTTGATTGCTGTTTTCATCGTCCTTAATCCCAAGATTTGATTGACCAGTTTCAACTCCACGTCTTTTCCGACCCCTGCGAGTTCCATTAAATCACGGACGTCGTACGGACCACGTCGACATGCGACGCCTTGTTTATGCAGTAGAATCAAAAGCGGCACATTTGAGTTCTAACGTCTTTCCCACCCTCCTGATTAGCAGTAGTAGTCCAGTTTTAATCCAGTTCTGTCCCCGTTAAATGGGGGTGGCCGGATTTACCCAATCCCTCTAATCTCCTCTTCTACTTGCCTCCTCCATGTCTTCCGTGGTCGTTCCCGTTTTCTCAGACCCTTCACCTTGAAACTCAGCGCCTTTCTTAAAGGCATCTGGTTGCAATGTGGATTTCTGTGCCGGTAGCATCGATTTCTAACTTCTATTTGCCAACCTTCACCATTCAAAGCGCACCCGCCACGCGGCCGATACAGCGAAAAGTTTTCTGCAGCGAGGCGCGATGAGTCGTTTCAAAGATCAACTGCAAGTTTACCGGCGTTTGGTGAGCGGTGTAGCTGATCAAAGCTAACAAACTTTGCTTTGCAGGTCACGACCACAACGTTTCTTCTGTGTACTTCATGCCGGATGGCGACCACATCGTCTCGGCCAGCAGAGACAAAAGCATCAAACTGTGGGAGCTTGCCACTGGGTAAACCGCCGTAATTTCCGCGTCCTTGCAACATTTCATTTTCGTTTCTGGATGCAGTAGGATTTTCCATTTTTTGTGAGCAAAGATGCTTTAAGTCACCCCGACTGCCGGTGAGACTTGCTGGGGAGATCACACAGCGTATCAACCATCTTTTTTGTGCATTTTGTCATCGAAAAGCCTGTGCAAACCAGGGATCTTCACTCTGTCTCCCACGGTTTCTACATTTTCATCGAGCCAGGCAGTGAACTTCGCTTACGGGTGACGTGTGGAGCAGACCGCAGTGATTCGCAGTTGGTGAATCTCGCAGTTGCGGTGCACAGCGGGCAAGTTGGAAAAAATCGATGTTTCGCAAACACGCGCCTGGAGAAACTTGCACACAAGAAAGTGCGGCTGTGCGCCAATAAAAAGACATCTATACAGCTCATTATCTGGCGACAACCCGAGGCAGTCGATGTTTTTTTGACAACCGCAGATTTCATGTTGGCATGTACTTGGCATGTTAAGACTTCTCGAAGACACTTCCACCTCCATGCGCGGTTTATGAATCGTATGTAACTTGAAATACTGTGCTCCAGCGTTAAAGAATAACTCAGTCTGTACGTGACAGTTGTGCTACAATTATTTTCACATTGTGACGTTTTTATGATGTACTGTAATTTGATCGATTGTCGCAGTAATTGGAAGATTTTGAAAAATACCGCAAAACAGTCTTTCGAAATAACTTGTTTCAAGATTTAAAAATAGCTTCAATGTAAGCCAAGAGAGACACAGCATGAAGATCTCTGGTCATGCGTTCTTAAATAGATAAATCTTTGCTGATTAAAACTTCACTTTTACTGGATTTTATTCAGTTTTATAGTTTCATGTACTTCACAGGCTTATTATCTGTGTTAGTACCAAGTACATAAAAATGAAACCACTGCAAATTTCGGAGTCGTATGGAATGCACGCGTGATGTATTGCTATCGTTTGCGCTGAAATTTAGTATCATCAACCGTTCTGTTTTATTCTGACTACTCCCAACACATGTGTATTACGATCATTCACACATGTGATTACATCGTAACAGCAGCCTAAACCGCTAAGCTTGCTTGAGATTTGTACAAAATATGTATCCCTATTTCATGTTGAATTTTATTTTTTCCCAACTGGTCTTAGCAGTGATGAATGCTGTGCATATTATGTTCAAATATTTGCATTTTATCAAAATATGCCGATTCCTATTAAATTGAAACCACCAGGTAATAACATTTATTTATCTTCGTAGTTTTAGATAAGGTCATACACGATCTTCTGTAGACGAAGCTGCAGTGGTGGGCCTTTAATGGTTACTATGGTAACAAACCGTGCTCATCACCTTTGGTGTGGCAGCTTTTTTTAACAGAGCATAAACTGAGTTACTTTTTTTTCGTTCGAGTGTGTCTCGGGCTACCTTAGTTTTTTTCAGCCGAGTATCGCCTGAGTTACCCCATGTCCAGCAGTTTGCTTGAGAAATCCATTTTCAAAAATAAGATGATAAAGGCGAAGTTGCTGAAACCAATGTAACCTGAAACGTGCTTTTTTAACAGTGTATATAACAGGTGATTGAGATGACACCGTTAAAAGATAGTAATTTAGTGCACTTGATGCTTACACAGCTACTGCATCAAAACTTACACTGGGCACAAGGAGTGGGTTCGAATGGTGCGACCAAGTCCCGACGGAACGTTGCTCGCCAGTTGTTCGAATGACCAGACAGTACGTAAACAATCTGAAAGCGTTCGCTTTTTGTTCTGTGCATTTCTTAAATATTATTCGTGTCAGCGGATCGCCCGGCTTTTACCCACATGCTACTGGAACAGTCATTAGCTCAGTATTTCGCTTTGCGACATTTTAAGACTTGAGATCTGTTTTGTGGTGCGCTTAATCTTCCTGTGGCGTATTTTTACAGACGAAAAATGCGTTGCAAGACTTCGACAGGGCTCATTCCCAGGCCCGTAACCAGGGGTCTGGAAAAATGTGTTGGGCATAGTTGAAAATTATTGGACATAGTTTAAAAAAACTGGGTCCCTCTCAGAAAACTCTTCGCCACCCCTCGTGTCCCAAGCTGGTTACGGGCCTGCTCATTCCTCGACAAAGCGTGAAAGTCAACAGGGTCCTATAACACAGAGTTAACGCAAGCGTTAACGGAGTTCCAGTAGCGAACGTTTTGAACCACTATTGTTTACATAGCGCTTTGCTCAGCTGCGACACTCGAGTTTGGTGTTTAGCGACCTGTCAGGAATTTCAAAACTGTCCGGTCACTTGCGCATAGGACTTCAGACAAACAGAATTACTCCTCTTATTTAAAAAAATGTTACTGCTTCTTTTCAGGTGCGTGTTTGGGTCACAGCGACCACCGAGTGCAAGGCTGAGTTGAGAGAGCATGAGCACGTGATCGAATGCTTGTCGTGGGCCCCTGACTCGGCCTACCCCAACATATGTGCTGCTGCTGGGATTGAGGTACGGTCGGATGCTGGCCTTCGGCTGAGTTTTATTATACGAGTTTAGAAAGTTAAATGTTTTATTCCTAAAGAGATGAAATTTAACTATCACGAGGATAAACAACAGGATTAAATGGATGTGCAGTATGAGAAGTAGGATACATTGTATTAAGCGAAATCTGTTTTGACGGTCGGTTGTTTACTGAGCAGCTATCCAGTATATTTGCAAGCTCAGGGCTCTGTACAATGGCGCTGGTACTGGTGTACGGGGTCTTTGATTCATCTGCAAATGAGTCAGTTTTCGCAGTAACAAGAAATCGCATGCAGTATTTTCGTCTTGGTCAAATATACTCTGGCCTCCGTTGCGAACACTTCATTTAGTAACAAACGAACACCGGCTGGCTGCGTTTTCTTGCAGTACAAGAAAGGAGAAAGTCTCGGGCCCTTCCTCGTGTCCGGCTCGCGCGACAAAACCTTGAAAATCTGGGACGTGTCCACCGCCCAGTGCCTCTTCACGCTGATAGGACACGACAACTGGGTCCGGGCGGCCCTTTTCCATCCGCGCGGCAAGTTCCTGCTGACCACGTCCGACGACAAGACCCTGCGCGTCTGGGATATTAAAAACCATCGCTGCCACAAAACGATCGCGGCGCACGAGCACTTCGTCACCACCTTGGGTGAGCGGTTGCTTGGCAACAGTGATGATGCTTGACCGAAATGCGCTAGGCCTAAGTTTGTTGTAGAAACATACTCGTGAGTTAGCGAGGAGGTGCTTTAAGGTTTGTTTCCAGAAATTTGGAATAGAGCTAATTTTGAAGCTTGTTCGGCGGCCTAACATGATGCCATCATTATCTATTTTAAGCGATGTGTTTGGCTTCTATGAACCGGTGAAAACGTCCGCGGTGTCGGAACAGACTTAGAACACACCTCTGTAGGAACGAAATTTGTTTCCTAGCTTTGGGTGGATCGAGCTTAACAATAGATTCCTTCAATTCGGTTTTCAATGTCGTGTGTCAGCCTATCCTCGCAGCTGTTCCCGGTTGAACGAAACTTACAAATTGGGTTTGTTAGACGCAAAATTTTTTGTTTAAATATTAGTTAGAACCGCGTGAAACAATTTCCAGTATATACCAGCCATGTTTTCGTGCAATCTGGCGTTTGACACTCGCAAAACGCGGAACTGATCGTGATCTCGACGCAAACACAAGATCAAACTACTCCATTACGCGGCAAGAGACGACGTGCTGCAATGCTGTGCATACCTTTGCTTTTTATTAATTTGCATTCCCTGACGAACGCGAGGTAATAACAAAACCCAAAAATTGTGACATGGTTGGATTTAAAGTGCTTCGCATTCGCTAATAATAATGTGCGTGCGGCTCGTTCCGGTCTACGTGGAGATCTCTCGAACTAGTTATTTTATTCCGAGCGATTTGTCGACGACTCTCGGAGCGAACCCTGAAGTTGCTGTAAATTAAGTCGATTGCGTATTTGGCGTCGAGGACGAGGCTTTCCATGTCCGTTGCAACTGTAATTTGTGAGACCGGAGCCCAAATTATCGTCGTTTGTGGAGAACAAAGGATGTGGGGATCCAGCCCCGTGGCCAGGCTTTAAGGTTTGGGAGAGCAAAATAACATTTTAGGGGGGCAGCATTTTGTGTTTATTATGTTTCAATTTTTTTTCTGTGACACAACACAATTTAAAGGCACAAAAAACTCGATGGGGGGTCTCCCTCGAATGCCCCACCCCCGTGACTACGGGCCTGCGGGGACCACCGCGAGGACCAATCCGATATAATACGCCGCTCGCTGTTCGTTTCGCAGACGTTCACAAAAGCGCGCCGTACATCATCACCGGGAGCGTCGACCTCCTCGTCAAAGTCTGGGAATGTCGCTGACGCGCGCGACGCAAGAACATCGCGACTTCTCCGTGCAACAACGCACTGTATTAAAATCGTTGCTTTTAACCGGTCGGCTGGCGGCCGCCAATGTCATTTGCGACATGCCGACGCATTCGGGCATCGAAAGAAGCTTGCGTGTCCAGAGCACAGTCGTTTGGAGAATGTATGCGGCATGTCGTCATCGTTGTTGTTGTTGTGGTTGGTCAGGGATTTGCACTAACCACGCGCATATCACCCAGTGTTGCCTGTCTACGATTGCGCCGTTTTTTTACGAAACGGTGTCTCGTCCGTTTTCGAAATATATTTGGCATTGAACCCACGCAGTGAGCGTCAATTTTGCGATTTGACAATATTGTGTTTGTGCATCAGAATTCTTTATAACCGAAAGTTTCTTGTTTGCATGCTAAGCAATTATAGATATAGTCTTTATCCCATTTCAAAACTTTCACTCGGCTGCTGACTGGCGTCGTTCGAGCTGAAACAAACTCTGTCGAAATACCCCCGGTTTAAGTGGAATAACCTTACTGCTGCTTTTTTCGGACCCAGCTTTGAAATTGTCCGCTGCTTTCGACCGAAAACGCTTCTAACTGAGCGAAAATCGCGTCGTCGTTCACCTCGGTCGTTTTTTTGCGCGCTGGACCACTGCAATAAAATGCTTCTCGTGGAAGAAGCTCTGTCGCGACGCTGCCCACCACACTGCTGCGAGTCGCATCTTTGCGCTATAGGCAATTGTTACTGTTTTGTTTTCGCGTGGAGGTACTTGTGCGTGCGGTGTGTGATGACAGGCGTGCTGCATGGATGTGAAGTTAACACTCAATGTGCTTCGGGCGTCGTTTTGCATGCAGCGCACTGGCGAATGTGAACAAAAAGCAGCAAGTCCCGAAAATAGTAATCTTACAGGCCTCTGCGTTACGTTGCAAGAGCGATTTTAACGAGCCTGCCTTAACACGATTTTTCACACTGCAATAACAGTACGGTTGGCACAGTTTTAGCGTCACAGCGCCTTGTATCAAGCTTCAATCAAGGCGGTTGTTGCTGGGGGGGAGAGGGATACGTAGCATCTCCACGGCGCGCACCCTGCGACGCAACACTTTTACGTAGACGCTTTGTGATTTGGTAAAATTACGTGTTGCATGAACTTCTTTTTGCGCCACTACTCGATCTTATGTATATAGTTGCCTAACATGTGTTGTTGGTCTATCGCCAGTGAAGTCGCTTGTCAGTCACCGTTTCTTGTTCGGACAGACACCCGAACGGGCGCAAGCCTTTAAAATAAACCGCGTTCTGAGAGGAACGCGGTGCATTTTAGGGCTCGACCTCACACCACCTGTGATGTTTCGCCCGGTTTGCGATATTGAAATCAATGCCGAATTCGTGTGAGGTAGTTACTGCAGTGCGTCAGTTTGAGACTTACGCTTGTCAGTCTCGACGTAAATGCCAGTTCGCATTTTTCCTTCAACTCATTAAAGCGGAAGTTTTTTGCTTTGCTATCTTATCGCTTAAGTCTTAGTGCTGATTTGTTAACGATGTTTTGCCCGAATGCGTAGTGACTGTGGTACCCAAATAATTGCCGTTAAAACTCTAAAAATACCGTCGAACTCACCAGTAGTGTTCAATGTACCGGCAACTCCGCAGTCAGTCACTTTTCGGAGCGTATCCTCCGACGAGAAAAGGTGAGTGTTTATCGCGCATGCCGGAACTGCTATGTCAGCCGTAACTCGAAAGTTGGTGATTGCTATTATTTAAAATACATGTTGTCTAGCACACTGGCTTCGTTTGATGTTGTTTTCCGATGGGTGCGTCATCATAGCTTCGAGGAAACGATGCAGGCGCTGCTTTATTTTTGCTCAAAACGAACGAACGCATAATCACAAAAAATGGTTTAAACGGAAGTGACGACCTCGAATGTCCAGGAAGTTACATCGTGTGCTTCACCACGTGAGCTGCTTCCACAACCGTTCGAACGGGTCTCCTTACCCGTGGATCCAGTACTGGGACCGTGAGGCTGAAATAAAAGAAGTTGCGCTAATGTCGCGAAACTTGCAATTTTGAAACAGCCGCCTATAAATACGACGGTTGCGAAAAGTCGCGCACTACTTAAACGACATGCGATATTTCATCCGTTATATAATCGCAGCTAGGCAATACATTTGAATGCAAGATTTCCCCATCTATCGAAATTATGCGCATTTACCTTTCGGACTTCTGGAATCAGCAGCATTTAGCTGACAAAATTCGTTTCTGTCAATGCTTCTATTAAACGTGTAAAAAGTTTTATTATGGGGGACGAGGGACCGCAATGTCATGGAATGAATCCCCTTCCAATCTAACATCCAAAGGGCTGGAACTGACGTTCTGCAGATTTTGTCGAGCTCCTCAGACTGACGTTTGAGCTGGATAATTACGAGTTTATCCATTTTAAAGTAAAAAAGGATGCATCTGACAGGTCCCGGAACGCCTTCAATCGTTCACGATGCCGTACTAGTCCACTGCTTATTCGAAACGCTACAATCGATGTTAATCAATACAGTTTCAAGCAAGGGATTTCAAATTGGTTAAAAACACGGCAAAACCTACCTTTTGAAAAATTTCACATTAAAAAAAACAGTTGACTGAAAGGAAAGCTGCCAACGAATGATTTGTCAAGCGTGTTTCAGTTGATTCCATTATCAATCCGCCACCTGAACTTTGGCTTTGATACACGGATAAAAGATTACCGATTGCTTTCATCTGAACGTATTCGCCCCCAAATACCATCGCAACGGCAATAGGACTGCATGTATCGCTTCCATATAGTTCCTATGGAACGCACATCAGGACATCTTGGCACAGGCCACTTGTCACTGAAAACCTTCCTATCCTTTTTGATCAAAACAGCTTATGCTGCGCACTCAAATTCTACATTTTACATAATTACTGACAAAAAATCTTGCTTGGCTTACTAAAAACTACGTAATGCTCATGTGCAGGAGCGGCAGACGCTTGAAACTTGCACGTGTGATAACAACGCTTTCTGAAGTCAGGACGTGCATTAGCAAAATTCTTGGAGGAATAAGTATTATCAAACTGTTTGTTTGTTAATATTATTCAGCTTCCAGTATTTGCAGCGAAACCTTTTGATCGAGTGAATAAAAAATGGTTATTCTTGAATTATATCCGTATTCCGGAAGTTACAGTTTTTTGAACACGTTACAAAGGTTAAAAAATAGTTAGGTACCAACTGCATGAGGACAGTTACCTTTCTCTGCGCCTCGCACGGTTATGCGTTCTGACTTTATACACGCAACAAAAAAAACACTCCTGCAGAAAGTGCCTTTAACGGGCAATGAGCCTAACATTCAGATCCACACACACACTCTTCCATTCGGCGTCATAAGCACTCAGCTGTCAAGAACCACGGCAGAGCATCGCAAAAATGCGCAGCACGCCATACACACAACAACTGCACGTTCGACTTATCTACCGTCGCCCGGTGCCGCACCCTCTTGCAGCACGTGTAGTTTTGTTTTTTGCTGCACTCGGGGGTCCATCAGTGGGATGGCAAACCTGGTCAGATCGGCGACTTAAGAGAGGCGAGCTCAAATAGGAAACGCAAGAGAGAAACAACGCGCTAAAAATGCATAGATCCTGCAGATCATTATGTAATTTGACGTAATCTGAAGCAACAAAGTAAGAGTTGTTGGGACTCCGGAATATTCTGAACGCTTTGTTGGCAATTTCAATTTGGACGCTTAGTTAAGTTTGGCAGACGATAAAAACAGTTGTTTGGAAAACGTCCAGCGTGATTTCATTTAAACCTGTGGTTGTTGCGTTGTTTCTAATTTCAAGTCAGGCCATAGAACGTACGCAGTAAAGCGGCTTGATTCAAGCTTGAAGAGCGGACCGATTCAAATCAGCAAAACTAACACGCCGAGCAAGAAAAAAGATGCAGAAACTTGAGAGCTTATTACGCACTTGACGTTGGTTTTGTGATTGACCACGAAAAGTGGATTGTGCTGGCTCAGGATTTCATCGTTGACTGATATGCCGTCGAGGTACTGCTTCAACACGTTGCGCAACTGCTGATTTTCCTGGGCGACACAAAAAGATCCGCGCTAGCCAGCGCACGATGGTTGATTTCGCGCTAACCACCGCCCCCACAGGACCAGAGCGGCAGGCTCCTCACAGCTGTTTACTTTTGCACGAAAGATAGGCGCGATGTAAAATATGTTTACTCTTCCTTTCTGCAATAAGACCTTTGCCTGCGTTCGTGCTGTGAAGCTTTTACTGTACATCCCTGGACAGTTTGAGATGATGGGGTGAATTTAACTATCTACCTACAGCACTGGAATATCATCGCACAGCATCGAATAAATTAGCCCAACAGCCGTTTCATTTTCTAAGCTACCGCAAAAATGTAGTGGCCAGATAAGCATTGTATCTTGTTTAGAAAAGCGACTGTGGAAATCAAACAGGAGAACATTTTACAGCACACAAAAGTATGATACATAAGTACGGTACAGGAAAACCAAGAAAACCGTAAATTATTTTTTAACTTATATACTCCTTGCGAGCTGATATTTTCTAAAAAAGAACAACGGGAATTTGGTTGCACTCTCACAGCGCGTTTCAATAAAAGACTACGAACAAACGTACTTCCCGAAAAATATCAAAAAACGTTTTCGAAAAATTTAGTGAAGTTTGAACTGGTAAACTCCTGCTAATTTTTCTTGGTTGACGCTACTAATTTGTTTCATATTTTAATTAACACGCATGCAAACACGTGCTGCTTCACAAAATCGTTCAGCTGAACCACTGTCTAATGCGATTTTCTCGGTGTCTGGCTGCAAGTGTCGAAAGTAGCAGGCTACGCACAAACCTGGTCTAGAATCTGCTTCTCTTTGTCCAGGGCAAGTTTATCGAGCAAGACTTTATTGTATCGTTTCCAGAAGTTCTGCAGGCTTGAATATTCGTGCATGATGCCAGCCAGTGGCTCGTTCGGAGTTTCCAATACAGCCGCCTGAAATCGTTATCCAAATTAACGAACACAAGCTTGAGTGTGGTTATGAACAACAATTTTCAAGCTAGTTATAAAAAAAGAGACATAAACATGGAAAAAAGAAAAAGCAAGTGTTTTGTCATACTTGCTTTGTACTCCCATCGGAGGGTCAAGAGTGATCTGTGGTACACCTCCGCTTTCTCTGGGTAAGGGTCCACGAGGCTTCGCTCGTATTTGATACAGGACTGGTGGCAAGTCACTGGGAGCGCTGTGAATGCTTTTCCTTGCACCCTTTCACACACGACACAGGCCGCATATAGTGTTTTTGCAAATCTTCGGTATGACCCGACCGGGAATCGAACCCAGCCTACATGTCTCAGAGGCGCGTGCTCAACACGCTGTAGCACTTGGCCGGTTTGAAAAAATGAACCGTAATTTTTATAATCATTCATCACGCAAACGTCACGACCCACCTCGACATCTTCTTGTTCTTCTTGTGACAAGGAGGACGCGTAGAAAGGAAGCACTTTCTCCTCCTCCGTTTCCAGCTTCCGACCCATCTCAGAGAGCCTTAACACCAGCTCACCTCTGCCCTCAACTCTGATGAAAACAAAGTACGTGGGTTTTGCAAAACGGAAGTGCAGTCGACTAACTGTGTCGAACGCCATAACACTGAGTAGGCTTGCTGGAAAGTGTGATGTGCAATCTGGCTTATCCACAGTTGAACAGAGCAAACTTGCTAATGGAATCTAACGTGGAACTTGTACAGAAACAAGCGAAATTCAACCAAGAAAAGTCCATTTCGTTTTGTGAAAGTAAAAATCCAGCATCATCTGAATTTTTTTTCGGAGCCGCAGGAACACAGCTATAAACTCCGTAATTTCAACATGACATCGCCAGCAAAAAGCTTGCATGCATTTGATCTCATGCGTTTTACATATTCACGAGTTTGGGTTCAAGTCACAGCTTAGGAAAAAGGTGAAGGAGTCAGCCTAACAAGAGAGAAATTAATGTGCATCACAAGATGTTTTTGATAATAATTTGCATAAGGTTTGTCGATTGCTGGCCGGTGTTTGCAATTATGCGCTGTAGTCAGAAGGACTGAGGCCACGAACTAATAACCCACAAACAAGTGGTACGCTCTTAAACTTTTGTCACCTCTGTCACCAATTCTTTGGCAAGACGTCATCAAACTTTGTCAAAAAACGTTGCTTACAGGAAATTTTTTCAATTCTCTGTTGAAGCTTAAGGTCAGTCATTGGGTTTCACCGTGCTTACATAACGTTCCGTGCAAAGCGGAAAACGACTGAAAATCAGGCCAAGCTGGGCTTCGAAGTGAACACAAGCGGCTTGTTAACGATTGGCGGCAAAAAAAAACAAAAAACGCAAAAAAAACGGGTTTACCGTTTTCGTAAAACTCGTGCTACGAGCTACAACTGCAAAACGCTCACTGCTTGAGCTTTTTAATGGCGTCGTTGCTTTGCAAGGTGAGAGTGGTTAGCCGCGCCCTTTCCTGTTCACGCGCGGCGTTCATATCGTTCTTGAGGAGCTGGAAGTGTTTCTGGACGCGTTCCCTTTCCTCGCGCAACTGCCTGTTCCTCTCCTCGCATTCCCGCGAGTTCTGTTGCATCTTAGCACGCAGGCTTGCTATCGTGTCCTGCGGATGAATATGCGACGGCTTGAGTTGTTGCTTGCTACAGCCGCCCATCGAACACGGTTTCGTTGCTTAAGCAGTGACGCAACCGACAACTGTAAATCGATTTCACGTCAAACAGATATACGAGCCTTACCAAATTTTGGGCATTCCATGTCCAGTCAATGGCAGTTCAGTGCAACATAATAGAGAATAGTGACAATCGTGACATGGCTTCCAGGCTAGAATGTTTCGTGAAACAATATTGCGCTACATGAAACGTCATAAAGGAAGAGCTTGATCGTATATTCCAGATGAAAAAATCAGAGGTTGTTAATTTAGACAGAAATTATGAAAAAAGCACCTGGATTTTCTGGAGCTTTCTCATTTGAGTTTCGATTTCTTTGGCGCTCTTTTCGTCTTTGGCTTTCAGGTTTTCGAAGGCTATCTTTCGTTCCTCCGTCGTTTCATTGTAGTTCTTGAGGGCTGACTGGAACTGCTTCCACAGCGATTCGACGGTTCCTTCTAGTTGTATTCTCAGCGCGTGTTTCTCCTCGAGATTCTGCAATGGCACGTCTCATTCAAGACACAGAAACGCATGCAGTTCTTCAGCGATTTTTTAATTCGAAACCAACCGCACGAGTCTCATACGACACAAAAACACTAAAAATGAGATTTTATGCGCAAATCGCAATGGAACACTAATTGAGAACGCCAGTCATAGCAGAAAAAATCCTTTGTGTCAACCTTGTTTTTGATCTCATCTCTCATGCTCTGAAATTCGCCTCTGGCATCGGCTTCTTTTTCCTGATGGTTTTGTTCCATCGCGAACATGATGTCCTGCAGATGCTGCAACTCGGACTGGTGGCATTCGTTGATCAACTGTCGCTCATCTTCAAACTCCGTTTTGATAATTCGCAGTTCTTCTTCGTATTCGGATCTAATGGCGTCCAAGCGACGGCGGTGGTGATCTAAAAATGTCACAAGTGTGTGCGTTCTTCCGCGAAATGTGCGATCCTTTGAATAAATTTTGAATCTATCCAAACTGCTTGACAGATCACGAACAATTAAATGATGCGGTTTGCGCAGGAATTTAATTCTAGCAGGATGTGTTAATGCCGCAGAAATTAATTAAATACCTAACACACCAACCAGACCTCGCAAAATAAAAAAAAATGCGAACCATCAAGCGCGAATTACAAAATGCACCAGTAGCTCGAACAATTACCGTTGCCTCTAACAAATTTCGTTTCATTTTATGCTGAGTAGAAAACGAATGGCAAGATGTTGAAAAGGGGAAGAGCAAAAAGTATTTTCCCGGATAAAGTTTCAAGCTTTCTCATTTCACTTATGGTTTAAGCCGTAGTTGGCTTTAATTTCCCTTGACTTGGGTACGATAACAGTTGGTTCAATTTTCTCTCTGGTTTAGTCAACGATGTCAACGCGTAGTCAACGATGAACGATCGCAATTAGATTTACGCTGAATCATTTCGACTTGGGTACACCAGTTGGTTAATTAGTCGTAATTTCATCTAACTTTAGTGGCTAACCAGGTTAGATTATGTGGGAATCGTTTTCTCTACACGTAAACCACCAATCACGATGCGTACTGCGATTCTGAGGGCCGGTCGCCCGCAGACCAAGTCTCATAAATAACAATTGTGTTTTAATAGTAGTTGTGTTTAAGCATTGCAGAAACGAAATCACTTCCGATTGATTTAGAACACTGTTCTGTCGTTTAAATACAACAGTTTGTGTTCATAACAAAAGTAATGCCTTCAATTAAAAAAAATATAGATATATATATATACATATATTTAAACAGAACACTGATCAGAATTGCATCTAACCTATCAAGTCATCCACATTAGAAAGGTGGCTTCGTAATGCCATGTTATATTGTTCTTCCGCTTCTTCAGTGTCTTTGGCAAGCGCTTTAATAACGCTATCTTTCCTGTCCACAACACGTTCAAAAGTTTGACTTAGCACTTCAATGTCCTGCAACCATCAAATACACAATTGTTATGTTGGTTCACAACAAATTGTATTGATTTGCATGGCCAGATTTCATTGCAGAACTACAGCAGTGCTTTTTCATTTTTTAAAGGCCACCCGCCTGTAACGAAGCGCAACTTACTTTGGGACCTTTCACTGCAAATGTTAAACAACGTGCTATTTGTCAATCAACGCACTGTTGTTGTCCTGAGCTTACTCGTACCGATCGGCTGGCCTAGTATTGCGTCCGAGGGGTTTAGCTTTATTCAAAATTCTTTGATTAACAACGAAACAGTGCTGTTCCCTTACAGTGGTTATTTTATGTTTCTTTCAGATGCCCCAAGTCAGAGTTTCTCAACCGGGGCCCTCGGCACCCCTTGGGGGCCACGAGCAGAGGCTTTCACTAAATAGCTCTGCCGTGATATTGAAAAACCCAAGTGTAACAATATTAAATATACGCCAGTTGAAGGCGAAGGGAGGCACAAACCATGAAAGGTTGAGAACCACTGCCCCAAGTTCTCAGCAAATCAAACCTGATATCCTGCATGTTGTCGGTTGTCTCTGCCGTCTGGTTACGGCAATTTAATTTACTGTACTTGAAATGAATCGATTTTTAAAACCAAGGCTTCTGCTTACCTCAGAAACCTTTGGGTTTGGAAAGTCGATTGAAGCTACCTCGATTTTTTAAATACTGGCTTGCTACGTTTGAAACATATGTAGAAGCTGTGGCTTGTCAGAACTTACCGATACAGCTGCCGAGGTAAACAAGAGAGGCCTGCTGGTCAACTCTCTGTCGCCTACTGTATATTCTTATGTCAAGGATCGACTTTCCTACGATGGACCTTTGACAATGTTGAAGGAGGTGTACATCAAAAAAAAGAATGATAACTTTGCTAGGTACCTTCTCGCGGTACTACAGCAGCACCCAGGACAAACCCTTCAGCAGTTTTTTCAAGTTTTCCAATGTATTTCAAAAAATTGTACTTTTGAAAGCGCAACTACAGAATAATATCGTGAAAATCTTCATGATACCTTCATAAATGGCATATCCTCAGACGATATCATACCGAGGCTGTAAGAAAATCACTGCTGGTTTGGAAGAAGCGTAAAAAGCTCTAGCCTAGACAGAGCTCAGCCTCACTCGTCATCATATTCTAGTTGCCTTGCTGTGGCGGAAAAATCTATAACTTTGCTCCCGCCCTGACGAAAGGTTTAGAAAGATCCACAGACTTATTGGCTCTTCATATTTCAACTGCTGAGCTTTGACGAGAAATGTCATTTTTGTGGTTTCAACAACCACTAACGTCGGCGATGTCCTGTTAGAAATGCACACTGCAAAAAATACGATTTATTAGGTCACTACGCGCGCCACAGTTTGCAAAGCAGGTGCGAGAACTGATGCAAAAACGCTGTCTCGGCTATTCCTGAAGGTCTCATTGCGTCAATGGTGGGAGCACCAATGAGCTTAAATGACGCTGTGGTTGATGTCACTATAGATGGGGAAGGTCGGTCAAGGCCTTACTGGATACCGGAGCCCCCGAAAGCTTTATAAACGAAGGTTTTATACGCGACCTCGATTTCTCTTTAGTTTCATCGAAATCTCTTTACTCTAATCGAAATCTTCAGCTAAAACATGCGGCTCTGTCAGAACAAGGGCGACAGTTTTCAACCGGTTGTATACGTTACACTATTATAAGTGATCTACGTGCAGATAAAATCCTTGGACAAGATTTTATAAAAGAAGAAAGATTTTATGAAGTTACATCGCACCGCTATGTTCAAAATGGGAGGACAGCTCGACTCCATCATAGTACCACCGGCTAAGGTATGTGGAGTTCCTGCAGCTACCCTTTATTCCAGTTTTTATCCCCTGATGTCAAATCCATAGCTACACGCTCTGGAAAATTCAATGCCGAAGATGCGCAATTCGCAAAGGCGGAAGTAGCCAAACTACTAAGTGAAGGCGTTACAGGACAGTCTGAAAGCCCTTGGCGGGCACAAAGCGCTTGCCACGAATGATGAAAGACACAAGCGACGGATGGTTGTCGACTGCTTGCAAACAACAAACCAAAATTGATCAGCAAATCAACGACCATGCCCAATAGAGTTGGTATAGTACTCTTGACTTGAAGTCGGCGTTATCAAACAACTATTGACCCAGAGGACAAAATTTATATAGTTTTTGAAGCTAATGGTAAACTTCTATCAGACTGACGTCTTCCATTCAGTGTCTCACTGAGTTTCTGTTTTTCAAAGGATAATTACAATAATCGATCGGTTAATATCTCAATAATCTGAAACGAACTCACACGTGTTTAGATAATATAACTATTGGAGGAACCGATAGACAGGATCATGACTTAAACCTCGTAGCAGTCCCGTCACCACGGGATCTTTGGTGGGCTTAGCCCCCAAACTGAAATACGAAACACTAGAAATCAGTGGAGTGTTTATCGAGTTGTCAATGTCAAGCCCACCTGCACAATCACGAGGTCCTCCTATTGAAGACTTTCTGGCGACAGTTTTACCTCGTAGTTCTTTCAAGCTGCAGCTCGAGTCCGTTTGACTTTCAACGAAGCTAATCTCTGGTAGTGGTGCTCGAAATTGACATGCTTGGCTACCGAGTTACCCATGGGATTATAAAACCCGATACTGAAAGAATACGCCCTTTGCTCGAACTTCCAAAGTCATTTTCCCCGAGGAAGTTGAAATGTGCCCTTGGCATGTTTGCGTACTATGCATGGTAGATCAGGAACCATATAACATCGAATTGCATTCACAGACCTTTCATGTGATAAGTTTTACAAATTCTTTTGAGTCAAGCGGTCCCAAAATCAAATCTGATTATTCTATTGCTTGTAACAAAGGTTTGCTACCACTGTGACACCAAGAATTAGATGGACTGTCACGAGTTTGTATCACAGTTGAAAGGTAGTGATTCAGCAACTTCACAAAGATTGGCAAAAAGAATAAGAAACAAATGTAAAGCAACCTACCATGCGTAACTCTTTGGATTTTGTCTCTCTCATTATCTGCCGCCATTGCTGATTCAACTTGTTCATGTTTACCTTTGTGCTTTTCTCTTCTTTAGCTAATTTGTCCTATTCACAAAAAATAAAAAATTTGAAATGCTTTTTAGACAACCACGAAACACAAATGCAAACTTTTAAATCAATTAGTCTTTTGTACAAGCAAATGAAACCACATTTATTGAGGTGAATCTATTATGACAAAATTGTCTGTTTGAAAAAAATAACATCAAGCATGTGGTTGATCACAGGCTTGCAGAACTTTATCAACAGAGCACTAAACACAATTCAAACATAACATAGAAAAACATTCTTTCTACATACACTGTCTCAAACCACTTTTTAAAATAAAAAATCAAATGTACACACATGACTTCAACCTCTGTGGATGACACAGCTACCATGATGAACTGATCATACACAAAACTGCAATAATGCTGGGTCCGATTTTCAACCAAACATTTTTCAGGTCAGGAAATTGCTGTGCCAAAAATTATTTACTTAAGGTTTTCTGTGTGCAGTTATAATATGTTGGTTTTAACTTGTTTTTCATATTTGTGCTAAATGTGACTTTGTTGGCTACCACACTGTCTTTCTTATTTCAGTACAGTTCAATATTCCATGTTACTTGAAAACAACCTAGTTATTCACAGTTTCAACTTGTCTTCTTACCAAACTGTAATACAAATCAAAGTTACAACAGTGAAGCATTCAATTCAACAAAGTAAATCTATGAACAAGGGGAATTTCTAATTTTGAGAAGTACATGTATGAAACTTATTTAGGTATTATATTGCAATTACATTTCATGTATCAATGTAATTGACAAGCAATGAACTTGCTTTCTTAAAGTTGTTTAGGAAAACTCTTTTTAATCCACCATGCACTGCAAAACCCAAATATTTTTGAATTTATGTATTGTTGGCAATACTAGTAAACAGTTTGTTGTTGAATGGAGTGAGTTGTTGGTCAAATTGACAAATACATTAAATCTTCACATTGCTTTTTCAAATTTGCAAAGTACTTGGAAAAAGCACCGAAGTCTCCAGCCATGGTAACACCAAACATCAGCATCCAGTCAAGACCCTAAGGTTACTAAAAATTAATTTTTTGATTTCTTTGTTGCAATTTGAAATAATATAGCATACCTTTAGAAATTGAAGCAGCATGTCTTCTTTTTTCTTTCGCATTTCTTCTTCTTCTAATGCTTTTTGTTCTAGATATAAAATTCTTTCCTCTTCTGTCATTTTTGCTAATTTGCCTCCTTTTTTCTTTCCTGATTTTTTCTTTGCCATGTTGGTATTATCTGCTTATTATAGGTTTAGAATACCAAATGCTCTCAATATTCTTAATAATACAATATTGCAAAATAGTTTGCTTCTTTGCACAGTTGCTGTTCCTTGTTAAACAACTAATATAATTGCAACTGCATTGACAGCAAAGCACTTGACCAATTCAACCTGAAAATGTAAAAGTTGTTGCAAGCCAAGCATACAGGAAGAGGTAAACATTGATAAAACCTCCATCAACAAAATAAAAAACAAAGCAGTAAGCAACAATTTTCAAACTTCTAAAACAACAAAAATTTAGAAAGAAACACTGTACTGCTAGTTTTCAGCAATCAAATATGTGTAACAAATTTAAATGTTCTTATTGTGAGAAGCATGCATGTTAATAAGTATGCACAACAATTGTTCAACCACTTTAAGCTCCACACCTATTTTTTTCGTTTTTCACATTAAAAAACAAAAGCACTTTAGTAACCATTAACTCTTTACCGACTGTGATTGGTCGGCTTTTTTTGGCCATAAATCACCAGCCGCTAGAGCTAGAGAGCTGTTCAAACCCTCTACGGATTCAGCAAGTCTTCGAGTTGACATAAAAAAAAAAGTTTTTTGTTTTTGGTGGGGGTTTCCTGGAGGTGACGTCACAATGAGGGCATGTTTTGGAAATTTTGGTCACCTTTGGCTGGCTCTGGGCCCCAACCCATTGACCCACTTTATTGGCTCAAAGTTTTGTTGAAAACTAAGTCAAAATCTGCGTCTATAGAGCCCTTGATTGACTTGCTAGCATATCTGTAGCCAAAATTATGGGTCAAAAACCCAGTTTTTGGCCTAATT